>Ga0257161_1000384_pt1 | contig 11470 bp, 12 predicted proteins | sample NR01A_FD_185954 | JGI IMG/M metagenome (GOLD analysis project Ga0257161, IMG submission 185954) | Soil microbial communities from H.J. Andrews Experimental Forest, Oregon, United States - NR-01-A | ecosystem: Environmental > Terrestrial > Soil > Temperate forest > Bulk soil | place: USA: Oregon... | reverse complement strand
CGCCACCCTCGAAGCCCGTCGTCTTGTCGAGCATCGAGAACAGCCGGTCAAAGCCGACGGTAGAGCGATAAAGCGGGGAAAGATCGAATGTACGCATGGCATATCCTCCTTCGAAGCGACATGCAGAGGTCCGCTCATTGGGCCGGACCAGGTTTGCGCAGCCGGATGGCCTGCGCTTTACCTATATGGGGAAGCCCGATCTTGGCTTCAAGGATACGCAAGGCGTGTCCGCGCGCGCCGGGGGGAGGCCATAAAGAAGATTTTCCACGCTTGCGTTGAGTGCTGCCGGCGATTCCGATAAGCGATGCGTTGCGGGCCGTTCCTGGCGGGCTCCGACCGGCAGCAACCGTGTAGCGCGGCCGAATTGCGGAAATACTTTCTGATGAAACTCGTTTCCATTCCGGCCAATCCGGTGCCTGAAGGCGCCGTAATGGGTGTTCTAAAGACTCCCGACGGGATCTCGATCAGGTTCTCGCGTTGGCCGCCTCCGCCGTCGGGATGCAGGGGGACGGTTTGCATCTTTCAAGGACGTACCGAGTTCATCGAAAAATATTTCGAGGTGGTGCGTGATCTCAATGCACGCGGCTTTGCGGTGGCAACGCTCGACTGGCGCGGCCAAGGATTGTCTGACCGTATGCTTAGAGAGCCGTCCAAGGGGCATGTCTCAAACTTCGCCAAATATGGCATCGACCTTGAGACCTTCATGCGGGAAGTCGTGTTGCCCGATTGTCCGCCTCCGCTGTTCGGGCTCGCAAATTCCATGGGGGCTGCGGTTCTGATGCGCGCTGCGGCCCAGGGGCATCGCTGGTTCGACCGGTTGGTTCTGTGCGCCCCGATGATCAAGCTCACCAGCATTCCGTTGCTTCCCTTTATCCCGGCGCTCGTAAGGACGATGCGGATGGCGGGTCTCGGCGGCGCGTTTGTCCCCGGCGGCGGACCGGCCTGCAAGGCCACCGGTCCGTTCCTCGACAATCCGGTGACATCGGATCCGATACGTCACGCCCGCACCGCCGCCATCATCGAGGCTGAGCCGAGGCTGGCGCTCGGAGCGCCGACGATCGCGTGGCTTGATTCCGCGTTCCGCGTCATGGCGGAATTTGCCAATCCGGCTTTTCCCGCAAAGCTGCGGCAGCCGATGCTGATTGTCGCCTGCGGTCGTGACCAGTTGGTTTCGACGGCCGCCATCGAGGATTTCGGCAATCGGCTGCGCGTCGGCTCCCATCTTGTCGTGCCGGGCTCCAAGCATGAAGTCCTGATGGAGCAGGATTCGTTTCGCAGCCAGTTCTGGGCGGCGTTTGATGCCTTTGTGCCCGGAACCCCGGCATTCTGACGCGGTTTCCTGGGAGCGCGGGCGTCTCGCCCGCCCAACAAGGAGCGGGCGGGACGCCCGCGCTCCCAGGGACCCCCAGGAAAGGGGCCCTTCAAGCGTTCAGCAACGCCAGCGCGGCGGCGTGGGTGCGGCGATCGCCCGCCGCCACGATGCGACCGCCCGATTCCGGCGCCGTCCCATTCCAGGTGGTGACAATGCCTCCGGCGCCGGAAATGATCGGGATTAGGGCGGCTACGTCATGAGGCTTGAGTTCAGTCTCGATGACGAGGTCCACATGGCCGGCCGCAAGCATGCAGTAGGAATAACAATCGCCGCCGTAGCGCGACAGCCGGACCGTCTCTTCGATCCTGGCGAAGGCTGCGCGGTCGGCAGCGTTCATGAGCCGCGGGCTCGTCGTATACAGCACAGCTTCCGCGAGCGCTGGGCAGGGCCGCACCATCAGGGCGCGATTGCCCGCCGGGCCCCGGTAGGCGGCGGCGAGGCCATCGCCTGAAAAACGTTCGCCGATGAAAGGTTGATGCACCATTCCGAATACAGGTCGTCCCGAGCGGGTAAGGGCGATCAATGTGCCCCATGCCGGCATGCCGGAGATAAACGATTTGGTGCCGTCAATCGGATCGAGCACCCACACGAATTCGGCGTCGCGGCGTTCGGGACCGAATTCCTCGCCGATAATTCCATGAGCCGGAAACTTCTCTCGGATCAATGTGCGCATCGCCTGCTCGGCTGCCCGGTCAGCGGCCGTTACCGGATCGAACGCGCCGCCGCAGCTCTTGTCTTCGACGCTGAGCGAAGTGCGGAAGAATGGTTTGATGGCATCTCCGGATACAGTCGCAAGCTCGTCGATAAAAGCTCCGAAATCCACCGCGGTCATCTCTTGCGCCTCTCCACGCGTGTCGTGATGACCTCCTACATAAGCGTCGCCGCTTGAGCAATCGGCCGACCGTCGTCGCGACCTTGGGCACCTTCCAAGAACATTTTTCCAAGAACATCTTTCAGGGCCGTTTCCGGGGCCGCTTTGCCGGAACGGCTGTGCCTGTTCATCAGGTGGCTGCGATCATCGCAAAATCGCTGCTGTCAGGCCTCCTAAAAGAGGTCCGAGAACATGTTAACAATCTATGATTTTGCCTCTTGCATTTTGTGCGGCGCGGTGACATATCCGTGCAGTGCGGCAGCGCACTCTCGCGTTGCCGCCGCCCTCCTTGGGCGTTTCCTCCCTAGACTTGGGCCGCTGGCAACCCCGGCGGTCCTTTTTTCTTTACCCGGTGATCTGGCGCCCAAATGGGGGCTGCGACCGACGCATATCGGCTACCGTTATTTGCATCTTGAGTTTTGTGCGGCGCGGTGGCATGTTACTGCGGTGCGGTAGCGCGCTCTCGCGTTGCGGCCGCCCTCCTTGGGCGTTTCCTCCCTAGACTTGGGTCGCTGGCCACGCCGGTGACCCTTTTTCTTCAATGTCCCAATGATTGTGAGCTAAATTATGTTTAGCTCATGGCTGGTTGCCGCGATGTGGACCGATGTGGCATTTATTCGGCAGCTGACCGATAGGGGCGCAGTTCCTGCAAGGCAATTTCGTTGAGCCGGTCGGAAATCGTCTCCAAGTCCTGGGCAACTGTGGAAAATGACTTCGATCGCTCGAAGCGACGCTCGTCCATATACAATGCCCGGTTGATTTCGAGCTGAACGGAGTGAAGCCCGGCAGCAGGATTGCCGTAGTGCTCCGTGATGAAACCGCCGGCATAGGGCTTGTTGCGGCTAACCGAATAACCGCGCTCCCGCAACGTCACCTCGATCGTGTCCGCAACGACGCTCAGGCAGCTGGTGCCGTAGCGATCGCCGATCACGATGTCGGCGCGGGGCCGCTCGTCCTTCGGACCGGCGGTCGACGGCATGGAGTGGCAATCCACCAGGACCGCGGTCCCGAATTCGCGGTGGATGCGGGTCATGAGCTTGCGCAACTCCCGGTGATAGGGCTTGTAGAACCCCTCGATGCGGCGCAGCGCGTCGTCGACTGGAATCCGCTGATCGTAGATTTCCTGCGCGTCCCCGACCACGCGGGCGACCGTACCCAAGCCGCCCGCCACCCGCATCGAGCGTGTATTGGCAAACGACGGCAACCGGCCGTCGAACATGCGGGGATCCAGCTCGTAGGGCTCGCGGTTGACATCGACGAAGCAGCGCGGGAAATGTGCTCGCATCAACGGATGGCCGCGCGGAACGACCCCGACCAGCAATTCGTCTACAAAACAGTCCTCGGAACGTCGCAAGACCGCGAGGTCGAGCCGCGCCGCCGCCAGGAAGGCGCGGGGATAGACGCAACCGCTATGGGGCGAGTTGAAAGCCACCGGCCCGCGCCATTCGGCCGGCTCGAGGATTTCAAACGGAGGGTCAAGTTCGTTGGAATGCACGTTCATGGGCTCATCGAGGGCCAGATCCCATTCCTAGGCGCGCCGTTGCCGGAATGAAAGCCAATAAAGTTCTCTCCGACAGATTACAGACTAATTCACCTCATATTTACCAACAACGCGCCTTATGGGAAGCTATGAATTGGGGGGAAGGGTCTGGCATGGGGCGGGACCGATCCTATGAGACATCAGGCTGGCGAATCCAATGACGACCAAGATTCTACTAGCTGAAGATGATACCGATATGCGGCGTTTCCTCGTCAAGGCGCTGCAGACGGCCGGTTATGAGGTCATTTCCTATGACAACGGGTTGTCGGCCTATCAGCGCTTGCGGGAAGAGCCCTTCGAGCTGCTGCTGACCGATATCGTGATGCCGGAAATGGACGGGATCGAGCTGGCGCGCCGCGCCGCGGAACTCGACCCCGACATCAAGATCATGTTCATCACCGGATTTGCCGCGGTGGCGCTCAATCCGGATTCCTCGGCACCCAAGCAGGCGAAGGTGCTCTCCAAGCCGTTCCACCTGCGCGATCTTGTCAACGAAGTCGGCAAGATGCTGGCGGCATAACGGATCGATTTCCATGAAGTTTGCGTAGAGCGGGTTCGGGACCGCGGGCGTCTCGCCCGCCTCTTCCTTCAAAGCAAAAGAGCGGGCGGGACGCCCGCGGTCCCGAACCCGCCCTACGCCGGTTGATGTGATCCTCGAATTCCCTGCGGCAGGGAATTCGGCAGGGGAGTTTTTCGCAATCGCCGCCGATTCGGGCGGTGCCGGCGTTGACTGGCGCCGCATTTCCAGCCGCTTGCGGCGAATTCCCTGTCCGGGCGGGGCAGGGAAGTTCTGTCGTCCGGGCAGGGAATTCTTGCGGCAGAGGCAGGGAATTGATCCGCCCGGCAGGGAATTCCCCTCCGGCGATCGGTTTCATGAAATCGACCGACGTGCCCCGGCGAGCCGCTTGCCGGCACGGGTGCGAGCCGATATAGGATCGGAACCCATCCGGGCGCGTAGCTCAGCGGTAGAGCACTACCTCGACACGGTAGGGGTCACAGGTTCAATCCCTGTCGCGCCCACCATTTTTCTTGCCATGTTGTTCGCTCAGGCCTTCGTCGATTGCGCCTTCCGCCGCTGCGGCGGATGTCCCAATCGGGACGCGCGGGTGGCCGCATGACCCGCATCGTCATCGAAGAGGACCATTTCCTGAAGATCGTGCCGGTCGTGCTCGATCCCGCCACCCCGGAGGCCCATCGGCACGCGGTGGCGGATTTTTTTGCCCATGATGAGCCGGATTTTCTCGGCTGGTGCGGCCGGCTGCAGCAGCGGCTGCCGGGGCTCTATCCGGCGCAGGTGATGTTCGCGGCGGACGAGGCCGATCTGGCATCGAAGATACCCGATGCCGACGGAGTCGTGGTGGAAAGCTTTCGCATCGACGACGAAGTCCTTTCCGGCGCACCGCGGCTCGCCATCGTGCACAAGTTCGGCACCATCACGGCCAACATCGATCTCGCGGCCTGCGCCAGGCGGGGCGTCGCGGTCGCGACTTTGCGCCGCATGGTGAACGTGGCGGTGGCCGAGCAGGCCTGCGCGCTCATGCTGGCGCTCGCCAAGCGCATCGGTGAATTCAACGGCGTGGTGGAAGAGGCAGCGCTGCGGGACGCGGGCTTGCGGGTGCGGCCGCGGCAATCACGCTATATCGGGTACTCGAATTTCGCCGGCATCACCGGACTGAAGACCGTGCTGGGCGCGAGGCTCGGCATCGTCGGCTTCGGCGAGGTCGGCCGCGAGGTGGCGCGCCGCGCCCGCGCCTTCGAGATGGAGGTGGTGTATTTCCAGCGTACGCCGCTCGCCGCGACGGTCGAGCAGGAACTTGGCGCGCGCTACCTGCCGCTGAACGACTTGATGGCGCAAGCGGACTATATTCTGGTGCAACTGCCGTCCAATGATTCGACTCGCGGCCTGATCGGGCGCGACGCGCTCGCCCGCATCAAGCCCGGGGCCGTGTTGATCGACGTCGCCCGGCCCGAATTGATCGACCACGACGCCCTCGTCGAGGCGCTCGAAGCCGGCCGCCTGGGCGGGCTTGGGCTTGACGTTCTCTACAGCGAGCCCGCCGATCGATCGGAGCCGCTGCTGCGCTACCGCGACCGCAACGTCATCCTGATGCCGCATACCGCCATCGGGGCGCGGGCGAATGCGCTGCATGACGTGGAAGCCCTGTGCGTGAATTTGTGGCGGGGGATTGCGAAAAAACGTGGGGCGTGATCGAGGCGTTTTCAACGAGTTGTTGTTTCAGGCAGGCTGCACCACGACCGACATATCCCCCGCCTTGCGGCGGCGCGGCGCGGGCCTGACCGTCACCTTCACGTCCTGCCCGAGCAACGTCAAAAACTCCATCAGCCGCCCGACCGAAACCGACACCGGTTTGCAGCGCATCAGCGTGGATACTTGCGCCTGCGTGGTGCCGAGCAGCTTCGCCGCCTCCTGCTGCGTGACGCCTTGCGCCTTCAAGAGCTTGTAGATTTCCACGGTGAGCTTAGCTTTCAGCAACTCTTGCTTGGAGTTCCTGAAGCCAAGATCGGCAAACACGTTGCCGCTGCTCTTTTCGTAGATGTCCCGGCGGGTCGATCCCATCCACACCAGCTCTTTCACGTCCCCAGCTCCATTATTCAATTATATATATTTCTATATAATCCCGCAATGTCTATCCGAGCCGACACGCCTATCTGAGCCACACAGGAACGGCTCGGGAAGTGTGGCACCCCAAGCCCTCGACCGATATGATGGCATCAGCTTTCTGAAATTAAGGAACACGTGATGAAACTTCCCCGTCGCAAATTCCTGCATCTGGCCGCGGGCGCTGCGGCGCTGCCGGCGGTGTCGCGCATCGCCAGGGCACAGAGCTATCCGGCACGTCCGATCACGTTCAACGTGCCGTTCGCGGCCGGCGGGCCGTCGGACGCGATGGCGCGCGTGATGGGCGAGCGAATGCGTGTCGCACTCGGCCAGCCGATCCTGATCGAGAATGTGGCCGGTGCCTCAGGCTCGATCGGTGTCGGCCGTGTCGCGCACGCGCCGCCGGACGGCTATACGGTCAGTGTCGGCCACTGGAGCACCCATGTCGTCAACGGCGCGATCTATGATTTGAATTACGACCTGCTGAAGGACTTCGCGCCGGTCGCGCGGCTTCCGGCCAATCCGCAATTGATCGTATCCAAGAAGGACGTGCCGGCGGCAAATCTCAAGGAATTCATCGCCTGGCTGAAGGCGAACGAATCCAAGGCCGCGGCGGGTACCGCGGGTGCGGGTTCCGCCTCGCATATCGCGGAGATTTATTTCCAGAACATCACCGGCACGCACTTTACCATGGTCCCGTATCGCGGCACCGGCCCGGCGCTGAATGATCTGATTGCCGGCCAGATCGACCTGATCCTCGATCAAGCGTCGAACTCCATGGCCCAGGTGCGGGCGGGGACGATCAAGGCCTATGCCGTCACCGCGAAGACCCGGCTGCCGTCGTTGCCGGAGATTCCGACCGTCGACGAGGCCGGCGCGCCTGGGCTCTACATTTCCGTCTGGTACGGCCTGTGGGTGCCGAAGGGCACGCCGAAGGACATCATCGCCAAGCTCAACGACGCGGCAATCGCCGCGATGGCCGATCCGAAGGTGCAAACACGCATGGCCGATTTCGGCCTCGAAGTGCCGCCGCCCGACCAGCAGACGCCTGAGGCGCTTGGAGCTTTGCAAAAGGCCGAGATCGAGAAATGGTGGCCGATCATCAAGGCGGCAAACATCAAGGGCGAGTAACGTCAGGTTCGACGACTTCAAACTCCTGGTCGATGACGGATTGCACGCGGACGGTTTCCTTGTGCAGATGCTTGAGTTTGCCAAAGCCCTGCATCCACTCCGGCTCCTCGGAGCGGGCGCGTCCGCCGTCCGGCAACAGCTTGTCGCGCAATGCCTCCGTAACGAATTCCTTGAGCGACTGACCGCACGCGGCCGCAGTAGCTTCGGCTTTACGGAAGAGCCGATCCGGAAGTTCGAGTATTATCTTCATCAACCCGCATTGCCATGTTTATAGCGCTCGCGCCCTGGTCATTGAAATGATGCCGGGCCGTGTTTACAACTATTTTCATGAAGCGCAACCGAGGCAAACATTCCTTCGCCTGAATGAAAATGAGTGACAATGACATGATTACTTTGTCCCCCGAAACCGAGCAACTCGCACGCCTTGTCGCCAAACGCAGCGGCACGACGCCCGAACGGGTACTTAAGGTGGCCGTGGAGGCGCATGCGCGGGAAGTTGGGGTAGCGCTGACCGCCAGCCACCATCCATCCGGCAGGCCATCTGCCGATCGTATGATGGCAATCAGCGACCGCTTTGCCGCCTACCCGGTACTCGATGCGCGCAGCCCGGACGAAATCATCGGCTACGATGAATTCGGGGTGCCGCATTGATCGTCATTGATTCCTCCGCTTTGATCGCGATCATTAACCGTGAGCCAGAACGTCCGCACTTTCTCGATCTCATCGCTGCCGCGGACCGGCGCCTAATCTCAGCTGCAACGCTTCTAGAAGCCAAAATGGTCGTCTTGGGCCGCTTTGGTCCCGATGCCGTCGCGGATTTCATGATGCTTATGGAGGAAATGGCGCCGGACATTGTTCCGTTGGATGCCGCCCTGGTAGATGCCGCGTTTGCTGCTTTTGAACGATTCGGAAAAGGCAGGCATTCGAAGGCCGCCTTGAATTTCTGTGACTGCATCGCCTATGCGCTCGCCAAGACACTCAGCGCACCGTTGTTATTCAAAGGCCTAGATTTCTCCGAGACCGATGTGCAAGTCTGTGCATGACGATGCCCGCATCGAAGTCATGTCGGAACCGGATTGCGTCAAAAGCAACGCATTTGTCCGGCCAGATGTCCACCGCGCCCTGCGCGCGCGTCGATGTGGTTACGGCGAGCACGGCGAAAGCCAACACGGCGAGCCGGACCGTCGGTAGCGATCACTCCTGGTATTATGCCGCCTTCTTTTCAAGGTCGGACTTCCATTGGCCCATGCTGGCAAGGCCGTTCATCCGCGCGCGGTGGGAGAAAGCGCGCTGCGCGGCGGCGATGTTCTCGGACTTGCCGGACCAGGCTTTCTGTGGCGCGTGCTGGAGCGCGCGACCGTACGAGAACGTCAGTTTCCACGGCAGGTCGGCAATGCGGTTCATGGCGTCCAGATGGGCCGTCGCCTCCTCGTCCGATTGTCCGCCCGACAGGAAAGCGATGCCCGGAACCGCGGCCGGAACGCACGCCTTGAGGAGCCGCACGGTCTTTTCCGCGACCTCCTCGACGCCGGCGCGCTTCGGGCTCTTCTTGCCCGCAACCGCCATATTGGGCTTGAGCACCATCCCTTCGAGTGCGACCCGATTGTAGTAGAGCTCCCAGAAAGTCTCCTTGAGCACCCACTCGGTGACCTCGTAACAGCGGTCGATGTCGTGGTCGCCGTCCATCAGCACTTCGGGCTCGACGATCGGCACGATCTGCGCGGCTTGGCACAACGCCGCGTAACGGGCTAGCGCGTGGGCATTGGCATGGACCGCGGTATGGCTCGGGATGCCGGCCCCGATATCGATCACGGCGCGCCATTTAGCAAAGCGAGCGCCTTGCTCGAAATATTTCGGCAATCGGTCGGCAAGCTTGTCGAGACCGATGGTGACGACCTCGTTGGGGCAGCCCGGCAGCGGCTTGGTTCCCTCGTCGACCTTGATGCCTGGAATCGAGCCGGCCTGCTGAATCAACTTGACCAGCGGTGTGCCGTCCCGAGCCTTCTGCCAGATGGTTTCGTCGTACAGGATGACGCCCGAGATGCAATCGCGCATAGCTTCGGTCGAGCGGAACAACAGCTCGCGATAATCGCGCCGATTGTCCTCGGTGTTCTCAACGGCGATTGAGTCGAAACGCCGCTTGATCGTGCTAGTGGATTCGTCCGCCGCCAAAATCCCTTTACCGGCCGCCGTCATTGCGTTTGCGACCTTGCTCAATTCAACGAGGTTCATGGCATTTTCTCCGTCTACAGCCCGATTTCGGTTAAATGGACTCACGTGTAGGGTGGGTAAAGCGCAGCGTGCCCACCCGGACGTTTCGACGCCCCATTGCCGAGGTGGGCACGCTCCGCTTTGCCCACCCTACGCCACTCCAACATCGCTAACTCTACGGTGCCCTATCGCACCCGCAAGACCTCGACGCCCGGCAGCACCTTACCTTCCATCCATTCCAGGAACGCGCCGCCGGCCGTCGACACATACGTAAAGCGACTCGCGGCCCCTGCCGCATTGAGCGCCGCCACGGTATCGCCGCCGCCCGCGACCGACACCAGCTTGCCGGCCGCGGTCAATTCGGCGGCGGCTTCGGCGATCTCAAGGGTGCCGTTGTCGAACGGCTCCAGCTCAAAGGCACCGAATGGACCGTTCCACACCAGCGTCTTCACGCGAGCCAGCACGGAAACGACGTGCTCGACCGTGCGCGGTCCGATGTCAAGGATCATCTCGTCCGCCGCCACGGCGTCGGCCGCTGCCAAGTGCGACGCCGCATGGGCCTTGAACTCCTTTGCCACGACCGCGTCCACCGGGAGCACGATTTCGCAATTTTGCGCCTTGGCCTTCGCGAGAATCTGGCGCGCCGTTTCGGCGAGGTCGTGTTCGCACAGCGATTTTCCGACCGACCGCCCCTGCGCGGCGAGAAACGTGTTGGCCATTCCGCCGCCGATGATCATTGCATCCACCTTCCCGACGAGGTTGCCCAAGAGATCGAGCTTGGTGGATACCTTGGCGCCGCCCACGATGGCGGCTACGGGACGTTGCGGCGCGTTGAGCGCCCGGGTGAGCGCGTCGAGTTCCGCCTGCATGGCGCGGCCCGCATAGGCCGGGAGCACATGGCCGAGCCCTTCGGTCGAAGCGTGCGCGCGGTGCGCCGCCGAGAAGGCATCGTTGACCCAGATATCGCCAAGCGCTGCGAGAGCCGCGACGAAAGCGGGATCGTTCTCCTCTTCGCCTTTGTGAAACCGGGTGTTTTCAAGGCATACGATATCGCCGTTCTTCATCGCGCCGATCGCGACCTCGGCGGCCGGGCCGATACAGTCGTCCGCGAAGCCGATCGGGCGCTTGAGGATAGCAGCCAGGGCGCCGGCGACGGGTTTGAGCGAGTCCTTGGGGTCGCGCGTCTTGGGGCGGTCGAAATGCGACAGCAGGATCACCTTGCCGCCCTTGTCGGCGATCTCCGCAATGGTCGGCGCGACGCGCTCGAGCCGCGTCAGATCGCTGACCTTGCCGCCCTCCATCGGCACATTGAGGTCGACCCGGAGCAGCACGCGCTTGCCCCGCAGGTCGGCCTCATCAAGGGTGCGAAACGTGTTCACGATCGAATCGACGTCGTCAGATCAGCTTGCCCATGGCGACGGCCGTGTCGGCCATGCGGTTGGAGAAGCCCCATTCGTTGTCGTACCAGGACATCACCCGCACCAGCGTGCCTTCCATGACCTTGGTCTGGTCCATATGGAAGATCGACGAGCGGGCATCGTGGTTGAAGTCGATGGAGACATTCGGCTGGTCGGTGTAACCCAGAATGCCCTTGAGCTGCTGCTCGGCGGCGCGCTTCACGGCACCGTTGATCTCGTCCTTCGAGGTCGCGCGCTTGGCGACGAATTTGAAGTCGACCACCGATACATTGGGCGTCGGCACCCGGATGGCGACACCGTCGAGCTT
>Ga0257161_1000383_pt1 | contig 11475 bp, 10 predicted proteins | sample NR01A_FD_185954 | JGI IMG/M metagenome (GOLD analysis project Ga0257161, IMG submission 185954) | Soil microbial communities from H.J. Andrews Experimental Forest, Oregon, United States - NR-01-A | ecosystem: Environmental > Terrestrial > Soil > Temperate forest > Bulk soil | place: USA: Oregon... | reverse complement strand
GAACTGATGCCGATCGGGGTGTGACCCGCTACAATAGAAGCGACCTCTGGGCCGGCGCCCGCGAAGGGAACGTGCACGATGTCGAGGCCGAGCGACAGTCGGAATTGCTCGAACGCGAGATGGGGCTGCGCGCCGGCGCCTCCGGACGCGAAGGTGTACCGTCCGGGATTGGCCCTGACGCGTGCGATCAGCTCATCAAGGGTTCGCACCCCCAGCGAAGGATGAACCACGATCGTAATCGCCGAGGCGATTGGAACCGCGACCGGCGCGAAGTCCCGGATCGGATCGTAGGGAGCCTTGCCCAGGAACGCCGGGTTGGTGACGAGGGCGCTGACGGTGAACAGGATCGTATACCCGTCGGGCGCCGACCGTGCGGCTTGAGCGGCGCCGATGTTGCCGCCGCCGCCGCCGATGTTCTCCACATAGAACTGCTTGCCGAGCTGCTCGGAAAGTTTCTGCGCTGCGATTCGTCCGAATATGTCGGTCGGACCGCCCGGACCGAACGCCACAATGATGCGCACCGGCCGTGTCGGATAATCGAGCGCCGACGCGCGCTGCCACGGGATGGGAGCGGCCGCGGCGGCTCCAGCAATCTGCAAAAATCGGCGGCGAGTTTGCATGGCGTCCCTCCCTGAAGCATTTTCCTGTTACGCCAATCCTATCAGAATGTAGCCCGGATTGAGCCCTAAGCGCGGTTACGCGCGTCTTCGACGCGCTTTGGCGAAATCCGGGACGGCGTCTCCGCAGACTGGGCTGCGCCTGGAACGCGTGGATAGTCCGGTCCTGGATTTCGCTCCGCTCAATCCAGGCTACGGGACCGACATGCCGAAACAATGAGCAACTGCGTTGACAGTGGACGCCATCGGCTTACATTAACGGCGTTCCGAGGGGAGCTCCGGAAGGGAGCTGAGAGACCGCCAAGCCTTCGCCCAGCAGGGCGCGGCGCCGCGGAGACCCTTCGAACCTGATCCGGGTCATGCCGGCGAAGGGACGGATCGTTTCCCTCCACGCGCATACCCGGAATCTGCGGAACCGATACGAAACCGAGCGCATTGGGCGGGCGATGCTGCAAGCACAACTTATGTCGTCGTCGAAATTCATTGCAAGGCTGATCGGCCCGCTGTTCGTCGTTTCCGGCATCGCGATGCTGTGGAACCACGGTAGCTACCCGGACATGGTCGAGGAATTCCTGCGCAGTCCGGCGCTCATCTACATTGCGGGCTTTCTGGCGCTGCTCGGCGGCCTCGCGATCGTCAACGTTCACAATTCCTGGCTCTGGGGCTGGCCGCTCATCGTCACGGTGATCGGCTGGCTTGCGGTGATCGGCGGCACCTTTCGCATGGTTGCACCGCAATATGTTCAGACGCTCGGCAGCGCAATATTCGCTCACTCGGCCGTGGTCATCGTGATCGCCATCCTGTCGGTCGCGCTCGGCGGTTTCGTGAGTTTCAAAGGCTACATGGAATGATCCCCAACGCCCAACCAGGAGTTCCAACATGAACGTCCATGATCGCGACATCGCCGTCCCGAAGGTCACCACCGGACCGATCGCGGGCTCGCGCAAGATCTATGCGGTGCCGGACGCTGCGCCGGATCTGCGTGTTCCGGTGCGCGAGATCATGTTGACGGAAGCCGCGGGCGAGCCGCCGGTCCCGGTTTACGACACATCGGGACCCTATACCGACGACAATGTCGCGATCGACGTGGAAGCCGGCCTCAAGCGCGCACGCATCGAATGGGTGCGTGAACGCGGCGGCGTCGAGGAATACCAGGGTCGTCCGATCCAGCCGGTAGACAACGGCAATGTCAGCGGCAAGCATCTCGCGCGCGCATTTCCGTCCGTGCATCAGCCGCTGCGCGCGGCCCCCACCCCACCCTCCCCCGCAAGCGCCCCCTCCCAACCCTCCCCCGCAAGCGGGGGAGGGAAAGGGAGGGGGATCACCCAATACGAGTGGGCGAAGGCCGGCGTCGTCACCAAGGAGATGATCTACGTCGCCGAACGCGAAAATCTCGGCCGCAAGCAGATGCTCGACCGCGCGGAAGCGGCCCGCGCCGATGGCGAAAGCTTTGGCGCATCGGTGCCGCTCTTCGTGACGCCGGAGTTCGTGCGCAGCGAAGTGGCGCGCGGGCGCGCCATCATCCCGTCGAACATCAACCACGCCGAGCTGGAGCCGATGATCATCGGCCGCAACTTCATGACCAAGATCAACGCCAATATCGGCAATTCCGCCGTGACGTCGTCGGTCGAGGAGGAAGTCGAGAAGATGGTGTGGGCGATCCGCTGGGGCGCCGACACCGTGATGGACCTCTCCACCGGCCGCAACATCCACAACACCCGCGAATGGATCATCCGCAATGCGCCGGTGCCGATCGGCACGGTGCCGATCTACCAGGCGCTTGAGAAGGTCGACGGCGACCCCGTCAAGCTCGACTGGGAGTGCTACAAGGACACTCTGATCGAGCAATGCGAGCAGGGCGTCGACTATTTCACCATCCATGCCGGCGTGCGGCTGCCCTATGTGCCACTCACGGCGAACCGGGTCACCGGCATCGTGTCGCGCGGCGGCTCCATCATGGCGAAGTGGTGCCTCGCGCACCACAAGGAGAGCTTCCTCTACGAGCGCTTCGACGAGATCTGCGACCTGATGCGCAAATACGACGTGTCGTTCTCGCTCGGCGACGGATTGCGGCCGGGCTCGATCGCGGACGCCAACGACCGCGCCCAGTTCGCCGAGCTGGAAACCCTCGGAGAACTGACCAAGATCGCCTGGGCCAAGGGCTGCCAGGTCATGATCGAAGGCCCCGGCCATGTGCCGATGCACAAGATTAAGATCAACATGGACAAGCAGCTGAAAGAATGCGGCGAGGCGCCGTTCTACACGCTTGGCCCGCTTACCACCGACATCGCGCCGGGCTACGACCACATCACGTCAGGCATCGGCGCCGCCATGATCGGGTGGTTCGGCTGCGCGATGCTGTGCTACGTCACCCCGAAGGAGCATCTCGGCCTGCCCGACCGCGACGACGTCAAGGAAGGCGTCATCACCTACAAGATCGCGGCCCATGCCGCCGATCTCGCCAAGGGCCACCCGGCCGCGCAACTGCGCGACGACGCCCTGAGCCGCGCGCGCTTCGATTTCCGCTGGGTCGACCAGTTCAATTTGTCATTGGACCCGGATACCGCGCGGGAATATCACGACGAGACCTTGCCCAAGGAAGCCCACAAGCTGGCGCACTTCTGCTCCATGTGCGGGCCGAAGTTCTGCTCCATGAAAATCACCCAGGACGTGCGGGATTACGCGGCGACGCTGAACGACAAGGAGGCCGGGATGGCGGAGATGTCGAAGAAGTTCCGCGAGATGGGCGGGGAGGTTTATGTGGAGGCGGAGGCGGTGGCGGAAAGTAACAGGCAGTTGTGATTTTGCCGAAGCGCCGGGCGCGGACATGGGTATCGGCGCGTTCGGCGCCTGTGTGTTGTTGCGACTGTACCTTATTGACAGCCGGCCGAATTCGTTGCGCGCCTGGGGGGGTGAAACGGAATGGCGAAGCGCAGATCTCGGCCCAAAGTCGGATATCGCGTGTTCGTCTCTCATGCCGGAGATGACATCTGGGTTGCCGAGCAGATTGCCAAGAGTATCGAAGATTGTGGCGCCGCGGCATTCCTGGATCGCAGGGACATCGCCGCGGGCGACAATTTCAAACAGCGAGTTCACGAGGAGATCGCGAAATGCGATGAGCTGTTGGCGCTATTCACGCCTTGGTCGCGGCGCAGGGCATGGGTTCGCCACGAGATAGGAATGGCAGATATCCTGAAGAAAAGAATCGTATGCGTATTTTACAAAGTGACCGTCGCGGACTTCCAAGGCGATGAAGACGGATTAGGTCCCTTGGATGGGTTGAACACTATTGAAATCAACAATTTGGATACCTACTTCAAAGCTCTACGGAAACGAGCAGGATGATCATGCTGAACGTCTTCATTTCTCACGGACAGCGCGATACCGAACTAGCTGAACGGGTCGAAATCGCGCTGGAACGTCTCGGGCTAGAGGCGTTCAATCCCGCGCGGGATTTGCGACCGGGCGACGACTGGAGAAGGAGCATCCAAACCGCCATTAAGCGATCGGACGCGATGATTATTCTGGTCTCAAGACCACAATACTTGAGCTCAAGTTGGACGTCCTACGAAGTTGGAATCGCTGAGGCGCTGGGCAAACGTGTCATGTTGCTGCTCCCGAGCAAATATCCCGTAACGGAATTGCCAGCAGACTTTGCATCCACGCAGATTGTGGAGTTTGATCCTCAGGCGCCAGAACGTGCAGCTTATGATATCGCGTCGAGGCTCGCCGTGGTATAATTTAAAAATAGTGAAGCGTATTACGCCGGCACCCTGGCGCAATACAGCTTTGCAGCTGCTGTTTCGCCTGCACTGTGTTAACATGGTTTGGAGTTGCAGCCCGCCGCCGAATGCACTCTGGTCCGCCAAGGAGTGGAGCCGTGAAATCTGGCACAGCACGTAGGGCGGAATAGCGAAGCGCATTCCCCCTGCTTTGTTTCGCACTATGGACCAACGTCAATCGTCAAAAATGATATGCCACACCGGCCGCCGCCAGCTCGGAAAATCGTTCATACGCGGCGCGAACCAGGCGCCGGAAATCGGCATCGGCCGACACACTGAGACATGCCCGTGTTCCGGGCCTGATCTCGTGCCAGCCAACGCGATCGACCCAGCGATCCTCGTCCGCGCAACAGCCCACCGGCAAGATCAAGGCCGTCGGTAGCCAGTGATCGTCGTTCCGATCGGCCGCGAGCTTCAGACTACCGACCAGTTCCACATTGGCCTCGATCTCGGCCTCCTCTCCAGCATCATGCGCACCGAGCGCGGCAGCGACATTTCCCAGGATCGCGCGTCCGGAATTCGGCCCGGAACAGATGGCCTGGTCAGCCCCCGCGGGGCGCCGGTCGCCCGTAATCGCGCCGTTGAATCGCCCGCCCAGCTCCCACCAATCCCAATATCCGATCGGATTGAGCCATCGGCCATATCGCGACGTGGCAGGATCGCGTCGGGCAAAATCCGTGAAGCGACGAACGAAGGCGTCAAAGTCTGGCTCGATCTCCGCAAACGTGCCCTCGAACTCGTCGAGCCTACAAGCTGCCATATGCTCCGACACTCTCGACAGGCGCAGGTCGAACGACAACGGGGCATTGCTGTCGAGCCAACTCAGGCTGCCATCCGAATTGTACCGGAATTTCGAACGGTGCAAGCGCGCTAGCGTGTCCGTCGCATCGTCGAACGCAAGCTTGGCGCGCGGGAACGCGTCGTCTCCGCCTCGCCGGAAAGGCGCAAGCGTCCGATCGAGTTCCGACTGAAGCGAGGCAAATCTGCTCGGAACAAGGACGTAGGCTAACCCGTACATTTCCTCGACCACGACGTTGTAGGATCAATTTTCCCGCCCCGCATGCTGCAGAACATCCTCGCGAAACGCATAGATCAGGATATTCACGCTTGGCAAAATCATTTGAAGTGCTTCATGCGTTCGACGTATTCCAGGTCTTCCATCTCCTGGAGCGCCGAAAAAATCGGTGAGGTCGATGCCCGGCATCGGGCCGCCAGTCGCCGTGCTAACGGGAGGCATGACGCGCTTGCCCTTGAAGCTTTTTCTGCTCTCGGCGACGACTAACCGCAGCCCGTCCTCGATCAGAGATGTAAGCGTCCGGCCCTCCGCCGCGGCTTTGCGTTTGGCGCGGTTGAGCAGGTCGGCGGGTAGACGGACGGTCGTTCGCTCGCTCATATGTCAAGACATATCATCTCAATGACCTTGTCGGCTACTTTGCTTGCCTGCGAATTATGATAAGACCTTTGCGAAGCTGCCAACAGCGAGCACCACAAATGACGAAACCAGTTATCTTCACGATTTCCGCCGCGTGGGATGACGAGGCTGCGGTGTGGACGGGACATTGCGATGACATCCCGGCCGCCGCCGATGCGCCGACCCTCGACGAACTGCTAGCGAAAATTTCGGCGATGGCGCTCGATCTCTTGCCTGACAACCATCCGGGCGTCGATCCCGCATCGGTTTATTTGCAGATCACCGCCTTGCGCGAAGCTGAGTTCGTTGCCGCCTAGATGGCTCCGCAATTCGACCGCGCTCTCCGGGAGCTGCTGCGCGCCGTGGGATGCATTCTGGTCCGCCAAGGCAAGGGAAGCCATGAAATCTGGCACAGTCCAATCACGGGGCGAAATTTTCCGGTGCCGATTGGAATTCCGAGCCGCCATACGGCTAACGCCATTTTGCGGCAGGCAGGCCTCCCGAAGGCATTTTGATCAAACCAAGGGCGCCGCCCAGGCCGCGATGCACACGGGCCGGAGGGGTTCAGCATCAGAACTTCGTCCCCTCCCGGCCCTGCTCGCGACCACGCTTGAGCAGCGTCAGCACGATCGGCGGCAGATCGAGCTTGCCCGCATGGGCATGGCCCTGCGCCGACATCTTGTCCCAAGTCTGCGCGAGAATCCTGGCGAGCTTGGCTTCGTTGGTCTTGCCCATGAAATCATCCAGATAGTGATCGAGGAAGACCACGCAGACGACATCTTCGAGCATCTGCACCTCGGGATCGCTGCGCAACCGCTCCTTGCGCACGAGTGCGCCGACGCGGGCGACGTCGTGCGGCCCATAGCCAGCCGCGGCCATGATCTCGCCGAGGCGGCGCGCGTGGAATTCCTTGAGATCGTTTCGCCATTTCAGATAGCCGGCGCGGCCCGCCGGATAGCCGTTCCGTGGCGACGTCCATCGCTCGATGTGCTGTCCGCGCACGGCGATCCGCAATTGTTCCGACGCGTCCGGGGCCATCCGCGCGAGGGTCTCGCTCATGCGTTGCCCGTAGAGGAGGCCCGCCGGCACGGCGCGGCCGTCGATTTGCACGACATGCGGATCGCATGCATTCGCGTTATCGATTGCCGCAATGACGTCGCCGAAACGCCTGTCGTGGTCGGTCATGAGGCTCCCTAAGTTAGCTGCTCTGCAGCCCCCGTTACCGCACCACGCCCGATATGCAGCACGGCCTGTGGTGCGGTGGCCTCACATGGTCCTTCAAAAAGCACCGCGCTTCCGGACCGAGATAGCCGGGCCGCGCATAGGTCCAGGCGCGGCATTGGGCTTCTCCATCGCAGGCCGTCTTGCAGGTTTCGCCCGTCGGATCGGGCGGCACCTCGAGATTGCGATAATCCCCGCCGGTACGGTCGATGGAAAATTCCCGCATGCCGTGGCGCGGCTCGATGACGCCGGCGCCGCGGACGCCGGATGCGGAGCCGCCGTCTTCCACCCGGGGCGGCACCTGGCTTTTGAGCCAGCACACCGCCGGACGATCGCCGTTCGGGTAGTTGAAGCTCCAGGCCCGGCAGCGACCTTCGCGGTCGCACCGGGCGGCGCATGCGGCGGGGTCGCCGGACCGTACCGGAAAGCTCGTAAAGTCGCCGCCGCGACGGTCGAACCCCACCTGCGCGCGGGAGGCCGCCGGGAAATAGAGGACAGCAGCAATCGTCGCCGTCAGCGCAATGAAAGCTCGAATCATCTAGTGCCCTGGTTATTTGGGGCCCGCCCCACAGCCCGCTCCGCCCCTGGGAGATGTTAGAGAATTGGCGACATTGAGGCGAGGGTCGTCTCGCCCAAATTCTCCGCCACGATTTGACGCGCCTCACGCTTTCCGTGATGCCTTCCCAAGCAATCCCCACTACGTTCGCGCTCCGCGCGCGTCGGCGCCACCTGCTCATCGCATAAATCGTTGCATATGGAAAACAATTCGCGTTTGTCCTGGTTCCGGAAGGGGCCAAGCAAGGTGCACGGTCGGTAGAACGATACAGGAATTGGCGATGGATCAACCTCATGGCAACGGCCTGCTGCTGTTGCCCCTGCTGTTGCTCGCGGTCGCCGTGATCAGCGTGCCGTTGGCGCGGCTGTTGCGGCTGTCCGCGATCGTGGCTTATCTCGCGGCCGGCGTCGTCATCGGCCCATTCGGGCTTGCGTTGGTGCGCGCGCCCGACACCATTATCGCAGTGTCCGAGCTTGGCGTCGTGCTGCTGCTGTTTCTGATCGGGCTGGAGCTCGAATTCTCGCGCCTGCTGGCGCTGCGGCGCGCCATTTTCGGGCTCGGGGCAGCACAACTTGCGTTGACGGCGACGGTGCTGGGAGGCCTTGCCTTCGCGCTTGGACTCACAGGCTGGCGCGGCGCCGTCATCGGCGGCCTTGCGCTCGCCATGTCGGCCACCGCGATCGCGCTGAAAATCCTGGAGGAGCGCGGCCAGTTGCAGCAGCCCTACGGCCAGCGCGCCTTTGGGATCCTGCTGTTCCAGGATATGTCGGTGGTGCCGATCCTCGCCCTGCTGCCTCTGCTCGCACCCGGCGCCGATACCCGAGTCACGGATTTTACCGAGACCTTGATCGCGGTCGGCCGCATCGGCAGCTGTATAGCCGCCGTGGTGATCGCCGGGCGCTACCTGCTCAATCCGTTCCTGGCGCTGCTCGCCGGCACCGGCGCGCGCGAGGTCATGACGGCGGCGGCCCTTCTGGTCGTGCTCGGGGCTGCCGCGCTGATGCAGTTTGCCGGCATGTCGATGGCGCTCGGCGCGTTCCTCGCCGGTGTGCTGCTTGCCGGATCGAACTATCGTCATGAGCTCGAAGCCGACATCGAGCCGTTTCGCGGGCTGCTGCTCGCCTTGTTCTTCATGGGCGTGGGCATGTCGATCGACATGCAGGTCGTGATGGCGAACCTCGTGCTCATCGTCGCAGCCGCCATCATCATTACGGTTCTCAAGGCCGGCATCGTGGCGGTGCTGTTTCGCGCCACCTGCGCAAACCGGGGTGATGCGCTGCGCGCCGGCTCCGTGCTTACCGGCGCCGGCGAGTTCGCCTACGTGCTGATTCCGTTCGGCGTGACGCTCGGCGTCATGGGGGCGCGCGAGGCGAACCTGTTCTCGGCGATCGCGGCCGTCACCATGCTGATGGGGCCGCCGGTGGCCTCCCTCGCCGACGTGATGCTGGCCCGCTTCAGCGGGAGGCGCCTGCCCGAGCCGGACAATTTCGACGGCGTCAGCGGGGCGGCACTCATCATCGGCTTCGGCCGCTTCGGCCAACTGGTGACGCAATGCCTGCTCGCCGAAGCCGTCGATATCGTCACCATCGACAACGATCCCGAGATGATCGAAAGCGCGGGTCGATTTGGCGCCAAGGTCTACTACGGCGACGGCGCGCGTCTCGACGTGCTGCGCGCGGCTATCGGGACGGAGGTGCGGCTCGTCGCCGTGTGCGTCGACAAGCGCGAGACCGCCGACCGGATCGTCGATCTGGTGCGCGCCGAATTCCCCGGCCTCAAACTCTATGTTCGCTCTTACGATCGCCGCCACACCCTTGAACTGCTGACCAAGGGCGTCGATTTCGAGATACGGGAAACCTTCGAGTCGGCGGTGGAGTTCGGCCGCGCCGCGCTGGAGGGACTGGGGCTCACCCACGAGCGTGCGGTCGAAGTGGCCGACTATATCCGCCAGCGCGACCTCGATCGCCTTGCCCTGCAGCAGGCCGAAGGCATCATGGCCGGCCGAGACCTCGCGTGGAAGCGGCGCGTGCGGCCGGAACCACTGAGCGAGCCGTTGCACAAATCCGAGGCGCTCAATCCGGAGGCGGTCGAGCTGATGAAACCGGAACCGGCGGCGTCGGAATAGTGAATTCCGCAGCCGTCGCTACGGTCATGTCGGCCGCGCGTGCGTTTGCCGTCGAAACGGGCACTGAGACACCGACATACCCTCGGGCGTCATTACCCTCGGGCGTCATTAGACATCTCGTTTCGCCCGCGATAAAATGGCTGTCGGCCAATCGCAGTTGAGGAGGCATTATGCGCCGCGCGATTACCGTCTCCGTTATGCTCGCCGGCGCCTTCGGCGTGGGCCCGATTCACGCACAGACCGCGCCGCCGTCGCCTGCGGAGGTTGAACGGCAGTTCGACGCCTCGCTGAACGCCGCCGAGATGGCCTCATGGATGAAGACCATGGCGGCTGAACCCAACCATGTCGGCTCGCCGCATAACAAGGCGAACGCCGAAATGGTGCTTGCCCAATTCCGGGATTGGGGGTGGGACGCCCATATCGAAACGTTCGAGGTGCTTTACCCCACGCCGATCAGCGAGACGTTGGAGCTTGTCGGCGCCGAACCGTTCAAGGCGACGCTGACGGAGGCGCCGATTCCCGGCGACGATACGTCCGCGCGCACGAAGGACGCGCTGCCCGCCTATGTGGCGTATCAGGGCGACGGCGACGTCACGGCGCCGCTCGTCTACGTCAATTACGGCATGAAGGACGATTACCTTCAACTCGAGCGCTTGGGTGTTTCGGTCAAGGGCAAGATCGTGATCGCCCGCTACGGCCAGGGCTGGCGCGGATTGAAGCCGAAGCTCGCGCAGGAGCACGGCGCCGTCGGCTGCATCATCTTTTCCGATCCGCGCGACGATGGCTATGCCGCCGAAGACGTGTATCCGAAAGGTCCGGCGCGCCCCGCCAACGGCGTGCAGCGCGGCTCCGTCGTCGACATGACGCAATACCCCGGCGATCCGCTGACGCCCGGCATCGGCGCAACTGCGGCTGCCGCGCGGCTCGCGATTTCGGATGCGCCGACGATTCTGAAAATTCCGGTGCTGCCGATTTCCCATGGCGATGCGCAGCACTTTCTCGCGGCGCTTGGCGGCCGCGTCGTGCCGCCCAATTGGCGCGGTTCGCTCCCCATCACCTATCACGTCGGCGGCGACGAGGGCGCGCTTGTCCATATGGCGGTGAAATCCGATTGGCCGCTCAGAACCATCTACAACGTCGTCGCGGTGATGAAGGGAAGCACCTATCCGGACCAATGGATCATGCGCGGCAATCACCACGACGGATGGGTGTTCGGCGCGGCCGATCCGATGAGCGGACACATCGCCATGATGGGCGAGGCGAAAGCCATTGGCGCGCTCGCGAAAACGGGTTGGCGGCCGAAGCGCACGCTCGTCTATCTCAGCTGGGACGCGGAAGAACCGATGCTGCTCGGCTCCACCGAATGGGCCGAGACGCATGCCGCGGAATTGAAAGAGAAGGCGCTCGTCTACGTCAATACCGACGGCAGCGGGCGGGGCTTTCTCAACGTGCAGGGCAGCCATTCCCTGCAGCATCTCGTCAATCGCGTCGCGGGCGACGTGACCGATCCGGAAACCGGCGTCTCGGTGGCGGCTCGCGCGCGTGCAAGGATGCAGGTCGCAGGCGCCGCTCCGGGCGCGAACGAGGCAGCACGGGATAACGCCAAGATGGCCGCCGATCCGGCGCACGATCTGCCTATCGGCGCATTGGGTTCGGGTTCGGACTATTCGACCTTCCTGCAGCATCTCGGAATTGCCGCGCTGAATGTAGGCTTCGGTGGCGAAGGTCAGGTGGGCGGCGTCTATCATTCCGCCTATGACACG
>Ga0257161_1000381_pt1 | contig 11504 bp, 11 predicted proteins | sample NR01A_FD_185954 | JGI IMG/M metagenome (GOLD analysis project Ga0257161, IMG submission 185954) | Soil microbial communities from H.J. Andrews Experimental Forest, Oregon, United States - NR-01-A | ecosystem: Environmental > Terrestrial > Soil > Temperate forest > Bulk soil | place: USA: Oregon... | reverse complement strand
ACGGAATGCCTTATGGCGCCCGCGTTGTGTCTTCCACGTTCAGTCCGCGGTGGTGATGATTCCCTCGCGCGCGACAGCTTTCTGACGCGGATGAAGTCTTCGAGCGTGAACAGAACCAACAACATCTCAAAAGCGTGCCGATAAGGGGGCCGGCCGATGACAAGGCGGCGGCTGGTGGGCCAATTCGGTAAGGCGATCGAGGCTGCTTTCACGCCTTATAACTTGGTGCCGGGGCCTGACGATCCACCGGTGCTGAAGGTGATGAGTTTTGAGGAATTTTCACACCTTCAAACCGACGAAATAGTGCGCATTGGCGCCAAGATCGTCGAGCGGTTCGACCAGCTCTTTCGGCTCTACGGCGTAGCTCGAACGGGCGACGACTTCTGCGATTTCAAGAGTCTGGCGCTGGAGATGGCAATAGAATTGTTTCCGGACTTTCGTTTCAAGGCTGATCCCGATCTCCTCGAACTGCTTTTTCCTCTATACGGCTTGCTCGCAAACGGCACTTGCGTTTTTGACTATCAGCTTTTGGTGACCAGGATGGCAGACGGCTGTTTTTCCATCAAGAAGCAACCAGACCGGAGCAGGCCCGGCAATCAATTGGTGCTGCTCTGGCTGCTCGCCGACGTCGAGGCGGTTCAATTGGCGAGGACGCGGCCCCGCCCTTATTCGGATCGTGAAGCCATCAAGAAATTGATGGGTGAGGAGCCTTTTAAAGCGCGGTGGGGAGGAACGAACACGAAGACATTGTGTAACTGGCTGAGCGCCGCCCGCAGGTCATTCGAACACTCCGGGCAGCGACCCGTCGCGAAAATCAGCTAAAGACATAATTAGATTTCAGTATGGAATATTTCGGCGGCTGCATTTGGCGGTGGTGATTGCACGGCGTACTTGCTGTTGCCGCGTGACGCGCGTCTAATGTTGCGAAAGGGAGGGAACGATGATGCTGTTGCCACCTGCGCAATACGACCATCCGCCGTCAATGCCGGTGATCGAGCGCGTACTGCCCTGGAACGAATTACAACGCGTCTGCCGTGGGGTTATCGAAAGGGAGAAGTTCACCACCGCGACCGGATATGGGGCATGGGGTTGTTCGGTGGTCAAGGCCGGCAAGTGCTACGTCGCGCGGATCGACGTTCCCGGGGTGCGCCGGCATGAGTTGGCGCACTGCAATGGCTGGCCGAGGGATCATCCTGGTGGCTGGTATGATGAGCCGCGCCATTAGTGCTGAGGTCATGGCACGAACGGTGACGGCGGACTCGGGCGAGAAGCGAACTTGCGCGCAGCAGAAATACTGGAGACGCTGATCGTGCTTCCCGACCAGAAATCGCCTATCATCGCTGTCCGTCTGGGGTTCATTTGGCGAATGCCAGAATAAGAAGTGCGCAGACGGATCGGGACGGGCAATGCTCATGAACGGGAGATTACCGATGTATATGCAGCGGGCGTTCCTTCTATTTGTAGCAATCGCGATAGCGGCTGCGATGCCCGCCGTGGCGCAAACGCCTTCGGGGGTCGGGCTGGCTGGCAGCGAAGCGCACCGCGCCGCACCGATCCCGAACTTTTCGCGCGTATGGACTCATCCTGCCTTTCCCTGGTTCGAGCCGCCCGCATCGGGCCCTGGCCCGATAACGAACTTGTCGCGCTGGCCGGAGCAGCGGCCCCAAACTGAGGGCGGTTCGGCCGCTTTGCCTGCCAGCAAGGTTGGTGTCAGCAACTACGACCAACTGGTCGGGGATTACAAAAGTCCGATCTTGCAGCCCTGGGCGGCAGCGGTGGTAAAGAAGTTCGGCGAGATGTCGCTTGCCGGCATTACTTTTCCGAATCCTTCGAACCAGTGTTGGCCCTCGCCGATGCCGTTCATTTACAAGTTGGGTACGATACAGCTGATGCAGCAGCCGGACAGGATCACGATCTTGTACGGTGGCTACAATAATGAAGTGCGCCGCGTGCGCCTGAACGAGCCCCATCGGTCGCCGCTGACGCCGTCCTGGTACGGAGATTCCATCGGCCATTATGAGGGCGACACGCTTGTGATCGACACCGTCGGCGTCAAGACCGATCGCAAGTATGCCATGATCGACTTGTTTGGTACGCCCTATACCGACAAGTTGCACGTCGTGGAACGCTATCGGCTGCGCGACTACGACGATGTGAAAGACGCACTGGAGAGGAACAATAAAGAGAATTGGCTGGTTAACGGCGATGTCTGGAGCGGGCGCCGCAGCGACAAGTTCTTGCAGCTGCATGTGACGATCGAGGATGAAGGTGTCTTCACGACGCCCTGGACCGCGACCCTGACCTATGCGCCGGGGGGAGACCGCGTAGCGGAAAACGTCTGTGCCGAAAATCCGCACGAATATTACAACAACAAGGACTCGGACGTTCCGAAAGCTGAGAAGCCGGACTTCTGAAGGGTAGTGAACGGGGCTCGGTCCATTGTGACCGCTATGGGTCAATTCGCCCGTGGTGCTCGAGAAATAGGCGTCATGCCCGCGCTTGTTGCGGGCATCCACGTCTTTTCTTGCGGGCGTTGGGCTAAAAAAGCGTGGATGGCCGGGACAAGCCCGGCCATGATTCCTTTTATTCACACGCTCGAAAGCGGTGAATGACACTCCGCAATGAGTCCATTAGATCGGTCGCATTCCAGCAAGTCTCGCTCAGTCGTAATACTCGGGAGCGATCTTCCGCTTAATCCCGGCGGTGTAATCGTGCTGAATCCACAGCTGCGCGCGGTTCTGTTTCACGAATTCTTCGATCATCTCGCGGCTCTTCGCGGTCTGCTCCTTGTTCGAGTCGAACGACGGAATTTTCTTGTACGTGATCTCTTCCGGGTAGTGATAGAGATCGCCTGACAACAGGACGTTCCCGGTGTTGGCGAGCTTGAGAAACAGGGCCTGGTGCCCGGGCGTATGTCCCGGCGTGGACTTGATGACCACGGTGCCGTCGCCGAACACATCATGATCCTCGCCGTTCAGCACGACCGTTTTGCTATTGGCGAGGCCCTCGAAAAATTTCGGGTCCGGCACGGCGCCTGCTGCTGGTGGTACGGCCGGCCGCGGGGCGAGGATCGGGTCCCGGTCGCCCTTCTGCACGATCCAGGTGGAACCGGCGAACAGGCTGGCGTTGGCGACGTGATCGCCATGGTAATGAGAGAGCGCCATATAAGTGATGTTGGCCGGGGTGTAACCGATCGCGGCGAGTTGCGGGAGCAGCGGGCGATCGACCGTGAAGGCACGCAACGTCTGAGGCGAGACACCATCCTTGAAGGCGCTGTCGGGAATTTCGCCGGTATCCCAGATCAGGCTTCCGCGCGGGTGAGCGATCAGGAAGCAGGGCGTGACCATTTTCGTGTTGGCCATTTCGCCCGGCTTCAAGCCGTACGCATCGACGTTGGCAGGGGTGATTATGCCGCAATCGACAACATAGAGACGCAGCGATTGCGGGGGCTGCGGCTTCTGAGGCTGTTGGGCGTTGGCCGGCGGGAAACCGAAGGCCATGAGCACAGCCGCCGTCAGGATGCAGGGCACGGTACGAATCGGCATGGAATCCTCCCGAACAAGCTAGTTTCTCAAAAAAAGGCGCTGGCCGCGGCGGCTGCCAGCGGGAACGGAAAACCCCGCTGGCTTGCCTTCCCGGCGCGGCACAATCTAAGCTATACGTTAGGTACTGTCAGCCTCAGTGTTGTCGGCACGGATGCCCGTCAGGCCAGCGCTGCTTTAGCGGTTCCATCTTCACGAGCCATGCGCTCCGCCTCTCGCAGCAGCAACAAACCAGCATCGGAGGACTGCGTGCCGCCGTCAAAATCTACTGTGAGTTTCTTGCGGTGGACAGCTGGCAGGTCGAAGGGGAGCGGCGTATCGTCGGTCACAGCGGCTGTGGCGCTGGGCTGATTGCACGAGGCAGTTCGATTGGACACCGATTTGCTACGTGAATCGGCCACTTCGCGCTACAGTCGCCGCGAAATTTCGAGGCTCAGTGCATAATCCGGGCTAGGCGATAAGTTCGTCCCGTTCCAGGTTGGTCAGGTGCTCGCGCGTGGCATCGTTGGCTCGCGCTTCGTCCCATTTGAGAAGAGCGGCAACAATGCCGAGGTGGCGCCACGATGGCCTGTTCTACCTCGCCGCAGCAGCGGGCTTCGTGGCCGATCACAAAGCGCAAGGCGACCGGCTCGACTTCGGCCACCTCTTCAGGGCTTATCGCGATCAGTTCCCATTCCTGGTGGGTGGCAGCGACGAAGATCCCTTTGAACATCGGCAGATCGACCTCGCGCAAGAACGGCTGGGCGAGCTCGGCCTCCGGATCGAGCGTTTGCCCGGCGGCCACCTCACGACGAATGAGCAGCCGGAAGCCCTGGCTGCACTGATCGCAAAGTTCGACGGTGGACTTTTAGAAATGCCGGAGCCGCAATCCGAAGGGCGCGCTGCGAGCGCCCGTTAGCACCCTGCCTAAGGCAACGAACTTCGGCATCCGGCGAAAGCGGAGCGAAGGTTACTTCAGTCAGCGGACCAACCGCCGGTTCGCAGGGCATACCGATACGCGGCATTACGCAGATCATTGGCGAGCGCGGGATCATCCACGCTGCGGGCCGCGACGACGCCCCCGATGCACAAGACCACGAGCGCAAGCGCGCGCTCGCGGGACCCCGGCTCGTTCAGGTCGAGCTGAAAGATCTCGACGAGCCTTTCCAGCACCTCTCGGTAGGCCCCCTTTACTGCGTCGCCACCGCGTGCAACGTCTGATGGCAATGCGATGAGAGGACAGCAGCTTTCGCGGTCGATGAAATGGTCGCGCGAGAAATAGGCATCGACGACACGCTCACTGCGCGGCTTGCGTTCCGTCCCCCGAGTCTTGGGCTTGTTTCGCCAGGGTTTTGGCGCGTCCGCGCACAGGAACCAACGGACGGCCTCGGCATAAAGCTCCTCCTTACCACCGAAGTGCCGATAAAAGCCGCCGCGCGTCAGTCCGGCATTTTCCATGATCTCCTCGATCGACACCTCCGAGAATCCCTTTCGGTTGAAGAGGCGTCGCGCACTTTCTAGGATTCTCCGCCGCGTATCGTCCTTGTGCTGCCGCGAGTAGGGCATGCGGTGCTCCTCTGCGATTCATCGCATTGTGGAATATATGCATATTGTCAGGCATACGCTTGTCCGGTCGGTCCCAGGGGTGCGGCTAGGTGGTGCTGACCCGCGGACTGACGTTTCGACGAGCATCGAAGCATCGCGTTACACAATGCGTGTGTAGCTGAATCATAATTCTTCCTCCTCCCGGTTGCGGTGGAGGGGATGATAGGCCTATCACGTGCCGTGAAGCTAACTCCTCCACCGTCGTCGGTGAAAAGGCGCGATGCCGAAACTCTTCGTCGAGTATGTCGGCATGGGCGATAGCGACAAGCCCCGGGGACTACGTGTATTTCACCGCTGAACGCACCCGTCTCGTCGAAGCGATCTGGCGGGTCTCTCCGTCCAGTCCACGACGCTGGTCGCCTTCGACTTTTCCTCGCTTGTCATCTTGGAGCATCTCCGACGGCGGCTTGAGCGCTCAGAGCGGGGCGAACCACCGGGCCGCACACACGCGGCGTTTTCATCTTCAATGGCGGGCTCTTTACGGACGGGCGCTCCTACCAGCGAACCAAGATTGGGCAGACGGCATTTCGTCGTTTTTTTGTGGCTGCGGCTTGCATCGCATTGGAGCGGCTCATTTCTTGGTCTTCTGGTCGGGCCGCGGACTGGGCGGTGAGGTCCAAAAAGATCACTTGGGCGCGGCCATCTGCGGCAATTGTTCTCCGATCGTTGCAGAGTAGATGATGACTTTGAACGGGTCCGTATTCTGGCTCTTCTCGATCAGCTTGAGGTAGACGAGCCGTTTCGCATTGGTCACGGAAGCGCTGCCCGCGAACCTGTTTCCGGATGACTGCAGCAACGAGGCTGCGAGCTCATATTTGCCGTCCGCGGTCAGGCGTTCCACCGCCTTCACAAGCTGACTTTCCGATACGCCGAGGTAGTCGACCAGGAGCTCGGCGTGATCTGCGTGGGTGAGATGGTCCAGCCCTTGCAAATCCGGCAGCCAGTAGCCGACGTTCTGATGATAAAGCCTGTCAATGACGTGTTCGCGCATGACAAGGTACGGCTGGTACACTTCGGGCTGGTCGAGCAGACCCGGGGGAATCAGGTTTGCCTGGTAAATCGCGCCACGCTCGTCACCGCGTTGCACCGCGCCCAGCACTTGGTCGCGCAGCCACGCGAGGTCTCCTTTGAGCTGTGCCAACATCGCGGCGGAGGTGAAAAGCTCCGTGAGCGGCTCGTGGCCATGAAGGAGGTGCCGAGGATTCTTTTGCACGATGATATCGATCGCATCCAGCAGCCCCTGTAGGTCGCCCGCCGGGACGGGCGGTGCGCCCAGATAAGGCATAATGAAATCCCCGACGAACATGACCCCCTGATCGGGCAGGTGGATCAACATCGCGTCGTGAGTTTCTCCTCCCTCCACTGGAATGAGCTCGATCCGTGTTCCCCCGATCGTCAGCTCGGTGCGACGATCGATCGTGAAGTCGGGTCTGAAGCTGCGTACGTCATCCGTGCTGAAGCGTTCGCCGAAGAATTGCTTGTTGAAGACGCCCGGCTGGGCGGCTCCGCGAGTGATTTCTTCCTGGTAATTGTCTCTCGCGTAGAAGTGCAAGCGCGGGTTTAAGGCACGGAAATACTTGTGCCCGCCGACGTGATCCCAGTGGGAGTGCGTGATGAAGACGGTCGTTAATTCCGGCAAGTTTGGCGCATATGCGCGCAGTGCCTCGTAGGCGGCCTTAGCTGCGTCCGGGCGCGTGCCCGCATCGATGCCGATCAGTTCCCGCCGATCGTCCGTTACCACGAAGTAGTATTCCGTGAACTCGAAGCCGGACAGGGCATATACGCGGCCCGGCACGATCTCACTGATGCGCCGTGGGAAAAATGCGTGCCCGGATGCCACATCCTCGGAAAACGGAGTGATGAGCGTAATCGGGCGGTCAAAGTCTTTGTAGCCGCTCCGCCGAAGATAGTCTTGTGCCTTGGGCTGGTCCCCCTCCGCGACGGCAAGCTTTCCCAGGTGATAGTAGACCTCACGCAACCAGCCTGCGTGAGGTGCTCTGTCGGCGTTTTCCAAGCACCAGCGCAGTTCAGCTTCGGCGGCTTTCTTTTGGTCAAACAGGCCGGGAAGTTCGGCATGAACGATACCCGCAATCCAGTTCACGACGAAAACCTGTCCTCCCGTCAGCTGCTTGGCCTGTTCCAACATGGAAAGCGTTTGTCTGACGTAGGTGACCCGGTCCGGCAGCGAGATCGAGGATGCGTGCCGCGCGCGCAACAAACTGATGGCACCCAGATAGAGCCCTTTTTGAGGATCGGTAAGGCGAGAGTCGAACTCTTTCAGTCGCGCTGAGAAAAATTCGGCGCCCTCGCCTTCCAGGTTTGCGTTCGAATACTCCGCCATGAGCAGAAATAGCACTTGCGGATCTCGCAGTGGCGCCACGCTGTTGACTGCTTTCAAATAGTCGAGATCCGGATGATGAGAGGCAGACGAGGAGGTGACTCTGCTCTCCGCGGCAGGAGCACGAATTCCGTCCAACGTGACGATGATCCCGAGCAGCATAGCGAACAGATAGATAAAGGTTTTCATGATCGGCTCCTATTTCTCTCGCTGGACGCGCTAGCGTGTTCCGTCCGGAGCGGGCCGGATCGGTTCCATCGCAGAGTCTTTCGCAACAAAGTCAGGATGACACTTGAGATCGTGCTCAAGAAACGCCTGGTTGAAGCGCCGCATGATTTGCGCTGTCGTCAAGTTCGACATGCGTTTTCTCGATTGCTGTTCTCGGGGCAGCATCGACACTCCGAAGGCCGGTTGGGCTTCTCTCGTCACCGGCCGCTCGACGCGGGCGGCGTTTTGCCTTCGCCGCACCGTTTTGCCTTCGCCGCACCAGTTCCGAAGCCGGCCGACGGCAGCGGATATTGATCCAGGGTAAAAGATGTTCAAGATCATCTTTACCTCCCGACAGTCGTTTACGTTTGCCTGGAGGCCCGCACAAACAGCGATGCGCAAAAGATGATCTTGAACATCTCTTGTTAATCGAGAAATTCTTGTGCGCCCGAGACACACCGGCACAATGGAAAAACAATGGCCGAGTTCGTCGGTACAGTCGCGACTGCAGCTTTGATCGTGTTCGCGGTCAGCTTGTTGACCACGTTCATGGAAATTTCGCAGGCGGCGAGCGACGTTGACCTCGCCGACCGGCGCTCCATTGCGCAGGCGCTCAGTCGACGATCATCCCGCCGGTCATTGCGCTGGCACGATCACAGGCAACGAAGGCAGCAACGTCAACGAGCGTGGTCCCTCGGTCGGAAAGCCGTTGTTTGCTTGGTGACGTTCACGGCTTCATATGGCGTCGGCGCCGCCCAAAATATCGCCCCCCCGCCGGCTGTTTCGGTGACGCCGGTGGTAAGCCGTCAAGTCACAGAAACAAGCGACTACATCGGACGTGTAACGCCGATCGATAAGGTCGACATTGTCGCGCGGGTGCCAGGATTCATCGAGCAGCGCACCTTCACCGAAGGAGAGCAGGTCAAGAAGGGCGACCTGCTGTTCCGGGTCGAACAGGCAACCTACAAGGCGGCTGTCGAGCAAGCGCGCGCCTCCCTCGCCAAGGCCAAGGCGACTGAGGTCAACGCCAACCTGCAAGTCCGGGAGGCCTATAGCGAACCGCGAGTGCGATGCCCCACACGCGCATCTGCCTCTGCCTTCGCCAGCTTGTCCGCCGCCGCCGCGGTGCCTCCAGTCATGGTCCGCGATTTTTGCGATATTGCCCTGGCGTCGTCCCCATATGCCGCTTGAAAGCCTTGGCGAAAGCGGCCACCGAGTCATATCCGGCCGTCGCAGCAATGGTCTTCAAGCTATCCTCAGTTGACCGCAGTCGCGTCGCCGCGGAGTTCAGCCGCAGGCCGGTGAGATAGCGCAGTGGCGGCTCGCCAACCAACTGCGAGAATTTGGCAGCGAACACGGATCGCGAAACCGCAACGCGATCTGCCAGCGATGAGATTGTCCAAGGCTTCTCGGGCTCGGCATGCATCAGTGCCAGCGCGCGTCCCATATGCTTGTCTCGAAGCGCCGCCAGCCAACCTGACCGGTCGAAATCGGCATTTTGCTCGAAAAATGCGCGGACGGCCTGAATGAACAGGGTCTCGGCCAGCCGCGTCACCACCGCCTCGGCTCCCGGGCGATCGGAATTAAGCTCCTCAAGAATTTTCAAAACGGTGGCCTCAAGCCAGGGCATCGGGCATGCCGCCGGCTGCTTAAAATGGAGGAGCGGCGGGAGAATGGCCAGCAGGGGGGCGGTCGCGCCGTTAGCAAGTCGCAGGCTGCCACACATCAACTGTGTGATGGGTCCATTGCCGCCGCCGCGAAACTGCTTCCGCGCGTCCCAGCCGTCGCACTTGACGAGGTCGGCGTCTTGCGTTGTCAGCGCGTCCCGGATGAGATGGGCGCCGCCTCTCGGCAATATGACGTGGTCCCCCTGCCACAACTGAACCGGATTTGCGATGCCTTCCACTTCGAGCCAGCATGACCCGTGAGCGGCGATGTGGAACGCAGCGCCTCTAGCGGAAAGAGTGAGCCCCCAGGGAGCGCGCAATTCCGTCCGGAAATAGACAGTGCTGCAAAGACGGATCGACTGTAGCAAGTCGGCGAACAAATCCTCGCGCCAGTGACCGGACGTTAGCTTTCCGGAGCTCGTCGGAGAGGCTCGTTTCATGCTCGACTCCAACCGCCTGCTCCCGACGACGCACGGGTAACTAAGACAACGCGGCTTAGTCCATTCGCCATGGGAATTCCTGACCGCGCCGGCGGCAGACGACGAAGGTTGCAGCCTCTTTCAAAGTCGATCGCCAAAAGATGTTCAAGATCATCTTTTGGACATAGCGCTTCGGTGTGGTGCTCAAGCTGGTGGTCGATCGGGCGGGCTGCAGACCGACCTTGACGCGGCGGACGCAAGGCACGCTATTCATGGCACGTGGTCTGGAGGCAGCGATGATTGCTGACCAACGCTCCCTATTCGACATCCCCGACGATATCGCTTACTTCAATTGCGCGAGCTTGGCGCCGCTAATGTCTTCCGCGCTAGAGGCTGGCCGGAAGGCGCAGGCATCGCGAGCACGGCCCTGGACGATCGGGATCGACGACTGGTTCGCCCTTGTCGAACGTCGCAGGGAACTGCTCGCCAGCATAGTTGGGGCATCCTCAGAGAACATCGCGCTCGTTCCCGCCACCAGCTATGGCCTGGCCACGGCTGCGAGAAACCTTTTCACCAGCGAAGGGCAGCGCATCTTGCTCATTGCCGAAGACTATCCATCGGCCGTCTACACCTGGCGACGGTTCTGCAAACGCACCGGAGCAAGTATCTTAACGGTCAAGCGTCGTGCGGAAGACGACTGGACGACTGCAATCCTCGCTGCCCTCGACGAGCGCGTGGCGATCATTCAGGTCCCGAATGTTCACTGGACCGATGGCGCGGTAATCGATCTCGCGGTAGTAGCCGAGCGAGCCCGCGCGGTGGGGGCCAAGCTGGTCGTGGACGCCAGCCAGTCACTCGGAGTCCTGCCAATCGACCTCGCGACCGTTCGCCCGGACTTCCTTGTGGCGGTTGGATACAAATGGCTGCTTGGCCCCTTTGGCCTCGGTTACCTGTACGTCGCCGATCAGTGGCTGGATGGAGAGCCGCTGGAGGAGAGCTGGATTAACCGCGTCAGATCGGACGACTTTGCGGCCCTGGTGGACTACCAGGATCGCTACCAGAACGGCGCCCGGCGGTTCGACGTGGGCGAGCGCACATCCTTTGAGACGACGCCTATTGCTGTAGCTGCGCTCGAGCAGATCCAGCGGTGGACAGCTCAAGCGCTTGCCAAAACCTTGTGCGCAAAGGTTGAGCAAATCGCGGCAGGGGCAGCTGATCTTGGCATTCAATTGACGACAAGAGGCGCGCAGATATCACACATGCTTGGCCTCGCTGTAGCCCCGGAAGAAATCCAGGGAACCGCTCAGCGTCTGAGGAACTTCAATGTGTTTGTCGGCGTGCGCGGTTCCTCGATTCGTATCTCTCCGCATGTTTATACGACGGACCAGGATATAGCGCGACTGATGTCGGGACTCACTGCGGCAGCTGGCAAGACGTAGCGGTTGCGCAATCCTCGGTGATCGCGGCACTACGTCTCGACGTCGAATGGAGTGAAAGGTCAAAGCGGAGGGGTCTTGCGATCCTCGCGGATGCCGTGGTGCGCTGGAAGCGATGTTGCGTGTCTAATCCAATCTAAGACGCGGCCGCATCGCCGGCGAAGCCTTGGGCTGAGGGCGCATCAGCAAATAGAATGCGACGACGTGCGTGATCATCAGCAAAGGCGCCGCGATCCGCGCGGCGCAGATCGGCTACGACCTCAAGTCCCTGGGCCGGTCGCCTTCTTCAGCTGGCCTCCACGCGGCAACCT
>Ga0257161_1000380_pt1 | contig 11524 bp, 9 predicted proteins | sample NR01A_FD_185954 | JGI IMG/M metagenome (GOLD analysis project Ga0257161, IMG submission 185954) | Soil microbial communities from H.J. Andrews Experimental Forest, Oregon, United States - NR-01-A | ecosystem: Environmental > Terrestrial > Soil > Temperate forest > Bulk soil | place: USA: Oregon... | reverse complement strand
CATTAGCGCAATCCTCACAGCGCGATGGGGTTTCGACGCCGGCGCAGCCGACGATCCTCGGGCCGGCGATGTTGCGGCCCGGCACGGCCGATCTCTCTTGCGGCGCCGGCCCGGCGGGCCTCGGACCCTGGGGCGCCGACCGCATCGAGCAGACATTGTCCCTCGACAGTGCGCAACGCACCAAGTTCAACGGTCTCAAAACCGCTTCGCAACGGGCGATCCAATACCTGAATGAAAGTTGTCCGAAGAACGAACCCGTCACGCCGACCGGCCGCCTCGAGGCCATGGAGCGGCGGCTCTCCGCCATGCTGGAGGCGGTGCGAACCGTCCAGCCGGCGCTTGACGATTTTTATGGCGCCCTGAACGACGAGCAGAAAGCACGCCTCACTGCGATCGAACCATCTGACAGCACCACAAGCGCACCGACCGATACCGCCGCAAACACTTCGACCTACCGCGATCGTCGGGGTCGCGTGCACCAGCGCCACGGAGGGCGGCCGCATTTCAGGTTCCGCCTGCCGCTGCCGATCCCATTCTGAGCGGGGTCAAAACGCGATCACAATCGGATGCGCAGCCAAGCAGGACCGTGGGGTGGGCAAAGGCCCACGCGGACAGGGAAGCGGTGGGCACGCTTCGCTTTGCCCACCCTACATAATCTAATCACAGCCGGATGCGCAGCCACGCGGCCAGTTCGCCGACGACGCCCCGGCGAAACAGCAGGACGCACACCACAAAGATGACGCCCTGAATGATCGTCACCCACTGACCGAAGCCGACCAGCTGGGTCTGCATGGCGACGATGATGGCAGCGCCCACCACCGGCCCGAAGATGGTGCCCAGACCGCCGACGAGCGTCATCAGGACGACCTCGCCGGACATTTGCCACTGCACGTCGGAAAGCGACGCCAGCCCGACCGCAATCGCCTTGGTGGCGCCAGCAAGCCCGGCGAGCGTCGCCGACATCACGAATGCGACCAGCTTGTAGCGCTCGGTCTTGTAGCCGAGCGAGATGGCGCGCGGTTCATTCTCGCGGATCGCCTTGAGCACCTCGCCGAACGGCGAATTGATGATGCGGTAGATGAGGAGGAACGCGGCGACAACCACCGTGGCCACGAAGGCATACATGGCCATGGTATTGTCGAGATCGATGACGCCGAACAGCCGCCCATGGGGCACCGCCTGGATGCCGTCCTCGCCGCCGGTGAATTTCGCCTGCAGGGCAAAGAAATACATCATCTGGGCGAGCGCCAGCGTGATCATGGCGAAGTAGATGCCTTGCCGGCGGATCGCGAGACTGCCGGCAATCACACCGAGGAGGCCCGCGAACAACGTGCCGCCCAAAATGGCGAGCTCGGGCGTGAGCGGCGGCAGCGGGATGACGATCCAGCTCCACGCGCCCGCCCAAACAGGAAGGCTGATGGTGCCGACCTTGGCAAGGTGCGCCGCCACGTAAGCGGCCCAGCCGAAAAACATCGCATGTCCGAATGACAACAGCCCGCCATAGCCGATCAGCAGATTGAAGGCGCACGCGAACAGCGCGAAGCACAGCGCCCGTATCAGGTCAACCGGATAAAGGTTGAACGGCGGGAGTGGTCCCAAAATCAGCACCGCCGTCATGACGGCGAAGGCGATTGCGATGCTGTTGGTCCGTGCCGGCTTGGCCGGGACAGCGACATTCGCGGCGACCATGTCAGGCCCCTCGTCCGAACAGCCCCGCCGGGCGGATCAGCAGCACGACCGCCATGATGACGAAGATCACCGTATTCGACGCCTCTGGAAAGAACACCTTGGTCAGCCCCTCGATAATCCCGAGGCCGAATCCGGTGACGATGGCGCCGAGGATCGAGCCCATGCCGCCGATCACCACCACGGCGAATACCACGATGATCAGCTCGGACCCCATCTGCGGACTGACGTTGTAGATCGGCGCCGCCAGCACGCCGGCGAACGCCGCCAAGGCGACACCGAACCCGTAGGTCAGCATGATCATGCGCGGAACGTTGATGCCGAAGGCGCGCACCAGCGTCGGATTCTCGGTCGCGGCGCGCAAGTAGGAGCCAAGCTTGGTGCGCTCGATGACGAACCAGGTGCCAAAGCATATCACCACCGAAACCGCGATCACCCAGGCGCGGTAATTAGGCAAGAACATGAATCCGAGGTTCTGTGCGCCTTGCAGGGATTCCGGCACGCGATAAGGCAGTCCCGACGAGCCGAAGCGATGGCGGAACGCGCCCTCGATGATGAGCGCGAGCCCGAACGTCAGCAGCAGGCCGTAGAGATGATCGAGCCGGTAAAGCCATTGCAGGAACAGCCGCTCGAAGACGATGCCGATGGCGCCGACCAGGACCGGCACCAGCACCAGCGCAGGCCAATAGCCGATGTCGAAATAGTCGAGCAGCAGGAAGGCCGCGAAGGCGCCCATCATGTATTGGGCACCGTGGGCAAAATTGATGATGTTCAGCATGCCGAAAATGACCGCGAGCCCGAGGCTCAACAGCGCATAGAACGAGCCGTTGATCAGCCCCACCAGCAGCTGGCCGAACAGCGCCGTTGAAGGAATGCCGAAGATTTCGAACATGGAGGCGCTGGCGCAACTGGAGTTGATTGCGGCCTCGCCCGTGCTTCACCTCTCCCCGCCTTGCCATCAGGGCGTTTACGCCCGTCTGCGACGGGCTATGGAGAGGTCGACCGAGCGAAGCGAGGGAGGGTGAGGGGGACTCTCCGCGAGTCTGAACCTGTGGAGAGTCCCCCTCACCCCGACCCTCTCCCCGCAAGCGGGGAGAGGGAGAAGAGAAAGCTCAGCCCTGGACCAGCGGGCAGCCGCCTTCCTTGAGCGGCCGGAAGGCTTCGGCGGCCGGGATGGTGGCGCGGGTCTTGTAGAAGTCGCCCGGATATTTGGATTCGGCCGGCTTCTTCACCTCGAAGAGATAAAGGTCATGGATCTTGCGTCCGTCGGGGCGGATCGTGCCCTCGCCGAACAGACGGTCATCGGTCGGCATCTCTTTCATCTTGGCGGCCACCGCCTTGCCGTCGCCGTCGGATTTAAGCGCCTCGACAGCTTTGAGATAATGCAGCACGGCCGAATAGACCCCGGCCTGCACCATGGAAGGATACTTGCCGGGTCGCTCGACCTGCCATCGCTTGGTCCAGGCCCGGTTGGCGTCGTTCATGTCCCAGTACCATGCTTCCGTCATGGTAAGACCTTGGGCGGTCGGCAGACCCAGCGCCGCGACATCGGTTACGAATACCAGAAGGCCGGCGAGGCTCTGGCCGCCCTTGACGATGCCGAACTCGGAGGCCTGCTTGATCGAATTGATGGTGTCGCCGCCCGCATTAGCGAGGCCGATCACCTTGGCCTTGGACGCCTGAGCCTGCAGCAGGAACGAGGAAAAGTCGTTGGTGTTGAGCGGCACGCGGACCTTGCCGACCACTTTGCCGCTATTGGCTTCGACGACCGCGGCGGTGTCGCGTTCCAGTGCGTATCCGAAGGCGTAGTCGGCGGTGAGGAAGAACCAGGTGTCCCCGCCGGTCTTGACCACCGCTTTACCGGTGCCGTTGGCGAGCGCCCAGGTGTCGTAAGTCCAGTGGATCGTATTGGCATTGCATTTCGGGCCGGTGAGGTCCGACGCCGCGGCGCCCGACACCAGGAACAGCTTGTTCTTCTGGCGGGCGATCTCGCTTACTGCAAGCGCAACGCCTGAATTCGGCACATCGACGATCACATCGACCTTGTCGACATCGAACCAGGTGCCGGCGATGTTCGAGCCGACGTCGGGCTTGTTCTGATGATCGCCGCTGACGATCTCAACCTTCATGCCCTTGGCGGCGGCATTGAAATCCGCAACCGCGAGCTTCGCGGCTGCTACCGACCCGGCGCCGCCGATGTCGGAATAGAGGCTCGACATATCGGTCAAGACGCCAATCTTGACGACGCCATCGGTATATTGCGCAAAGGCGGAGCTGCTCGCCAGCAGCGCCGCCATCACGATCATGTTGCGTGTCATTTTCATCTTTGTTCCTCCGTGCAGGGCCGGCGGCCCTTCGTTCCGATCATGCGCTTAGGCTTCACCGCAGACTTTCCCCCTCCCCCGCTTTGCGGGGGAGGGTTGGGGAGGGGGCTCTTGCAACGGCTCGTGCGGTGGAGGCCCCCTCCCTAACCCTCCCCCGCAAAGCGGGGGAGGGGATGGTTCACACGCCGAGATATTCGTGCAGCTTATCCCGGTTGGCGTCCAGTTCCGGTTGGGCAAAGCCTTCGGCCACACGGCCATGCTCCATGACATAGTAGCGGTCCGCCACCGTCGCGGCGAAATGGAAATTCTGCTCGACCAGAACGATGGTAAATCCCTGCTCCTTGAGGGCCCGGATGGTTCGGCCGATCTGCTGGATGATCACCGGCGCCAAACCCTCGGTCGGTTCGTCAAGCAATAGCAGTCGCGCCCCGGTACGCAGGATGCGACCGATTGCCAGCATCTGCTGTTCGCCGCCGGACAGCTTGGTGCCCTGGCTGCGCAGCCGCTCCTTGAGGTTCGGAAACAATGCGAAGATGCGTTCGCGCGTCAGACCGCCCGGCCGGACGACCGGCGGCAGCTCCAGGTTTTCTTCGACGTCGAGGCTCGCAAAGATGCCGCGCTCTTCCGGGCAGATCGCGATGCCGGCGCGGGCGATGGCGTTCGACGCAAGGCCGACGAGTTCACGACCCGCAAATTTCACCGATCCGGTGCATTTGCCCACCATCCCCATGATGGACTTGAGCGTCGTGGTCTTGCCGGCGCCATTGCGGCCGAGCAGCGTGACCACCTCGCCGGCGTTGATTTCGAAGCTGACGCCATGAAGCACATGGGACTCGCCATACCAGGCCTGCAGGTCGCTGACCAAGAGGAGCGGACTAGTCATGACCCACTCCCATGTAGGCCTCCCGCACCTCAGGGTTGGCGGAGACCTCTTGGTAGCCGCCCTCGGCGAGGATGCGGCCGCGCGTCAGCACGGTGATGCGGTCGGACAGCGTGGCAACCACGCTCAAATTATGCTCCACCATTAAGACGGTTCGGTTCATCGCAACCGCCTTGATAAGCGTCGTGATGCGATCGATGTCCTCATGCCCCATTCCGGCGGTCGGCTCGTCCAGCAACAGCATTTCGGGATCGAGCGCCAGAGTGGTCGCAAGTTCCAGCGCCCGCTTGCGGCCATAGGGCAGCTCAATTGCGGTTGCGCCCGCATAGGTAGCCAAGCCGACATCGGTGATCAGGCCGATCGCGCGGTCGTTGAGGTCGTCCAGTGTCCGGTTCGACCGCCAGAAGTCGAACGAGCCGCCGCGCTTGCGCTGCAGCGCGATGCGGACGTTCTCCAGCACGGTGAGATGGGGAAACACCGCCGAGATCTGGAATGAGCGCACCAGTCCGAGCCGGGCCACGTCGGCCGGCGCCAGCGCCGTGATGTCTTCGCCCTTGTAGACAATGCGGCCGCATGTGGGCTTGAGAAACTTGGTGAGCAGATTGAAGCAAGTGGTCTTGCCGGCGCCGTTCGGACCGATCAGGGCGTGAATGGTGCCGCGCCCGACACGCAAGTTGACGCCGGTCACGGCCAGGAAGCCGGCGAAGTCCTTTGTGAGATCCTCGGTCTCGAGAATGATCTCCGCGCTCATCGATCGGACATTCCTTTGAGCGTTCCTTTAGCTGAAACCTGTCATCGCCCGGCTTGACCGGAAGTCGGGCCTGCCCGACTTCCGCACCTATTAAATGGTCGAAATCGGAAACATCCGATTTCGATTGGCGATCCAGTAACCACCGGCATTGCAATTATGATCATTGCCTATGGACTGGCAATCCCGGGAAATAGGAACGATTTTTGCCCATTCACGAAATTGGTGGATACTGGATCGCCCGGTCAAGCTGGGCGATGACAGGTAGGAGGATTTGGGTGCGCCTTGGCGACATCCGCCGGCAGCCAAAGCGACTTTGCCTAGCGTCCGGCACCCCGTCCCAGCTCGGCTGCAGCGCCGCCGGCGACGGAGAGGATTGCCTGGTTCGCGTCCATCAACCCCGCGCCGAATTGTGCGTCGCGTCCTTTCGGGCCGAGGTCATGCGCGGTCGACATCAGGACGTTCCTCGCCGCGTCGGGGGTGAGATCGGGCTTACGCTCGGCGAGCAAGGCCGCTACTCCGGACACAAAAGCGGATGCAAACGAAGTGCCGGTCGACATCGTGTACATATTGCCGGGCGCCGGCACCAGGATATCGACGCCGGGCGCCGCGATGGCAACGTGGTCGCCGCGGTTGGCGCCGTCGAACAGCTTATCTCGGGAGTCGGTGGCCGTCACGGCGATCACATTGGGGTCGGCCGCGGGAAACAGCGCGGGCGATTTCGGGCCCTGGTTGCCGACCGCGGCGATGAGGATGCGCCCCTTGCCATGGGCGGCCGCGAGCGCGCGAGTCAACGCCGGATCGACCGGGCCCGCAAAGCTCATATTGATGACCCTGGCATCATGGGCGACCGCATAGTCGAGTCCCTTGATAATCGTCATGGTCGTCCCGCTGCCGCCGCCGAAGGCGCGGATCGCGAGAATGCTCACGGCGGGCGCCGCGCCCAGAAGCCTCGCACGTGCCGCGATGGTTCCGGCGATGCCGGTGCCATGGGCTTCCATAGGCGCGGCTATTCCGAGCGCATCGTAGGAATCCGCGATCGCGCCGGAAAGCTCGGAGTGGGTCTTGTCGATTTCGGTGTCGATCACGGCGACCACGACCCGTTTGCCGCGCGCCAAGGCCTGCGCTTCAGGGAGGTGGAGCTTGGCGAGTGCGTACTGGGCTGAGTCGCCGACCTGCTCCGCCGGCTGGGCCTCGGCCTGCGCGCCATGAGGGGCGGCCGGATTTTCCTGTTGCAAGGCGAATAGATAATTAGGCTGCGCCGAGCGAACCGAATTGTCGGCCTCCAGTGCACGAATGACGACTGGTACCGAGCGTCGATCGGCAATACGCCAGCGCACCCAGGTCGAATTGGTCAAGCCAATGCGCTGCGTGTCGAGACGATTGAGACGGTGACGCGCCCCGATGCCGGCAAGCGTCTGGTTGGTGGGATCTCCGGATAGTTCGACCAATACTTCATCAGGAACATAGCGCCGTTCGTTGGCCGGCGGGACGCCACTGCCGCCGCGACGGGCCGACTGCCCGGGCCTGGGCGTCCCCGAATCTGGCGGTCCTACCCGCACGTTCCGCTTCCTGGGTGCAACGACGCCCCCCTCCCTACCCTCCCCCGCACGCGGGGGAGGGTAGGGAGGGGGGTAGCCGCCGCCTGATGTCATGGCGCCGATGGTCATGCCCGAAACGATGCCGATGCCGGAGCCGATCCCGCCAAATCCGCCACGCGTGCCCCCCGGTTGCATCGGCGGCCCCGACGGCCGAAAATCGCCGGCCGAAAACCGTTGCGCTGATGCGAGTTCACTACCGCCGACCGACGCGACCGCAACCGCCACCAGGGTCGGCGCCGCCCATCGAGCGGCCGAGCGGGCGCCGATGCGCGCGCGCATGCGTTTGCAATAGGACAACAATCGGCCAATCGTCATGGCGTCGCTCCATGGGTATTGCGGCAACTGCAAGCGACCACGCCGCTTCGGCCATGATCGTCACCTGACACGTTTGGCTACTGACACGATCGGCTACGTGCCCGATCGGCTATTCGGTCGGAACCGCCATGGTGACGAGATTGCTGGAGGACTGGAACTCCTTGACCAGGCGATCGAGCTCATCCTTGCTCACATAAGTACGCGCGACGCGCACCCGGTACATGCCGCCCGGGCCGCCCGGACGCGGGCCGTCGACAATCACGGCATCCCGTGAGTCAAGAAAACGACTGATGTCCGCAATGCTGGCCTGCGGCGCGAACCTCACCAGCGCAAAGGAGCCGATCTCGAACCCGCGCGTGGCAGGGGTAGGTGCCGACGCCGTCTCGAAGGATGAGCCGGTTTCGGCACGATCCTGCAGCACCAACTTGGCGATCACGCCGGCCTGCAACATGATGACAATAACCGCGGCCCCGGCCGCAAACGCGAAAGCGCGCGGGGTGAACAGATCCGTGAGCCAGCCCAATCCGCCCCGGACCGGAGGGCGCGCGATCTTGCGCTCCTTGTCGATCGCCTTGAACAGGTTTTCCATCACCCGCGCCGAGGGGACACCGAGCGCTTCATTGAGAAGGATCGCCTCGGTCATTTCCTCGCGCACCAGTTCCAAGCGCCGGGCGAGTTCCATGTCGGCGGCAAGTGCCGCTTCGACCTCATCCGCCTCCCGCGGCTCGAGAGTGCCGGCCGCATACCAAGGCAGCAACGCCTCGATATCTTCTGCCGACATCTTCTGGTTCGTTTTGTTCATGGCCAACCTCGATCAATTCCCGCCGCCTTGAGCAGTTCCGAAAGCCTCTTGCGCGCATAGAACATGCGCGTCTTCACGGTTGCCTCCGGGATGCCGACGATCTCTGCCACTTCCTCGACCGATTTCTCGTGATAATAGACAAGATCGATAACTTCCCTATGTTCCGCCGAAAGTACTTCCAGGCACTTCCGTAACGCCGCACCTTTGTCCTTCTTCTGGACCGCCACTTCGGGATCGTCCGAGGCGTCCTCGATCGCTCCCGCCATCTCGTCGTCCAACTCCTCGTCGGGCTTGCGCCGCATCGAAGAGAGAGCCTTGAAGCGCGCGATGGCAAGAAGCCACGTCGACACCGCGCTTCGACCTTCGAATCTGTCCGCCTGACGCCACACGTCCAGGAACACTTCGCTGATCAGATCCTCGGCCACCGCTTGGTTGCCGACGAGGCGAAGCACAAACCGATACACGCGTACCTGATGGCGTGCGAACAGAACCTGCATTGCGAGCCGGTCGCCTTGGGCGATCCTGCCGATCAGGACTTCGTCTGAGGCAGAAAGGTTCGCACTCAACGATCAACTCGTAAGGTTTGTCGCAACGAAGATGAATTCGGTTCAAACCGCTGAGAAGGATTATCTCGGCACAAAAAATGCCACTGTGAGCCCTGCACCGTCGCCTCCCAATTCCATCCCTCGGCGGAATTGCCGCCGACACGCCCGCGGGAACCGCTAAAATGCCCTTAAACCCTTCGCTCGGCAAGAAAATCTGCCATCCATCCGCGTTCTTTACACCGCCACAGCTGACCTTCAACACACGTCGGTCCGCCCGCCCGGAAGTACCCCGCAGCCTTGTGTTACCGTAGTGAATAAACTTTCAAGCCACATCCCATATAGAGTATCTAAATACCTTTCTCCTGTGACATTTTTGCGACAGTGCTTAGAGATATCTTCGAACACCCCGTTGGGGGGAAGCTATGTTGGCGTTTCCGTTCATTCGCACCATCGGAGCAGATGGATTTTCAGACCGGCTTGGCGAGATCGAACTGATCGGCCGGATAGGCTGCCGCCGGCCGCAACCGTGGGTGCCGCGCCTGACTCAAGCTCACGGACAAGCGCCGACGCGGCGGTCTATTGTGGAGCAGATGAGTGAAGCCGCAATCGGCCCCTATCTCGTCACGACGATGAAATCGGTGTCCCGGCCGGTCTCCTCACCAAGGCCGTGATCGGAGATCAGCAGAGAGGCTCCTGGGGCCACCAGCGGGACAATACGATCGAGCGCTTCCGGCGGCAACTCGATACGGTCAAGCGCTTCGACGGCGGCTTGGCGCAAGGCGTCAGCCGTCGGCGGCATGGGTCGCTCATCGCGCATGGCGCGGGCCTTGCCCTTCGCATGCGCCGGACCGGGCGCGGCACGATCATAACCAATCGAGACGGCGAGCCAGCGGACTCCGCTACTGTCGTCCGTCGGCCGGTTAGCGGTAAAGACATGGGTGCCGAGCGGCATCTCCCGATTCGCGATCGAGATCGGGGTATCGAACACCGGCACAAAGCCCCTGCGGACGAAAAGTTTGCCTTCCTTGCGGCTCACGAACAGCGAGATCGGATCCGAGCGCCGCGAGATGTCGGCTGCCTTCGCGTCTGGTGTTGCAACCGGTTCGGGTGCAGACGGCTCGATCGCCGCCGACCGCAACTCGGCAGGCCTGTCCACGGTGGCCACGCGCTCGACCTGCGGCAGCGTGGATGCGTCATTTATTAGCGCAGAGTGCTCGGAACCGTCGTGCAGCTTCTCCGGCGCCGCCGCGGCTGGCTTATCGGTCGAAGCGACGACCACCGCGCCGGTGATGATTTCGGATCTATTGGTGTTCGTGGCCGAATTCGGCGTGTTCAAAGTGCCTGCCTCGGGTGCCGGTTCAGGTGTCCGGACGAGCTCGGCGAGGAGCGGGTGATTGATCACGTAGGGTGCCGCATCGTTGCGCGTGACGACCACGCGCGCTCCGACCCTGGTCATGCCCCACAAGCGTACGGCAAATCTTTCCGGCAAGCGGATGCAGCCGTGGGAGGCCGGATAGCCAGGCAGCACGCCCGCGTGCAACGCCACACCCGACCACGTAATGCGCTGCATGTAGGGCATCGGGGCGTTGCTGTAGAGATTGGAATGATGCCACCTTTGCTTCTGGATGACGCTGAACACCCCCATCGGGGTCAAATGCCCGGACATGCCGCTGGAAATCGGGGACACGGCGATTGGCGTCCCGTTGTCATAGACGGTCACGCGCTGGCTGCCGATCGAAACCGCCAGAATGAGCGGACCGGAGGCCTGCTTCGGCGCCTCCGGTTTGGCTGACTCGGCGGTTTTGGCGGCGCCGTGCCGCCGGCGCGACTGATGCCATTTCAGCGCGTGCGATTCGACACCGTAATCCAAGAACGGCACGTATTCGCCATATGGGAATGCCGCAGCAGGAACCGATATGCTGCCGCCCAGGCAGGAGAGCCCCACGGAGGCTGCGCCGGCCCGCAACGCAGCGGCCATTAACCTGAGCCGGCCTCGGGCATCGCGATTTCGCGCCTTATCCGACGAACGAGTTGCAACCTTATCGCGCAACACCACAAACCCCAATCCTTTTGATGACAATTCCCAGACAGTCCGCAACGCCGATGCACGCTTACCGGTTCCCGGAGAGAAGAGTCCGCGTCCCGACGTTGATACTCGGTTCATCGTATGACCCAATTATTTCAATCAATAGTTAAGATCGAAAATGTCAGGCCACAGCTGCTGGGCACATTTAAGGCATACGAACGGCCTGACGCCAAAATTCCCGTTGTGTCAGCAAGCAGACACACACGCCTCGCCTGGCGCGCGGAATCGCGAGCCTATGGGCTCGCCACCACGCGCTTTGCGATCGGACCCCACTTGCGCACTTCGTTGGTAACGAACATCGTCACGGCCTGCGGCGACATCGGCTCGGCCATGATCGCGTCGTCGGCGAGCCGCCACCTCAAGGCGGGCGTCGCCCATGCGGCGTTGACCGCACGATTGAGCTTCTGCACCACGTCATCCGGCAAGCCGGCCGGTCCCGACAGGGCATACCAGGTGACCGCCACGAGGTCGTCGAACCCTTCCTCCCGCAGCGTTGGCACGTCAGCAAGTTCTGCGATGCGGGCGCTCGACGACACC
>Ga0257161_1000379_pt1 | contig 11550 bp, 7 predicted proteins | sample NR01A_FD_185954 | JGI IMG/M metagenome (GOLD analysis project Ga0257161, IMG submission 185954) | Soil microbial communities from H.J. Andrews Experimental Forest, Oregon, United States - NR-01-A | ecosystem: Environmental > Terrestrial > Soil > Temperate forest > Bulk soil | place: USA: Oregon... | reverse complement strand
CGACGGGGTCCACGGCAGCGTGCTGTGGCTGCTGGCGCCCAACGAGCTCGTCAGGCACAACCTGCGCCGCGAAGCCGAACAGCGCGGCGTCGATCCGGATCGGCTGGTGTTCGCCGCCATCGTGCCGCGGCCCGAGCATCTGTCGCGCCACCGAAATGCCGATCTGTTTCTCGACACCCTGCCCTGCAACGCCCACACCACCGCAAGCGACGCTTTGTGGGCCGGCTTGCCGATCCTGACCTGCGCCGGCACCACATTCGCGAGCCGCGTCGCCGGAAGCCTTTTGGCCAACCTCGGCCTGCCGCAGCTGATCGCAACCTCGCTGTCGGATTATGAGCGATTGGCCCGAGAGCTTGCGATTGAGCCGCAACGGCTGCTCACGATACGCAACGCGTTGGCGCAGCATCGAGACGCGGGTACGCTATTTGATTGCGCGCGCTTCACTCACCAAATCGAGGCGGCGTATTCGCGCATGTGGGAGAGCCGCTGCGGCGTCCACGCGCGGACCGATATCCCGGCAACGCTTCGACACATGGTCGGCGACCGCTGAGTAGCCGCCGTGCCGCATGCGCCTAGATTGATACTGTAAAGCCATCTTTGCCGAGACTAAGATCGATTCCGTCCGGGCTTGTCCCGGAGTCGACCCAACACAAGGACCCCGCCAATGCCCGTCAGACCTTCCCTCATATTTGCTGCTGTCCTGCTCATCAGCTCGGCGTCCGCCGCGCTGGCCGATGGCCTTGTCCGCACCAAGGCCCACCACCGGCACGTTCACCCGGCGCAAGTGGTGGTACCGCCTGCGCCGGCGCCTTCGGCCTTTGGGGGCAGGCTGGTCGCACACCCGGCCTGGAACATCGCCTGCAATAAGCGCGACAGCGGCACCCGGGCGCTGCCCTGCGATCAACCGGTCTGGGTCTATGGCAGCCCGTGCGAAATCGGTCTCGGCCGCGGGTTCTATCGGAATTGCGACTGAAACCGGCCGCAGAGAGTCCATGAAAGTCGCCGTCCTGGACGACTACCATGACACCGTGCGCACCCTGGCGTGCTTCCGCCGGCTCGACGGCCATGACGTCACCATTTGGAACGATCGCGTACAGGATGTCGATGCGCTGGCGGCGCGGCTCGGCGATACCGAAGCGCTGGTGCTGATCCGAGAACGCACCGCGATCAGAACACCGCTGCTGGAGCGCTTGCCCAGGCTTCAGCTCATCAGCCAGCGCAGCGTCTATCCGCATATCGACATCGATACCTGCACGCGGCTCGGCATCGTGGTGTCCTCTAACCAGCACGCGGGCGTGCCTTCGTTCGCCACGGCGGAGCTGACATGGGGATTGATCATCGCGGCGATGCGCCAAATTCCCCAGCAGATGGCGGCGCTGCGGGCAGGCAAGTGGCAGATCGGGGTCGGTACCACGCTGCGCCACAAGACGCTCGGCATTTACGGCTATGGCCGGATCGGCGCGGCGGTGGCGGGCTTCGGCAAGGCCTTCGGCATGAACGTGCTGGTGTGGGCGCGCGAAGCGACCTTGCTGAAAGCGCGCGCCGACGGCTACGCGACCGCTCCCCGCAAGGCGGCGTTCTTCGCGCAATGCGACGTGATCACCCTGCATATGCGCCTCGTCGATGCGACGCGCGGCATCGTCACCGGCGCCGACCTCGCCCGCATGAAGCCGACCGCCCTTCTGGTCAACACCAGCCGGGCGCCGCTGATCGAGCCCTGCGCGCTGGTGGCGGCGCTGCGCGCGGGACGCCCCGGCATGGCGGCCGTGGACGTGTACGAAGAGGAGCCAATGCGCGACACCACGCATCCGCTGCTCAACATGGAGAACGTCGTGTGCACGCCGCATCTCGGCTACGTGTCGCGCGACGAATATGAGATTCAGTTCGCCGATATCTTCGAGCAGATCAACGCCTACGCGGCAGGTGCGCCGATCAACGTGGTGAATCCGGAGGTGATGAAGGAGCGGCGGTGAATGGCGGTGAGAGCAGTCGCTCGTGGCAAGTCAGGCTGATCCCTACCAGTGTCATTGCCCGGCTTGACCGGGCAATCTAGTATCCACGGTGTTTACTGGATCGCTCGGTCAATCCCCGGATCAAGTCCGGGGATGGCGATGCGGAGTGGGGTGTCAACCAATCGGAAGTGCTCCACCAAGGCCGCCGGCCTTTGCGTGCAGACACGGCCGAACAAGGGGGAAACAATGACTCGTCGTCCTGCGTCTTGGATTGCCGTCGCCACCGCGATTTTCGCTGCGTTCTGGGCGGCACTTGGTGCGGCGCCCGCCGGCGCGGCCGACCTCAAAGTCATCTCCGCTGGGGCCGTGCGCGGCCTGATTGCGCAGATCATCGACGACTATTCGCGCCAGACCGGCCAGAAATTCGACTTCACCATCGGCACCACCGGCCAACTGCGCAACATCATCGCGTCCGGTCAGCATGCCGATCTGATCATCGTGTCCGCCCCGTTGATGGGCGAGCTGGAAAAGACCGGCAATCTCACCCCCGGCAGCCGCGCCGAGTTGGGCCGAGTCGGCATCGGGGTCGCGATCCGGGACGGCGCGACAACGCCCGATGTTTCGACGCCCGATGCGTTGAAGAAAGCCCTGATCGAAGCGCGGTCGATCGCCTACACGAATCCGGCCGAGGGCGGCACCTCGGGCATCTACTTTGCCGGCGTGGCCGAGCGCTTCGGCATCGGCGATACCATCAAGAGCAAAGCGGTGCTGACCCGTGGCGGCCGTGAGGCCGCGATCGCGGTGGCGGAAGGCCGCGCCGAGCTTGCGATCGTGTTCATCAGCGAAGCCGTGGCGGTGAAGGGCGTGAAGCTCGCCGGCCCGCTGCCGCCGACGCTGCAGGATTACTCGGCCTATGCGACCGCAATCCCGTCGAGCAGCACCGACCCCGCCGCGGCGCGCGCCTTCATCGCGGCGCTCACATCGACCGCAATGGCGGAACGCTGGCGCGCCAACGGCTTCGAGCCGCCGAAGTGAGGCTAGGCATCCAACTCCTTATAGTGCCGGAAGATCCCCTGCTCGTTGAAGGCAATCCGCCGCTCTGAGGCGAGATAGGCGGCGATGCGCGGACGTCTGGCGACGGCGTCGTGCAGCGCGACGACGTGGGGGATCTTCCTCTCCAGGCGCGTCATCGCCTTCGGAAACGCGTAGCGAAGGCCCTCCACGATCTGGAAAAGCGACAGGTCGGCATAGGTGAGCTTGCGGCCGAGGAGATAGGTGCCCCCGCTGCGCTCCAGCACGCGCGCGAAGTAACGCAGGAACTTCGGCGCCCGCTGTTGCAGGAAATCGGCCGTGCGCAGTTTCGCTTCGCGGCGCTGGTCCTCGAAATAGAGCCCGCTTGCGATCGGGTGGTGGGTGTCATGGGCCTCGGCCACGAGGTCGGCGATCGTGAGTTGCAACTGATGCGTCCACAGCCGCCCTGCATCGGTGCGCGGCGCAAGCCCGTGACGCATGCCGAGGAAGAGCAGGATGTTCGCCGTCTGGCCGATGATAAGCTCGCCGCTCTTGAGGAACGGCGGCGCGAATGGAGGATGCTTGACGCGCTTGCCATCAAGCATCGCCATCATCGCGGGCACGCCGCCGCTCCTGTTCGGCTTACGCGCGACATCGACATAGCTCCCGCCAATCTCTTCGAGCGCAAGGCGGACGAACTCTCCGCGTCCCTGGATGGTGGGCCAATAATACAACTCATACCGCATGGCGATCAGCCCGCTAGAGCGGATTCCGGTCATATGGAAGCGTGGAAGGGTGGGCAAAGCGAAGCGTGCCCACCCTACGTTGCTCAAGGGCATCACATCCCGGCGGCTATTCTCTCGCCGTCCTGCGGCAGGGTGAACAGACCGAGCAAGGCGCGTTTTACCGCGGCGTTGCGGGTCGGCGAGGAGATTTTCGCGCCCATGAGATCGGTGACGTAGAACACGTCGACGGCGCGCTCACCGAATGTCGCCACATGCGCCGACGCGATATTGAGATTGAGCTTCGACAAGGTGGCGGTAAGCTCGTAAAGCAGTCCCGGCCGGTCCAATCCGCTGATCTCGATCACCGTATAGCGGTTCGACCATTGATTGTTGATGATAACCTCCGGCTCGACCGCGAATGCCCCAATGCGGCCTTTGGGCAAGGCCCGTTTGGCCACCACCTCGGGCAACTGCAGTTCGCCCTGCAACACCTTTTCGATGGCTGCGGCGATGCGGTCGGCGCGGCGCCCCTCGTCCTCGTCGCGGTCGAATTCTCGGCTGATCGCAATGGTGTCGAGGGCCATGCCGTCGGTCGTGGTGTAGATTTGGGCGTCCACGATGTTGGCGCCCGCGGTTGCGCAGGCACCGGCGAGATACGACAATAGCCACGGATGGTCGGGCGCCAGCACGGTCAGCTCGGTGACGCCGCGCATGGCGTCAAATCCCACATTGGTGGCGAGCGAACGACCATCGCGCTCGGCTGCGCGCACGAACCGTGCATGGGCGACCTTGCGCGGCAATTCCACCTTGAGCCAATAGGCCGGATACAGGCGGGCGATGTAGCGCTCGACCTCCTCGGACGGCCAATCGGAAAGCTCGGCGCGAAATTCGGTCTGTGCCATGGCGACGCGCCTCGCCCGGTCGACCTCCGAGAAGCCGCCCGTGAGGGCAGGTTCGGTCTCATAGTAGAGCGCGCGTAACAGCTGCGCCTTCCAGCCGTTCCACACGCCGGGGCCGACAGCGCGGATGTCGGCGGTGGTCAGGATGGTGAGCAGTTTCATCCGTTCGAGCGACTGCACGATCGCCGAGAAATGCTCGATCGTCCTTCGATCCGAAAGATCGCGGGACTGGGCTACCGTCGACATCACGAGGTGGTTCTCGACCAGCCACGCGATGGTCTCGGTCTCCGCGGGCGAGCAGCCGAGCCGCGGACACAGCTTCCGAGCGATACGGGCGCCGACGACCGAATGGTCCTCCACCCGGCCTTTCGCGATATCGTGCAGGAACAGCGCGATGTGGAGCGCCTCGCGATTGCCCGGCTGAATCGTGCGCATCAGGTCGTTGGCAAGCGCGTATTCCGGGTTGGTGCCGGCTTCGATCTCGGCGAGCACGCCGACGCAGCGCAACAAATGCTCGTCGACCGTGTAGTGGTGATACATATTGAACTGCATCATCGACACGACCTGCCCGAATTCCGGCACGAAGCGGCCGAGCACCCCGGCCTCGTTCATGCGTCGCAGCACGATCTCGGCGTTGTTCTTGGCGGTGAGGATTTCGCGGAACAGGTCGTTGGCCTGCCGATCCTCGCGTATCGACTTGTCGATCAGCTTGAGCGACCGGGTCGCGCGGTGCAGCGCATCGGGGTGGAACGCCAGCACGTTGCGCTGGGCGAGGCGAAACATGCGGATGAGGTTGACCGGGTCGCGTGCGAATACCTCCGGGTCGGCGATGTTGATGCGGTTGTTGTCGATCACGAAATCGGAGCTTTCGCGCAGCGTCCGCCGTCCGCGCGGCCGCAGGCGCGCCACGACGCGGTTGAGCATCGGGACGGATTTGGCTTGGCGGCTTTCCAGCTTCGCACTCAGGATTGCGGTGAGGTCGCCGACGGCCTTCGCCACCAGGAAGTAGTGCTTCATGAACCGCTCGACGTCGCGCATCCCGGCGCGTTCGACATAGCCGAGCCGCCTGGCGATGCTGCGCTGGATGTCGAACGCCAGGCGCTCCTCCGCGCGGCCGGCGACGAAATGCATGTTGCAGCGCACCGCCCAAAGGAAGTCCTCGCAGCGCCGGAACAGCCGGTATTCGGTATGATTGAACACGCCTTGCGCGATCAGGTCCTCGGCATCGCGCACCCGATAGACGTACTTGGCGATCCAGAACAGGGTGTGAAGGTCGCGCAGTCCGCCCTTACCGTCCTTGACGTTGGGCTCAACCAGATAACGCGACTGGCCGCTGCGGCGAAGGCGCTGCTCACGTTCCATAAGCTTGGCCGCTACGAATTCGGCGGCGGTGCCCTGCACCACCTGCTTGTCGAAACGGGCGGCCATTTCGTCGAACAAAGCGCGGTCGCCGAGCAGAAACCGCGCTTCCAGGATCGCGGTGCGGATGGTCATGTCGGCTTTGGCCAGATGGATGCACTCGTCGATGGACCGCGTCGCATGGCCGACCTTGAGCCCCATGTCCCACAGGCAATAGAGGATGGCCTCGGCGATCTGCTCGCTCCATGCGGTCTGCTTGTAGGGAAGCACGAACAGGAGATCGATGTCCGAGCCCGGCGCCATCAGGCCGCGGCCATACCCGCCGGTCGCCACGATGGCCATCCGCTCGCCTTCCGATGGGCTCCGGGACGGATACAGGTGCGTCACCGCGAAAGTGTAGATCACGCGAATGATGTCATCCTGCATGCAGCATAGCCGCGCCGCGCAGCGGCCGCCGTGGCGCTCCTTCAGCAACAGGGCCTCGGCTTTCGCACAGCTTTCGGCGAGCACCGCCTTGAGGCGTTGAGCAATCGCGGCTCTGGGCTCACCCTCAGCGGAAGTTATGAGCTGTTGAAACTCCGCGATAACCGCGTCGGGATCGAACAAGGTGGTCGGCTCAAGGGACGGGAGAACTGGGGACATGCCTCTTTCGATACCCGAGGCGGCGTGCCGTGTCACGGTCTCGCGCGGTTCCCGGCAGGATTCGAGCCAAGGTGACCATCTGTCGGGTCAACCGAACGAACGCTGCGATGCAAGGCGGGCGCCGTCTCTAGGTCCACAGCGCCCGAACCCCGAAGAAGGCGGTATCCTTGATCCGCCGCGACACGCCCTGCCACCATCGCGACCTTGGATCGGTGCCGTACGTCATGCTCAAAACGAGGCGTCGTTCGCCGGAGAAGATCGGCGTCACTTTGTGATGAACGCGTGCGCCCTCAAACACCACGGCGGTATTCGGTGCCGTGGTCACTGCGATCTCCTGACCGGCGACGCGCGCCCGGAGTTCCGCATGGCTAAGCCCGCCAGCGGCGCGCCCCTCATTGGCGATCGCGATCAGGACGGTGAAATGCCGTCCACGGTAAAAATTGTGATCGTAGTGCCAGCCAATATGGTCGCCCGGCTTGTCGTAACATAGCACCGACAGAGAACTCTGATCTTGGATCGGAGTCGGCTGAATGGGCACGCCGACAAGTCGCGAAATGAAGTCCTTAAGGTCGGTCGAGTGATAGAGCGCAACGATGGCAGGCGCCGATGCGATCAGGGTCTCGTAGGCGATCGTCCCGCCCTTTTTGTGAGCCGGCACGAAGCTACGCTCGGGCGCGACCAAGCGTTCCGCTTCCGCCTTGAGGGTTGCGAAGGTTTCAGCCGGCAACAGGTCGGGTACCATCGCGAGCTGATCTGCGAAGCTTGGGGTTTCGCGGTGCCTAGCTGCCGCAAGGTCCAACGTGTGTTCGCCCGAAATGAGCGCGACATATCTTTCGAGCTGCCGATAGAGTCTGATGCGCCGTCTGCGGGCATAGCTGAATCCGCTGGCCGTGACAGCACCGGCGCCGATCATCAATTCGCCGATCATTGCGGCAGGTGCCTTCTCGCGAACACGCCAAAACTAGAGCCAAGGTTAGACGGTAGCTGACTTTTGCGACAATTCGATTGCAGGAAGCGGCATGTTAGGTCCGATACCGCTCATCCATGAAACGCGCACGAAAAGAGACCCACGGAAAAATGCGATCAATCACGGCGTTGCTCGTGCCTCGGTCGCCGTATGCCGCCGCGGCGGGTCCCACGGGTATCGACGCCGTGCATGAAGCGGCCGCGGCCGCAGTTCATGGAGCGGGAGATGCCGTGAAGCCGGGGCAAGCTGATGGACACGGGCATAGAGCTCCGAGGTAAGTCCTTGCCGGTCGGTTTTGCATGCGAGTTCGGCGAACGGCACCACGGCGCCCACATGCACCGGGACGGTCGCTCCAACAAAATTTCGCAATTCGGAAACCATCAGCGCCAGCCGGATCGTCAGGCTATAGCGGCTCACTAAATGAAAGAGGGCGCTGTTCTGACCCTCGAAGTATACTGGAAGCACGGCAGCGTGTGCCTGCTGGATCAACCGGGCCGTGAAAGTCTTCCAGGGCAGTTCCTCGGCCTTGCCGGCGGGATATTCCGCAGTTGCAACCCCGCCCGCCGGGAACACCACGATCGTTACGCCGTCCCGCAACAGGCGTCGGGCCGCGTTGCGGGACTCAAGATTTGTTCTGATTGCTGTGCGGTTCGCGGAGAAGTCGATGGGTAGCGCCAATTGGCGGATTTCCGGAACCTTCAGGAAGTCGCTGTTGGCGAGAATGCGAAAGGGTCGATCGAGTTGCTCGGCGAGCGCCAATATTGCAATCCCATCACCGATGCCGAATGGGTGATTGGCCACGATCACCAGCGGAACGTCAGGCGATACGGTGACAGGCCAAGGAGCCGCGTTGGGGCTGCCAGCGTTGATGTCGAGCCGCGTTCCAATCATGTCGAGCAGTTCGTTCATCATGCGAGGGCTCGTGCCGGCAACCTCCGTTCGCCAGGCGTCGTAGATAGGCAACAATCGGCGCCGCCCCGAAAGATTCTCGATCGCGCGCATTGCCCAGCGCTTCCAGCGCGGATCGTGCGGCGATGCGTAGCTGAGAAACTCGGATTCCATGGGATCGGAGCGGAGATTAGCGCGGAGTTTGGAATCAAGCAGCCTAATGTGTCATCCCCACGACTGCGTCGCGACACAAGACCGTAGGGCGGATTAGCGTAGCGTAATCCGCCGTTTCAGAGCTCAAGACGGCGGGTTAAAGCGAACCCGCCCTACGGACCTACGCGGGCTTGGCCGCGATGAGCTTGAGGGCATAGAGCGCCTCCAGCGCTTCGCGCGGCGACATCTCGTCGGGATGCAGGTCTGCGAGCGCCTTCGCGACCGCATCGGCGGCCGGATTGGCCGGCGCCGGGGCGGGCCGCGCCGCGACGGAAAACAACGGCAGGTCGTCGATGAGATGGCGCGCCGGCGACATGCGATCCTCGGCTTCAAGCTCGGCCAGCACATGCTTCGCCCGCTCGATCACGGCGGCCGGCAGGCCGGCGAGCTTGGCGACCTGGATGCCGTAGGAGCGGTCGGCCGCACCCGGCACCACCTCGTGCAGGAACACCACGTCGCCATGCCATTCCTTGACCCGCACGGTGGCGTTGAACAGGCGCTTCAGCCTGGCGGAAAGCGCCGTCAACTCGTGAAAATGCGTCGCGAACAGCGCGCGGCAGCGGTTGGTCTCGTGCAGGTGCTCGATCGCGGCCCACGCAATCGACAAGCCGTCGAAGGTCGCGGTGCCGCGCCCGATCTCGTCGAGGATGACCAGCGAGCGTTCAGTGGCCTGATTGAGGATCGCGGCGGTCTCGACCATTTCCACCATGAAGGTCGAGCGCCCCCGGGCGAGATCGTCGGCTGCGCCGACGCGCGAGAACAGGCGATCGACGACGCCGATGCGGGCCTGCTTCGCCGGCACGAAGCTCCCCATCTGGGCGAGCACCGTAATCAACGCGTTCTGGCGCAGGTAGGTCGATTTGCCTGCCATGTTGGGGCCGGTGACGAGATAGATGCGGCCTGCCCCCTCCCTACCCTCCCCCTGCCCCCTTCCTAACCCTCCCCCGCGAGCGGGGGAGGGCAGGGTGGGGGCCGGGTAGGGAGGGGGCAGCGGCGAGAGATCGCAATCGTTCGCCACGAACGGCCCGCCGTCGCGCGCGAGCGCCTGTTCCACCACCGGATGGCGCCCGCCCGCGATGACGAATGCGCGGCCGGCGTCGACTTCGGGCCGCACATAGCTGCGTTCGACCGCAAGCGTCGCCAATGCCGCCGCGACGTCGATGGCGGCAAGCGCCTCGGCCGCCGCCTTGATGTCTTCGGCAGCGGTCACCGCCCCTGCAGCGAGGCGATCGAAGATTTCAAGCTCCAGCCCAAGCGCGCGGTCCGCCGCATTGGCGATCTTGGCTTCGAGGTTGCCAAGCTCGGTCGAGGTGAAGCGGACCTGGCCGGCGAGCGTCTGGCGATGGATGAAGGTGGCGTTCCAGGGCGCGCTCATCAGCTTGTCGCCGTGCTGCGCCGTCACCTCGACGAAATACCCGAGCACGTTGTTGTGCCGGATTTTCAGCGTCCTGACCTGAGTCTCGTCGGCATAGCGGGCCTGCAGCGCCGCGACGACGCGCCTCGATTCATCGCGCAGCGCCCGCGTCTCGTCGAGCGTCGCATCATAGTGCGGCCCGACAAATCCGCCGTCGCGCTTGAAGAGAGGCAAGTCCTCGCCGAGCGCGGCTGAAAGCTCGGCCGCGATCGCCGGGTCCGGCCGCCGCAATGCCGCCGTCGCGTCGGCGATTTCGGCGACCTGCGGGGCCGACGCAAGCCGCCTGGACAACTCCGCGGCGGCGCGCAGGCCGTCGCGGATCGCCGCGAGGTCGCGCGGCCCGCCGCGGCCAACCACGAGCCGCGCCAGGGCGCGGGCGAGATCGGGCGCGGCCGCGAGCCGCGCGCGAACATCGGCGCGCAAATCGACCTCGCTCACGAACAGCCCGACCGCATCGAGCCGCCGGCCGATCGCATCGGGGTCCGTGAGCGGCGCCGCGAGCCGCTGCGACAGCATGCGGGCGCCCGCGACCGTAACGGTGCGGTCGATGGCGGCGATCAGCGAGCCGCGGCGCTCGCCGCTCTGGGTGCGCATCAACTCCAGGTTCGCACGCGTCGCCGCGTCGATGGCAAGCGTCGCGCCGGCGGCCTCACGGGCCGGCGGCGACAGCGGCGGCCGCTTGCCGATCTGGGTGCGCTCCACATAGGTGATGCAGGCGGCAGCGGCGGTAAGCTCAAGCCGCGACAGCGCCCCGAACGCGTCCATGGTGGCGACCGCAAAGTAGGCGGCCAGCCGGCGCTCGGCGCTGGCGCCGTCGAATACGTCGCGGGCGAGCGGCGTCACCACCGGCAGCGAGCGCCACAGCGGCGCCAACTCGGTGTCGGCATAGAGCGCATCCGACACGATGATCTCGCCCGGCTCGAGCCGGGCGATCTCGGCCGGCAGGCCGCTGCGGTCGCATGTGGAGATGCGGAACTCGCCGGTCGAGATGTCGAGATACGCGAGCGCGAAGGCGCTGTCGGCGTCAGTCGAGGAGAGCTTCGCGCGCGCGACGGCGACCAGATAATTGTTGCGCTTGGCATCGAGGAGGGAATCCTCGGTCAGGGTTCCGGCGGTAACCAGGCGGATGACGTCGCGCTGGACCACGCTCTTTCCGCCGCGCTTCTTCGCTTCGGCCGGGTCCTCGGTCTGCTCGCACACCGCGACCCGATGGCCCTGCGCGATCAGGCGATGGAGATATTCGTCCGAGCGGTGCACCGGCACCCCGCACATCGGAATATCCTGCCCGCGATGCTTGCCCCGCTTGGTCAGCACGATGCCCAGTGCGCGGCTCGCGACCTCGGCGTCCTCGAAAAACAACTCGTAGAAATCGCCCATCCGGTAGAACAACAGGCAATCCGGATTGGCGGCCTTGATCTCGACGTATTGCTCCATGAGGGGCGTGACGCGCTGGTCGTCGCCGGGCTGAGGCGGCGGGGGG
>Ga0257161_1000378_pt1 | contig 11554 bp, 18 predicted proteins | sample NR01A_FD_185954 | JGI IMG/M metagenome (GOLD analysis project Ga0257161, IMG submission 185954) | Soil microbial communities from H.J. Andrews Experimental Forest, Oregon, United States - NR-01-A | ecosystem: Environmental > Terrestrial > Soil > Temperate forest > Bulk soil | place: USA: Oregon... | reverse complement strand
CATGCCCCCAGGCAGAATCTGATTCGTCCTTCACAGGCCAGCGAAATCCACCTAATACTCGGACAGGCTCCTAGGAGTGCTATACCGAGAGTGCGACGATTCCGTGTGCCGACCATTGCAAAGCCTCCCTGGTTTGTGGCGGGCCTTCGGCGCGGATCATGTGTGAAGCCCGAATCACTTCAAGCAAAGCTGCCGGCGGGCGCCGGTCTGTCGAGGGCGGCGCATGGCATGCACCTTATACGCTCTCCTTGCCTATCGTATCGGCTCCTATATCCCGGTTCCCGGTATTGATCCCGCCGCTTTCGAGCGCGTGATGGCGTTGGAAGACCGTTCGGTGCTGTCGTAATCTTGTCGCAGCTATCGCAGTCCGGTCGCGTTGCAATCTGGATGAGCGAAGCGATATCTGGGTCGTCCTACGCGACGCGATCCCGCGTGCCGCTTCGCTCACGCGTGCTACGTGCTACGTGCTATTTGCTTCAACGAAGCGGAGGTCGCAATGCAAAAGCTCAATGCTGCCACTGCGGTCACCGCAGCGTTCGCCGGGCTGGCGCTTGGCGCTGGCGCGAGTGCGGCGGAGCTGAAGATTTTGTCCGCCGGCGCGGTGCAGCCGGGGCTCAATGCAGCGGCCAAGATTTTTTTCGACAAGACCGGAGATTTGGCAAAGATCGCCTACGACCCCGCAACCGTTCTCGGCAAGCGGGTCGCCGGCGGCGAGGTCGCCGATATCATCGTGTCGTCGCCGGCCGTCATCGCGGAATTGACAAAAACCGCAGAGGTGCTGCCGGAGGGCCAAGTCCCGCTCGGCAAGGTCGGGGTGGGTGTCGTCGTCCGCGAGGGCGCTCCGGCGCCAGACATAGCGAGCACGCAAGCGCTGAAGAAGGCGCTCCTCGATGCCGAAGCGGTCGTGTACAACACGGCATCGAGCGGGGCCTATGTCGAGGATATGCTGAAGAAGATCGGGGTCTTCGATGAGATTCAAGGCAAGCTCGTGCGTCTCTTCGACGGCAATGCCGTGATGCGTCGGCTCGTCGAAGGCAAGGGTAAGGAATTCGGGTTCGGCGGGATCACCGACATCGTGCTGAACCGCGACAAGGGGTTCGGCTCGTTGGCCCGTTGCCGGCCGAGACTCAGAACTACACGAGCTACACCGCCGCGCTGATTGCGATTTCGCCCAATGCGCAGAGCGCGAGAGCGTTCATGACTTATCTCGCCTCGCGCGACGGCCGCGCTTTGTTTGCGGCCAACGGCATCTCGGAATAATCAGGCATCTGGTCCATGTGACGGAAAGGGCGGCGCCTTCGAACCGATAGACAAACGTCTTCACTGCGCGCTCCGAGATTGATGGACCCGCGCCCCGATCGTTTATGTTTTTGATCCCTCACGCCATTGTGGGCCTTGTTGGGCGTCTAATGTTGACGAAAATAGATGGCAAACTCCGTCCCGGCCCTATTTTTCAAGATTCAATCAAGCCCGCAGCTGGCCTTGCGTGAGTAAACGGAGAGTGCTGCCGTCTTTCAGCAAAACGCCTGAAGGAGGGCTCTCGGAAAGCCGATATCAATCAAACTCAGCAGAGACCGCACCAGCGCTGGCATGTGATCTAACAAAGAAGTCGTCATAGCCACGAGCAATTCACCGGTTGTGCTGCGGTCGGGGGTTCAAAACAGAGGAGTGCTACCATTGATGTCACCACGTCTTTTTTCCCAGGAAGTGGCCTATACATTCCGAGCCGCATAAGGCGTCAACCCGCTACCAGGATGCATCCGAGGCAAGCATTCATCTGCGTTTCGGCCATTCTTAGCCCAGTCAAAACGTTGCACTTCAGCGTCATGCCAGTCACTATGCCTGACTTTCGCTCGCTGATGGTCAAGCACCTCGTTCGGGACGAGGGGGTTGCAGGTTCAAATCCTGCCACTCCGACCAGCACTTAGCCGAGAATTACATCGGGTCCGCCAAAAGGTCCGCCAAAGCTTCGCGGAACTAAGCGAGAACGCGGACCGTCGTTCCCGATTTCCTAACAAACAATCCCGCGGTGTGAGCGTCGCATGAAAACGACGAGCCCTGCCGCGTCGGCCGGCCTGTTTTTCCTCGATGGCACGCGCTGGCGCCACGAAGATGTAGCGGACGCGCTCGATGCTTTCCTCAAGACATGCGTCGTGCTGTCGCCCGGCGGGCGGGTTCAGGCCGCCGCCCTACGTGAAGCGCTGAATGAGTGGCAACGGCTGAACGGTGGCGAGCCGATGACGCTCAAGCGCCTGGCCGGCGAACTGCAGCGGCGGGGGCTTAAGAAAACGAAATCGAGCGCCGTGTGGTGGCTCGACATCAAGCTCGTGTCGCCCCCTGTGCCATGCGGCCGAGTCATATCACGGCGGAGAGGCGGGTGATGCGGGCGAGTTTTCGCATCAAACCCTCCCGTGCTCCCACGAATGGGAGGGTTTGACGATGCAGCAAGTCGGTGGGACTCCGCGGTTTGGGAGGGTTGCGGGAGTTTGGGAGGGTTGTGCGCGAGCCGGCCCATGTGCGCGCGTACGCGCGCTGGCGCATACGCGACTTGTACATAAACCTCCCAAGCTCCCAAACCTTCCCACATGGTTTGGTAAATGTTTGGGTTATTTGAATAAATATTTTAGTGGGAGCTTTGCGGGTTAGCGAGGGCATCTGTTGGAATTGATGCAGCGCCGAGAAGACTGGCTGCAGCGAGCGCGATCGCAATCCCGCGCAACATAGCGGTACTCCCTTCCCACCCAGCCCTCTAGTGGTCCGACGTGTCATCCGAGATGACCTACTCCAACGATGAACCTGCGGCCGCTGACGCAATCCACAACACATTGAGCCTATCAAATCTGCCGTGATCTAGGGATCCGCTCCCATTGGTCGTTGCGTAGTCCAAACCGCTCCATCGGCCGGCCCCTCCTCGAGTCGACCACCCATGAATCAGTCAATTGCTGATTCGCATATCCCTCCCGTACGCGCCAACTATAGAACGGCGTTCCGCGTTTGATTCTGATCCGTTCTCGTGAAAATCTCGCCTAACTGAGGACAGGCCCTAGTCAACGCCGTAGTAATCGTGAACTTCGACGCCACCGGGCTTTGACTTCCGTCGCCTACGGAGCCTGCCTGTTACCAAGCCGAGAAGGAAACCACCCGCGCCCATCGCGAATGCGAGATGATCCGCCAAGATTAAATTGTAAGCGTCATGCATTAGGTGCGCTCCGTTCAGAGCCACCCCCGCGGCCGGCTCCTGTAGCAGAGCTTTGGGCGGCTGGCAAAAAGCAAGGCCCCAACGTCTGTGCCTCAGAGGGTCGGTTGGGGCCTAAAGCTCAGCCTATGAGCAACCCAACGCTAGTCGCTTTTGCCGCCGACGACTGTCGGGCAACCGACTTAGTAGAGCTGCTTCCACAGGCAGCGAAAAAATCCAAATTTGCCGGAACAAACGTTCAGTGTCGGAATTCTTGCAGGGTGTTCCGGCCGTTCGCAGCCCCCTGCGTACGGTCGCCAGACATTTTGGCCACCCACGGGTCCTCTCCCCCGTAAACGCGCCGGAGGACTGTGCGGGCGGCCTTACCACCGAGGGGAGGGGCATGAGAACGCAATTTGAGATTTGGACTTCTCGCGCTCGGGGTCTTTTGGGCGATGCTTTAGAATACTCCCAGCACATAATGGCGCTCGTGAGCGAGCAAACACATTTCGAAGCTCTCCCGGTGCCCGACGAACCCCTCCTCTCTTGGAGCGTTTACCTCGCCGACACCCCAGCCAAATGGCTCGGAACGGTTGAGGCGGCTACGCCAAGGGAGGCCATTGCCGAAGGGGTGGAGAAATTCAACCAGCCGAAAGAGCGATTGATGGCGGTTAGGCGTTCCTAAGAAGGTTAGGGGCGGCGGCCGAAGTTTGCCGACCATAATGCATCCCAAAATGCCAAATCGCCAAGGCCGGCGCCACATTCAAGTCTTTGGCCGATGCGTGGGCGGACACCCCGACACCGCACGTGCGGTTGATGCGGACGGTGCTCGACGGGCTCGCGGAATTCCGAAAGCCGGAAGCCAACCGGCGACTATTGGCGCGATCCCGGACCACAAGCCATCGCCTTGCTGGAATGGTTCATCGCTTGCGATGCCGCCGTAAAAGCCGGCAAGGCGTGCTGGCTACCGTCCGAGCCCGAGCCTGAGTCGTCATGGTCGGATGCTAAGCGACGCGTCATGGCGGAAAGCGACAGGATGCATGCTCGGTTGCTCGTCGAGCGGGCCAAAGGCGGGCGCTGAGCGCGGCGGGGCACCCAAGTAGCGGCCGGCTGGCGCGAAGCTGTGGGCGCGGCTACGGCTAGCGCGAGGCGACGGACACAAGCGAGACGGCCCGAACACGATGGATGGGAAACGCGCCCGGGCCGCCCCGGCACGGGGAAGGGGATTCCCACAGCGGGTAGGATCGTAGGGGCGAACTAGCGCGAAATGCAACTGTACCTAAGTCGCAACACAGCGGCATCGATTCGATTTTCCTCCATGCCTTTGGAATCCGGCGCTCGGTGCGCTGCTGTGGATAACATTGGGGACGACTGGCATAACCCCATGTTGCAAAATCGCGGTTTCGTGACTGAGGCGACTGCGCCTGCTCAGTTTCACGTCGACGAATTACATGGAGAAAGGCCGGCCTCGGGAGTTATGTCGGGAACACGACGTATGGTTCAGCGTTGAGTTATTCGCGCGCGGGCTGTGCGCGGCTGCCAGCCCGCGCGCCCCCGGCGCCTTGGCGCCCGCATCACCTTGGCGTCGGGGTTTTGCAGTTTGTCGGACAAAACTGTGATATACCCACGGCGTTTTTGTGGCTGCGGGGGGGCCGCTCAATGTCCGACTCTAACCTACTTGCGCTTGCAAGCTCCTTGCGGGCGCGCGCCAAAGAATATTGGCCAAAGCCGAGGCCATGCAAGACGCGAAAGCTCGGCGCATCATGTTTGAAATCGCGGAACGCTACGAAAAATTAGCGCGGCGGCTCGAACAAGAGGCCAGCGACTAGACAAACTGTAGCCGCTCGCAACCCGCGACGGTATGCGGCTATGTCTGGAACACGACGCCCCCTTCAACGTTTTGCCACCGGTGGTCTTTGTGCGGAGGGGGGGCAATGCCAGACCAATGGCTTCTATCGCTCGCCATGGACTTGCGAGCACGCGCCGAGGAAATCGCGGCGCGAGCCGAGACCTTCCACGATGCGGACGCCCGCCAAAAGATGCGCGAAATCGCTGAGACTTATGTGAAATTGGCACAGCGACTCGAACGGCGCGCCCGCAGCTAGACAAGATGTAGAAGCGGGAGGCTGCGTAGGAAGGGCGCCAGCGCGCCGGGCGCGGTGGGCACTCAGGAGACACATGGGCGGCACGACGAGGGCTTACAGGCGGCCGCGGCGCGAAGGCGGTGGAGGTGTTTTTCACCCTAGTGTTCGATTGCGCGCGAAGCAGGAACGCGCCGCGTCGATCCGGCGTTGAGGGCGGCTTGGGACGCAGCCTGCTCAGGTGGCATAGCCCCGGCGTAGGAGACGAGATCATGTGGAACAGTAGAAAATACACGGCGATGGCGGTTCTTGGCGCGGGTCTCGCAGTTGCGGCGGCCACTCCGTCCTACGCCGGTGGCTGCGGCGTCTCTGGTTCCGCACCGGCGGCATACGCCGGGGTTTACACCTATGGCTGGCCCTACGGCGTCATAGGTGACGTTGGCTGCCCCGCTTACGGTTATGTCGGCGGTGGCGCCTACGGTTACGCGGGCGGTTACGCCGGCGGTGGCGGTATCGGGTATGGCGCCTACGGTTACGCCAGCGGTTATGGTCCTTACGGTTATACGTTTAACACTGACGCCGGCGGCTGCGGCGGTTATGGTGCTTACGGCTCCACGCCGATTTACGGTTTCGCCGGTGCCTGCCGCGCGCGGCGCAACCACGGCTATGGCGGTTATGTTGAAGCCCGCGGTATTGCTCCGAATGGCTCAATGAGCCGTCACGTTATTTCTGCGAAGCAAGCTGCGTATCTCGACCGCTAAACGCAAAGAGACGAGGGCGTGCTACAACACGCTACCGTCGCGCGCCCCGGCGTCTTCCCAACCAAGATAGGCGCCGGGGCACCCCAAGCAGCAGGCGACTTGAGCGAACCCGCGGCGCCTCCACCATAGATTTCACAACCTGAAAAATGAAATCAGAGATTGCCGCGGCACGGTTCGGCCGGTAACGAACAATTGGCGGCCAAAAAAAGAAAAGCCCTGCCAAAGCAGGGGCCAACTGCATGTGCCTCTCCCGCAAAGGCCAAATTGATAAGTAAACTCAAAGCCACGCCCGCGGGAGGGCGTGATTAGTGTCGCCAAATCGGCGCAAGGTTCGACTCGTTCGCAAAAAAATTGCGCGCCCATTCGACGTTGCCGGAAGGCCCGGAAGAAAAAGCCCCCGCCGAAGCGGGGGCAGGTCTTGGGAGGAACTGCCTTCCCCGGGGCGCGGGGAGGGCTTTAATTAGTACTTGGCGCCGCGCGCGAGGTTCGATCATTGCAAAAAAGTAATCTGGGGTGGTGCCGCCAAAGAAAAGCCGACCCGAAGGCCGGCCAGTCAATGGTATAGCAGGATGTCTCCCCATTGCGGAGAGACGGTTTGAGACTACGCCGTTCGAGCGTGCGTGTCGATCCACATCATCGCGCCGACCTTCAAATACTTGCGCTTCAACGAAGTTCGCAATGAGAGCCACCGTGATTGCGGCGAACGCAAAACCGATAGGGCTGACGATCTGGCCGTCCATCGCGCCATAAACGGCCGTAGCGGTCAGCATGATTCCGACGGCGTTGAATGCGAGGTTGAGCATTTCATGTTTCCCTTCTCAGTCCACCTTAGCGCTTCCGCGTCGCCCCGGCTGACTTGAATTCGATGGCGCCGTGGCCGAATGTGGTGGTCGCGGACGAATCGTTGACGCATTGTGTGAGCGAAGTCCGTCGCGCCATCGGCGATCGCGATCAAACAATCATCAGGACGATCTCGCGCCGAGGCTATAGATTTGCGGCACCAGTGTCGCGGCTGACGAAAAGTGGCGCATTGCAATCTAGCCAAACATTTACGATTGGCTCGTGCTTGCTGACCAGTTCCGATGTTCATCTGCCCCACGAACCAGCGGTATTCGGTCGGCCCACTATCGCTGTGCTGGCGTTCCTTAATCTCAGCGGCGATCCGGTACAGGAATATTTCAGCGATGGAGTTGCGGAGGACATCATCACGGAGCTGTCGTGGTTCTCAGAACTTTCCGTGGTCGCACGCAATTCATCATTTCAATACAAGGGGAAGGCTGTAGACGCTCGGCAGATCGGGCGAGAACTCGGCGCGTTATGTTGTCGAAGGTAGTGTCCGCAGAGAAGGAGATCGTCTCCGTGTCACCGCACAGCTCATCGATGCCACGACAGGCGTACATCGCTGGTCTGAACGTTATGACCGGGAGGTGAGCACCGCCTTTGCGGCTCAGGACGCGATCACGCGCGCAATTGTTACGACGTTGGCCGCACATGTGAAAAAGGCCGAAGCGGAGCGTGGGCTGCTGAAGGTGTCGGTGGCGCGCAACGCTTACGATTATTTTTTGCTTGGGGTCGAGGCCTATCGCGCGCATCTTCTGGATCCGGCGAGCGTTGCGATCTGCGAAGCACGGAACCTTCTACAGCAATCCCTGACGGCTGATCCTGACCAGGCGCGCGACCCCGATCACGCGCATGCGTACGCGTGGCTGGCGCGCACGCGGGTGCGCACCTTTTGGGACCCGGTAGACCAAGACTATCTCAGCTCCGCCGGAATCGATCAATCTTACGAATTGGCCCGGAAGGCAGTGCTGCTCGACGCCAATTTGCCCATCGGTCATTTTCAACTCGGCTTGGCTCTGTTGTTCAGGCGCCGCCAGGACGAAGCACTTGCAGAATTTGATCGCACTTTCGCTCTCAATCGTAATGACAATGACTACCAATTTGGGTTTGGGCTTGTGTTGGCAGGACAGTCGGCAAGAGCTATCGACGTGCTTCAGATCAGCATCGATCTTGATCCATTTGGGTGGCCAATTCCGCATCTATACCTCGGACAGGCCTGCTATATGCTTGAACGCTATACTCGGGCGCTGGTGCCGCTGCGCCGGTAGGCAGCCGGAATAACCGGTCCAGGGCTTTGCATTGTATCTGCCTTTCTCGCGGCAACGCATGCGGAACTCGGACAGCCGGAGGAAGCGAAAGCTGCGCTAACAGAGGCCCTGCGCGTGAAAAAATGGTTCGCGCGTTGCCCTACAATGATCGAAGAGACGTCGCACATCTCGCCGACGGCCTGAGCAAGGCGGGACTTCCGATAGCCTGAGGTCCCCATGATGGTTGGCGGCCGGTTATGGCCCGGTTCTGCCGACTTTGGCGATGCAGCAACTCGGCGGCTTTCTGAGGTAAACCGGTCGTGATGCAGGACGTTGGCGTGAAGGCATACATCGACCGGGCTTCGCCTCTTTGCCATCGTCGAAACCGTCAAGACGGGCTGGATTTTCCGCCGGCGCCCAAGATTCGTGCGCACGCGGATTGTCGTGCTCACCGATGGCCGTTAGCGAGTACGAGGCGCGCGGCGCCTACAGCTGTCAGACGATCAAGAATGGGAGCGGTAGGGGGTGTCTCCTGATCTTGCTTGAACCGTCCGTGCGGATGATCTTGCCTGAACCGTCCGTGCGGAGCTGGTCGCCCAGCGGCAGCGCGAAGCCGATATCTTGACTGGCCATCCGCTGGCGATTGCGCTTACTGCAGCGGCTTCGGCGCGAAGATGACTCTCGGGTCCCACCAACCCACGATCGGACCTATCAGAGGCGCTCGAAGTCCACAGTTATTGCACTCTCCATTCGCCGCCTGCGCTACGTTATAACCACGCCGATCAATGAAGCGACAACGAACGCGCCAGCATAGATGTTGACCCTGCGTCGGCGGCGTTCCTCACTCAGCACGTCGACCGCGTTCTTGAGGTACCTGTACATCTTTACGTCAAGCATCCCGAATCCAACCGACACGATGATTGCGGCGGCGACTGCGCAGAGCCAAGCCGCGCCGACGCCAGAGGATGCAGGCAACAAGCGGTACACGACCAAAATGCAAGGCACATGACAGAGGTAGAGCGCGTAACTCCAATCGCCCAATATGGGCAGGCCGAGCATGGCATGCGGTGGCACCTTAATACGTAAGACGTCCAGGACAAGCAAAGTAGCCGCAGCCCCAGCGGCCCAATGCGCGATCACGGGATTCGCTGGCACCGCCACCATAAAAATGCACAGGGCGAGTATTCCTGTTCCGATCGGGATGCGTATCTTGCTGGCCATCCACGGAATAAGGAGGCCGCCGGCGAACGCGGCATTAGCGGGTGACAGCCAAATAGAGTAGAAAGAACAAAAGTGGTTCTCAGTCCACCCAATGAAGAGTGGTCCGGCTCCGATTGCTGCGATCCAGACCAGCGCAATCATGTTCAGGTAGCGAGACCAGCCGATTAGCCCGATCAAGAATAGTGCAACATAGTATGTGCATTCAAAGACAAGGGTCCATTCGACACCCAAGTAGTATATACGTTCCCCGACGGGGACGAGCATCAGCGAAAACCCATCCGGCGCAAGGTTCCGCATGCCCCGGAATGCGATGATGGGAAAAGCGGCGAAAAAGTAGGTCGGATAGATCCTGACGATACGGTGCGCGAGGAATCGCCACGGATCGGTTCGCTGGATGAGATCCGCCATGAGCAGGCCGGAAATCGCAAAAAAGATAGAGACGCCGATGAGACCGAAACGACCATCGAAAGCGGTTGCCCAGCCGGAATCGCCGAAATGGAGGCCGGAATGGACTGACGCGTGGAAAAGTGCGACGGATAGGGCGGCTAGGCCGCGCAGACATTGAATCGAGAGATTCTTGTGAGTAATTGCGCCGAATCGAATCGAGTCGTTCTTGGCCATCTACATTGATCATCGCGAGGAAAGGCATCTGATTGTCCCTCAGAAGACGTTCGACATCGGTGATCAAAGCGACGTTCAATACGAGTATTGTGGACGTGTTGTAATCTGGTCACTCGGGTTGAGACTTTGCCCCCGCACAGGGCAATGGCCCCTCTTTCGAGGGGCCAGGTCTTGCTCAGCGGATAGCCTCGCTGGCGCCTTCAGTCTGCGGTATCCCGACGTGCGCCAAGCCTCGATAGACAAGCAAGCGGATGGCTCGCGAGCGTGGGATACCGTGAGCGGCGGCCCAGAGTTCGATGCCTTCGAGCATCTCGGTTGGAAGGCGCAGAGGCGGGACGTATGTTGATCGAGCAAGCCTTGGCCGCCGCGCCGAAGCGCAGAAAGGAAAAGTGAACGGCGATCAAAAACGTGATCCGCCTCCGCCGCCGACGGGCGCTTGGCCCTGAGCCTCTGACATTGCGGGAGGCGATCCTGATGAATATTGAGATGTTTGCTCTGGCACCAGACCCTGTCAGCGAATTTTCGAAGGGTTGGATTCAGGCGTTGGTCACCACCTTGGCCGATGCTGGGATGCCTTTCGAGGACTATGAAAACGAGCTTTCTGCCGAAGCTTTGAAGGGCCTGAAAGCCCTCAAGATCGACAAGGGGAATGAGAGGGACCCGTTGATGCAGGTTGAGATTCTCTCAGTCGGCGATCGGGACGTTGGCGAAATCGAACGGTACAAGAGCGGCTTAATCAAAGCATTCCAACTCACCCCGACAGCGCGCATCGCTCTTGGTAGCTTTCCTAATCTCGAATTGGCGAAGCAGGCCGTGTCGGAGGCGATCGCGACACGGTGACTCAGCAAATGCATGCCGCCGGTACTTGTGGCCTTCGCGAATTATGACGCGGTGCGGCTTCGGCAGTTCGCTTCAGAACACGGCGGCGTGTTCGTCGATAAATGGCAGTTGTTCGGAGCAGATTCGCTGTTCAGTGCAGCGGCGGAATGAGTGTTGAGTATCCGTGCGCCGACAGGTGCCGGCCGGGATGGGCGGTACCGACACGGTGGCCTCGGGATGAAGCGGCTCGGTGTTCGTGTTGAAGCGTCGCGATCGAGCCGAACCACAGCAATGCTGGTGGCCTTACACAATACCGTGGAAGTGGTTCCTCACAGTTTCTGAAGAAGCTTGGGAGACGAGGAAACCCCTCCGTATCCGTGATAGACTGGGCTTGCGCGGTAGTTGCTCCAGCCAACACAATTGCCCCCACCACAATGGACGTGATTGACGCGTTCATCGAGTAACTCTCTTTTCCCGCCCCGGCGGCAACATACAATTGAATTTGGCGAACGTAAGGCCTTCGTGACGATCGCTTCCGTTGTTGGACCTTGTGTAGACAAAGGGGCCGCCATCAGTTGGCGGCCCCAAGTGGGAGGAACACGCCCAAGGACGAGCGTGATTTTCGAATCAATCTTTATGCCACAGCACGTGGGACGACCGCAGCACGTTGGGTCTAGAGCATTTGACGAAAAGGTTGAATCGCTGATTGTGGATTCACATGAGGGCGCGAATCGGATTCAAGATCCCCACTGGTGCAAAGGGGGCCAGTCATGAATGGGGAAGCCTTAT
>Ga0257161_1000377_pt1 | contig 11584 bp, 8 predicted proteins | sample NR01A_FD_185954 | JGI IMG/M metagenome (GOLD analysis project Ga0257161, IMG submission 185954) | Soil microbial communities from H.J. Andrews Experimental Forest, Oregon, United States - NR-01-A | ecosystem: Environmental > Terrestrial > Soil > Temperate forest > Bulk soil | place: USA: Oregon... | reverse complement strand
AACCACGAGGAAATCGCGGTGGCGATGGGCCACGGCTATGCCAAGATGGAAGGCAAGCCGCTCGCCATGATCTGCCACGGCGTGGTCGGCCTGCAGCATGCCACCATGGCGATGTACAACGCCTGGTGCGACCGCGTGCCGGTCTATTGCCTCGGCGGCAACATCCTGGAGGCCAACAAGCGCGGCAACAGCACGGCCGAGTGGGTGCATTCCGCAGTCGACATCGCGGCTGGCGTGCGCGACTACACCAAATGGGACGACCAGCCGGCCTCGCTGCAGCATTTCGCCGAGTCGGCGGTGCGTGCCTACAAGATCGCCACCACCCCGCCCATGGGGCCGGTGTTGCTCTCGCTCGATGCCGAATTGCAGGAAAATCCGATCAGCGAGGGGGAGAAGCTGCACATCCCCAAGCTGTCCAGGGTGGTGCCGCCGCAGGCCGATTCCGGCGCCATCGCCGAGGTCGCGAAGCTCCTGGTCAACGCCGAGGCGCCGCTGATCGTGGTGGACCGCATGGCGCGCACGCCGGCCGGCATGGCGCGCCTTGTCGAACTGGCCGAGGTCCTGCAATGCGCCATCATGGACCGGTTCGGGCGCACCAACTTCCCGTCCCGCCATCCGCTCAACCAGACGTTCCGTCGCAACGTGGTAGTCGGCCAGGCCGACGTGATCGTGGCGATCGAGATGAACGATCACTGGGCGGCGCTCAATGCCTTCCACGATCGCATCGTGCGCACCTCGCAGCCGCTCTACAAGCCCGGCACCAAGATCATCTCGCTCGGCCTGCGCGACATGTACCTCAAGGCCAACTACCAGGATTTCGGCCGCTTCTCCGATATCGACATGTCGGTCGCGGGCGACGGCGAAGCCTCGCTCCCGGCCTTGACCGAGGCGGTGAAGAAGCTCGTCGATGCCGGCCGCAAGTCCGCCTACGAGGTGCGCGGCAAGCGCTATGCGGCGGCGCGTCTTGCCATGCTCGAGCAGGCAAAGTCGGACGCCACGGTCGGCTGGGATTCGGCGCCGATCACCACCGGCCGCATGTGCGCCGAGGTCTATGCCCAGATCAAGGATGAGGACTGGTCGCTGGTCGGCAACACCATCGGCAACACTTGGCCGATGCGGCTGTGGAATATCGACAAGCCGCACCGCTGGAACGGCGGCTCGGGTGGCGCCGGCGTCGGCTACAACGCGCCGGCCTCGCTCGGCGCCGCCCTCGCCAACAAGCGGCACGGCCGCCTGACCGTGACGTTCAACGGCGACGGCGACCTGTTGTTCGTGCCGACCACGCTGTGGACGGCAGCGCACCACCGCATTCCGATCCTCTACCTCGTGCACAACAACCGCGCCTATCACCAGGAATACATGTACCTGCAGGCGATGGCGAACCGGCACGGCCGCGGCATCGAAAACGCCCATATCGGCGTGACCATCACAGACCCGAACGTCGACTTCGCCACCGTGGCGCGCGGGTTCGGAGTTTACGGCGAGGGGCCGATCACCGATCCGAAGGATCTTGCTCCGGCGCTCAAGCGGGCGATTGCCGTCGTCAAGCGCGGCGAGCCGGCGCTGATCGACGTCGTGACTGATCCGCGGTGAGAATCTCCTCCCCCGCAAGCAGGGGAGGGAAAGCAAACTCCCCAGTCATCCAAAAGAGGCATTATTGATGCGTAAAACTTCGAGCTTGTTCAGCGCCGCCCTGTTCGCGGTCGCCCTGTGTGCAGGGGGACACGGCGTGGCCCGGGCCCAGGATGCCCCGCCGGGCGACGCCGCCGAGGGCAAGCGGCTCTATCTCGCAACCGGGTGCTTCACCTGCCATGGACGCTCCGGGCAAGGCGGCGCCTTGAACGGCCCGGCCCCGATCCTCGCCAAGACCGCAATGCCGTTCGATGGCTTCACGGGTCAGCTCCGTCAGCCCATCAACGAGATGCCGGCGTACGCTAAGATCGTCATGTCGGATAAGCAGATCGCGGATATCTATGCATTCCTGCAGACGTTGCCTGGGCCGTTGCCGACCAAGGACATGGCGATCTTCAAGGACTGACGGAGCGCGGCGTCACGCCCGCACGTCCTATTGTCGTAGCCCGGATTGAGCGAAAGCGAAATCCGGGATCGGCCTGCGAATGCGGCGAAGCCGCCCCCGGGTTTCGCTTAACGCTCAGCCCGGGCTACGGGTGCGCCGACGGCGGTTGATGGCCCCAATGCGCGCGGGGGCCCCCCGCGCCGCCACCTCAAAACCTCGCCCGCAGCCCCGCATAGGCGGCGAGCGGCATGCCAGGCACGAACATTCGGGGGTCGGTGAGGGCAAGGGATTGGGGGACCGACCTGGGGTCGAAGAATGTTCCGGTCGTGTAATAGTGCTGATTGAACAGGTTCTGCACGATCGCGAAGACCTCGACGTTTTTGTTCACCTGATAGGAGCCGTGCAGGTTTACGACCGCGTAGGGCGGCACCTTGGGGTTCTGGTTGGCCTGGTCGCCGACGACGAACTGGCTGCCGACCGCATTGACATCGATGCCGATCTTCCAGGCATCGGTGACGGCGTATTCGATGCCGGCCTTGAAGCGATGCTGCGGGACTGACGGAATGTGGTCGCCGGGCGTGACGAAGATATTACCGTTGGCGTCCGCAGCCGGGTTGCGCGGCGACGGCAGAGTCATCGCGGTCTGGAACGTGGCGTCGACGAAAGTATAGTTGGCATAGATATTCCAGGGATTGGACCTGTACGTCATGCCGGCTTCAACCCCCTGGCGCAGGGTCTTGGCGGCGTTGAGGAAGAAGCCTTGGCCGAGTACGGCGCTGCTGGCCACGTTGATGATGTCGTCGGTGTTCTCCGTGCGAAACACGCCCACGTTCCAGGCGAGCTGGCCATTGGCCGGTCCGAGCGCGGAGTTGCCGAGCGAGAAGCTGCCGCGCAGGCCGGCTTCGACGGTGTGCGACACCACCTGCTTGAGCGGCGGATCCGAGACGAGAAAATTGTCGATCAGGCACGGGCGGGACGGATCGGAGCAGCCGAGCTCGAGCGGCGTCGGCGCCCGGTTCGCTTCTGAATAGCCACCATAGACGGTCATATTGGGGAGAAGCTTGAACGTTGCGCCGACCACCGGGTTGAAACGCTGGAACCGGTTGTCGCTCGAGAGCGCGCCGCCCAACTGGTCGTCGAGCGTGATCTGGGCGATGTTAAAGCGTCCGCCTGCGGTGAGCGCGAGCCGCGGCGTGATCTCGAAGGTATCGGTGGCGTATATCCCGGTGTAGGTCGTATTCGACACCAGGCTCACGGGCGCGAGATCGTCCTGGTTGATGATGACGCCGGTGCCGTTGACGAACAGGTTCTGATCGATGGTTCCGAGTTCGCTCGCCGCGTTGAATTGTACGTGGCCGCGATCGATGCTCATGCCGACCACGATATTATTGGGGTGGTCCAGGATCTTTGCAGTGCTGGCCGCCTGGACCGAGCCGCCATAGCTCGCGGCGTTGGTTTGCGTGTGGTCGAGCTGGCCGAGGGTTGCGGACGTTGGGATGACCAGACTGCCGGCGCCGTTGAGTGCAGTTGAGCTATCGCCGAAACAAAGCTGCTGCGGGGCGGGCTGATCACAGGCCTGGGCGTCGGTATTGTTGCCGTCCAAATGGTGTTGCCAATAGCCGCGGAAGTAGGCGTTGCCGGAGAGCGTGAGCGTATCGGTCGGACTGTAACTCCCGTTCGCAGTCAGGAAGGCGAGCTGATTGTGCGTGGTCTGCGGCCACGTGAAGACGCTCGACCATTGCCGCTGGAGCATTTCGAGCGGCGTCCCGACGGTGCCGGAAAGCGTGTTGTCGGCGCCCGTAAAGGAGAGGTGGAACTCGCCCTGATCGCTGCGCGCGCCAAGGTCGACATACATGCGCTTGAGCCGGGAGGACGAGGCGAATTGGCGCCAGCCGTCGTCCTTGATCGCGTCCGCCATGACGTACCCGGCGATGTTGCCGTCCTGGAACCCGGCCTGGGCCGCACCCTGGATGCGTCCATACGAGCCGCCCATCACCTCGGCTTCCTTGCCCTGATAGGTGAAGCCGTTCTTCATCTCGACCGATATGGCGCCGCCGATCGCATTGAGCCCGTAGACCGGATTGTTGGGCACCAGCGACAGGCGGTGCACCGCCACATCCGGGATGAAGTCCCAGTTGACCGTGTCGCCGAACACCTCGTTGATGCGCACGCCGTTCTGATAGACGGCCAGACCTTGCGGGGTGCCGATCACCGGAGAGGCCGTGAAGCCGCGGTATTGGAGATCGCGCTGGAATGGATTGCCGGTCTGGTCGCTTAACGATACGCCCGGCAACGCCTGCACCAGGGACTGAAGCAAATCGGGCGACCGCGTGTGGTCGAGATCCGCCGCGGTGAGCACCTGGGTATTGGCCGGCACCTTGTCCCGATCGATGCCGCCGGTCGCCGGCGGCTCGGGAGCGGCTTGGGCAGGAGCCGCATTTGTCTGGCGTTGCGGGGCCGTCGCCGGGCGGGGCGGAGCGCGGCGCGGCGGCAGCGGCGACGGCGCGATCACGTTAATATCGGGCAGCACCGTTTGGGCGGATGCGCTCGACGCATCCATCGCCAGTGCGACCGCCATCACCGGGGCAACCACCGATGCACGCCGGCCCCATCGGCACATATCACGATTTCTCACTACGCCCCTCTCGACGCCTTACGACGCCTCCCCATGTCCGCGCAGTGAGCTTGACCGATTCCCGGTTGCCTGTCGCCCGGATCAAGTTCCAAATCTGAGCGGGAACTTTTGGTAATCGCTCTTCGCGCAGGGTGGACGAAATCGGCCAAATCGTCTCAACCGCCGGGACCACGCAAGAAACACCTTATGTGATACGTCTTTTTTCCATCGAGCTCGAAGGACCACCAATACCAGACCGTCGCGTAGCCCAGCTTGTTCGGCTCATCGACCACGGCTTCGGCGGGGACGTCATACCATTGGCCTTCAATGCGGACCTTGTAGCGATTACCGGCAGTGTCCCATTCATACTCCGCCGGGTGTCCGTCTGCGGTTGCACAACAGCCTTGACCCGCCTTGTCCTTCAGTCCCTGAACCCATTCGCGTATCGCCGGATCAACATCGCGATACTGGCCGTAGTCTCTCGCCGATGTGTCCGTAATGGCTATGACGCTCAAAAGAAGGCCGACCGTTGGCAGGGCGACGTCATGGTGTTGAGCGGATCGAACATGAAAACGCATCGCAGGCCGCAGCCCTCCTGCAGTCACTTGATACCGACCACTACTGTTGATCTCAACGAAGTGAAGGCAGCGGCGTTCCGCCCGGGCTGTGATCCGCCTCGGGGCCGAAGCTTGTCTGAGCGGCGGATGTCAGGGGGGCGCCGCGAGGAGTTTCACGGCGGTGCTGATCAGCTCGGGAAGATTGCTCGCCTTAAGTTTCTGCTTGAGCTGGGAGCTGACATTGACGACGGTTTTATAGCTCACGTTAAGCTCGTTCGCGATGCGGTCATAGGGCTTGCCGTCGGCGAGCAGCGCCAGCACCTGCAACTCGCGCGGGGTCAGCTCGGCGAGCGGATTGCGGCGCGCGCCGCCCGAACGGATGAGCGCCACCTTCATGGCAAGCTCGCCGTCGAGATAAGGCGCTCCGTTCGCGACCTGCTGCACCGCTTTGACGAGCTGTTCCGACGAGGTGTCCTTGAGCACATAGCCGGACGCCCCGGCCTCCAGCGAACGCGCCACGATCATCGCATCATTGTGCATGCTGAGCACCAGGACATGGGCGCGCGGATCGTGGGTGCGAACGCGGCGGATGAGATCGAGGCCGCCGAGACCCTTCCCCTGGATGGCGAGGTCGACGACGACGACGTCGGGTTGGTGGCGGCGATAGAGCCGGTAGCCGGCGACGAGATCGCTGGCGGTCAGCACCGGCTCCATGCCGGCGTCCTCGAGCACGCGCCGGCACCCCTGTAACACGATCGGATGATCGTCGATGATGAGAACCGAGGTCATGGGGAACTGCCAGCATGGTCGGGGAGAGGGTACCGCGACGGCAGCGGCAAGGGCAACGGAATCACGATGCGCACGCAAGTGCCGCAGCCGTTTCCGGCTTCAATAGCGAACTCGCCGCCGAGCGCCTGAACGCGTTCCTGCATGCCGCGAAGCCCGAAACCCGGCGTCTGGTCGGCCGCGATGCCGAAGCCGTCGTCACGCACCGTCAGTTCGAGCCACTTCTCCCCTCCCCCCACCGAAGTCGGCTGTTGCCGACTTCGGTCACTTTGTCGAGTGGCCGAACCCTCGCTATAGCGAGGTTCGGCTGGGGAGGGGTCGGGGGTGGGGGTCGGGAGATTTGGCACAGACAGTGCCCCACGGCTCGACCCCCCACCCCGACCCTCCCCCACAAGGGGGGAGGGAGAACGAACGCCACGGCTGTCTGCAACCCTCACCTCGATAGCCTTAGCGTTGGCATGGCGAATCGCATTGGTCAGGCTTTCCTGAACGCAGCGATAGAGCGTGAGATCCACGGTGTCGTCATAGCCGCGGTCGAGCGTTTCGACATCATGCGTGAAAATAATATGCGGATGCGCCCGCGCCCGGTCGCGCACCAGCTCTGCAATGATGTCCCCCAACGGCACATGGCCAAGCGCCATCGGCCGCAACCGGTTGAGCATGCCACGGTTGATGCCCTGCAGATGATCGATGATCGCGCCAAGATCGCGCACGCGTTCCGCCACCGTCGCGGCGGCTGCCCCCGGCAATCCGAGCGCTGCTTTTGCGATTGACGCCACGTTGGCCTTGAGGCCGAACAGACTCGGCCCGACCTCATCGTGGAGCTCAAGGGCGGTGCGCCGGCGCTCGTCGTCCTGGGCCGTGATCACGCGCCGATTGAGCGCCAGGTTCTCGGCGCGGACGTCGTCGAGGGCGCCCGCGAGCGCGTTGAAGCGGTCGACGATCGCGGCGAACTCCTGCACCTTCGGGCGCACCAGCCTCACCTTGTAGTCGCGTCGCTCCAGGCCGCGCAGCCCGGTGCCAAGGGCAGTGAGCGGGTCGAGCACGCGGCCGAGCACGAGATAGAGGATGCCGACGATCACCAGCACGGTGACCGCGGCCACCGCCGCAAGCGCAATCGTGTTCTCCCAGACTTCTGCGATTTCGTCTCGCGGCTCGCTGACGATCTCCACGGTGCCGATGGTGCGGCCGTCGACGACGACCGCCACCTCGTGTCGCTCGACCGGCGGGCCGATCAGCATGGCGAACCATGCCGGCGCGGCGGTACGGCTCTCCTCCCGCAGCGGCTCCGTTCGCTCCGCGGCTTGATCGGAAACCGGTTGTCCGGCCGCGTCGCGCACCCCGATGCGCACGTGGCGCAAGAGCCGCAATTGACCCGGCAGGGTGCGCAGGAATTGTTCCGCCGGGATGCCGTGCTGGATCAGCTGCACGGCTTCGTTGGCCATCAGTTCGGCAAGCCGCAAGGATGCGGCGATCTCGATGCGGGTCGAAGCGCCGGCCTTGAAGATGATGACGCCGCCGGCGATCGATGCGGCGACGAGGTTGAGCGCAATGAACACGAGGAGAATCTGGGTTCGCACCGAACGGCCGAACCACAGGAGATTCAACACGCGAAGGCGCCACCGCACTGACGGTGTCCGGATTTTTTGCACGTCGGCGCGAATGGATGTCACTCTCTGCACGTGTTCGCCGGTTGCGGATCTGCGCGTCCCGGCCCAAGATAACCGCAAGCCTCAACAAGCTTCAATCGAGGGAGGAACTAAAGATGTTTGATCGTCGCACGGTGGCCGCCATGCTTGCGGGGTCGGTGGTGGCGCCGAAATTCACTTTCGCGGAGGACGACAAGCAGAAATCGGCGTTCTATTCGGGCGTCGGCAACGAGCTGACCCATTATGAAGTCGATGCCGCCGCCGCGACGCTGGCCAGGCGCGGTTCGGTCAAGATGCCGGGAGGCATCCAATATGCCTGGCCGCATCCGTCGAAGAAATATCTCTATGTGACGTCGAGCACCGGCGGTCCCGGGTTCAGTCCCGGACCGGGTTTCCCGGCCGACCAGCACAATCTCGCGGCCTTCCGGATCGGACCGACCGGCGAGTTGACGCCCCACGGCGACATGGTCAAGCTGAAATGGCGGCCGATCCACTCGAGCGTCGACATCACCGGCGAATACGTACTGGTCGCCTACAGTTTCCCGGCCGGCCTCAGCGTGCATAAGATCAAGGGCGACGGCACGATCGGCGAAGAGGCGAGCCAGCCGGACAATCTGGAGAAGGGCATCTATTTCCATCAGATCCGCGCGACACCAGAGAACAAGACGATCCTGGTGGTGGCGCGCGGCAACAACCCGGACGGCAACAAGCCCGAGGATCCGGGCTCGCTCCACGTCTACGGCTTCCGCAACGGCGTGCTGTCGAACAAGCGCAAGATCGCGCCGAACGGCGGCTACGGCTTCGGCCCGCGCCATCTCGACATTCATCCGACAAAGCCGCTGGTCTATGCCTCGATCGAGCGGCAGAATCAGCTCATCGTCTATAAGCTCACGCCCGATGGCGATCTTGTCCCTGAGCCGCTGTTCACCAAGGCCACATTGGCGGACCCCCACAAGTTCCCGGTCCAGAGCGCCGGTCCCATTCACATCCATCCCAACGGCAAGTCTGTCTACCTCGGCAACCGCTCAGGCGTGGCCGCGAGCGTGGTGCCGGGCGTCGAGGAGGTCGACGGCAGACGCGTGTTCAGCGGCGGCGAAAGCAACATCGCCGTGTTCGCCATCGACCAGAACACGGGCGAGCCCAGCGCCATCCAGCACGCCGACATCCGCGCTGCCCATCCGCGCACATTCTCGCTCGATACCAGCGCGAAGCTCCTGGTGGCCGGATCGCTGGCGCCGACCGCCGTTCGCGAGGGCGGCAAGGTGGTGGCTGTGCCGGCGGGCCTGTCGGTGTTCCGGGTGGGCGCGGACGGCAAGCTCGATTTCGTGCGCAAGTACGACCTCGATGTGGGAACCTATACGCAGTGGTGGAGCGGGATGGTGGCGCTGGCCTGAGCCGGTCGCGCTTTGGGGCGGTGCCAGAGCTTTCGCGGGCCAATGTCGCAAGAAGGCGCGCGGTGTCGCGCCTCGCTTGCCCGTCGCCGAAAGGTAAGGTGGGCCTTTTGCCGCTCTGAGAATGCTCAAATCCATGTTATTATTTTAAAAATGAAGCGCGAGCTTACCATAGCCAAGCTTAAGGAACACGAAGCTGAGTTGAAGCAGCTCGGCGTCGAGCATCTCTATTTGTTCGGCTCGACAACAGCACGCGACGAAGCACGCGGTGATTCCGACGTTGATCTGTTTTTCGATCATCCGGAAGGGTCACTCGGGCTCTTCGAGCTGATGGACATAAAGGACGCGGCGGAAAGAATTCTCGGCCGCAAGGCCGACATCATGACGCGGCGGAGCCTTCACCGGATCCTGCGACCGAAGATCGAAGCCGCCGCCCAGCAAGTGTTCTGATGGCGTCCTCGTCGTCTGCAGCGCGCCTGATTGATATAACCGAGGCTATCGAGCTGATCCGCGCGGAATTGTCGGCGATGACAATTCAATCCTTCCAAACGGAGCGACGGGAGCAGTGGTTGGCCGAGCGCGGTCTTGAAATTATATCCGAAGCCAGCCGTCGTTTGCCCTAAGCGATGAAAGCGCGCCATCCGATCATTCCATGGTCCAAGGTTGCCGGCATCGGCAACGTCCTTCGGCATGACTACGAGCACGTAGCCTACGACGTATTATGGCGCGTGGTGCATGATGATCTGCCTACCTTGGAAAGAGTTTGCCGCGAAGAGCTGGCCGCCGAGCAAGCCCGTGAACCATAATTCGCGCCCTGATCAACGAGAAACAGGCCTTCCCACATGACACTGGACGGCATTGATTTCGTTGGGAATTCCAAAATTAGTTCGTTTCCACAAAATCCCCGTGATGGTATTTTTATACCTTCACTTCGCTATTTTGAGTCACGGCAGCGCTCAGTCGAGGATGACGAACATGGATCGGCTGCTCGAAGGAATTCGCGTCCTCGACTTGACCAACGTGCTCGCCGGGCCGTTCGGCGCCTATCAGCTCGCGTTGGTTGGCGCCGACGTGATCAAGGTCGAGGCGCCCGGTTGCGGCGACCTTGCCCGCCAGCTCGGCGCCGACGCCGATCTTAATCGCGAACTGATGGGCGTCTCGTTTCTCGCTCAGAACGCCGGCAAACGGTCGGTGACGGTCAATCTCAAGAGTGAGGCCGGCAGGCAGGTGTTTCTCCGGCTGGTGGGGTCGGCCGATGTGGTCATGGAAAATTTCCGGCCGGGCGTCATGGCGCGCCTCAACCTCGGTTACGACACCTTGCGCCAAATCAGACCGGGCCTTGTCTACTGCGCCATATCGGGTTTCGGGCAGGACGGTCCGCTCAAGGACAATCCGGCCTATGACCAGATCGTGCAGGGGTTGTCGGGCGTCATGAGCGTGACCGGCGACGCAAAGACGGGGCCGCTGCGGGTCGGCTATCCGGTCGCCGACACCATCGGCGGCCTGACTGCGGCATTTGCGGTCGCGGCGGCCCTGGTGCGGCGCGGGCGGACCGGCGCGGGCGAGTTCATCGACGTGTCCATGCTGGAAGCAACGCTCGTCACCATGGGCTGGCAGGTCTCCAATTGGCTGATCGCAGGGGTTCGGCCGCAGCCGCTCGGCAACGAGAACATGACGGCTGCTCCGTCCGGAACGTTCGCCACTGGCGACGGTCCGCTCAACATCGCGGCCAATCAACAGCAGCAGTTCGAGACGCTGGCGCGGCTGATCGGCCGGCCCGAGCTCGTGAGCGACCAGCGCTTTTGCGGACGCGAGGCGCGCAAGCGCAATCGGTTTGCCCTCAAGGCCGAGATCGAAACGGCGCTTGCGCAACGACCGGCTTGCGAATGGTCGGCGCTGTTCAACGCGCACGGCGTTCCGGCCGGCGAGGTGCTCGATATTCCGGCCGCGCTGGCGCACCCGCAGATCACGGCGCGCCGGTTGGTGCAAACATTCGATGGGGCGCCCGGCGTGGCCAAACCCGTCGCAGTGGTGCGTTCAGGCTTTCGCTTGCAAAGCGGCGATCCGGCGCCAGCCGTGCCGCCACCCCGGCTTGGCGCCGATACGGAAGATGTACTTACTGCGTCAGGCTACGGGGCGGATGAGATCGCGGCGCTGCGCCGGGAGCAGGCGATATGAACGGGGCTGCGGAGCTGGTTAGCGCCAATAAGGGGCGACGCTTACACCATCACCAGGCCGGCGCGGATCGCAATCGCGACGGCTTCGCCGCGGCTGCGGGCGCCGAGTTTTTCGGTGAGCGCAGCGACGTGAAATTTGACCGTATGGATCGATAGCGCGAGGGCGCGCGCGATTTCCTTGTTGGACGCGCCCTCGGCCAGGAGCGCCAGCACCTCGCGTTCCCGCAGCGACAGGGCGTTGGCCGATTCATCAGCGACGTCGCCGGGATCAGCGAAAGGGGAGGGGTCTTCGTCCGCTCCCCCTCCCTTACCCTCCCCTGTCCCCCACCCTTCCCTCCCCCGCTTGCGGGGGAGGGTTAGGGAGGAGGGCGGGGGAGGGTAGGGAGGGGGCGC
>Ga0257161_1000376_pt1 | contig 11592 bp, 10 predicted proteins | sample NR01A_FD_185954 | JGI IMG/M metagenome (GOLD analysis project Ga0257161, IMG submission 185954) | Soil microbial communities from H.J. Andrews Experimental Forest, Oregon, United States - NR-01-A | ecosystem: Environmental > Terrestrial > Soil > Temperate forest > Bulk soil | place: USA: Oregon... | reverse complement strand
ACGCTCCAGTTGCTCAATCCGCTTCGCGATGCCGTGGCCGGTCATGTGCAACCGATTTGCCGCGGTGCGGAAACTGCTGCCCCGCGCCACCTCAAGAAAAATCCGGACGCTCTCCCAGTCCGGGCTCGCACCACCGCATTTTACGCGCGCGTGCTCAAATTCGTGAGCACCGTTAGTCGACTTTGATCGCACCGCCGTACCCCAAGTGGAGCTAGATAGATACCAGAATAAGTCGCAGGCGTAAAAGGGGGTTCGCGATGACGGCACATGATATTCGGATTTCCGGTACCGGCAAACTTGCTGATGACGATGCGCAGCGATCGAGTCGCAGGCTCGATGATCCCGCGATTCTCGCGCTTGCGCGCCGGCTCGTCGTCTTCAATGTCGCGGGCGACCAGATTGCGGCGCTTATGGATCGGGCTCGAAAGACAATTCCCACGCTGACAAGCGCGGAAGTCGTCCAGCGCCTTGCCTCGTACAATCCGGATTGCTTCTGGGCTATCGCCCATCGCGACCGATTCAACGTCAACGCGCCTGTGGGCGAAGGGTATGTTGCGTTCTTGCCTTTGACAAAGCAAGGATTGAGCCAGCTTCTTGACGGAAGCCTGGACCGTCGAAATCCGCCTCTTTCGGTCATTTCGGCCCAACACGAGAAGCCGGCCGGAATCTACGTATGGCACGTCTATGCCCCCGGCAAGCTCGCTGCCGGGGTGCCACTCATCGTGCAGAAGATGTGGAACCTGCAATGCCAAGATGTCGATATCTACAGTTGGTCGATTAACAGCGAGGCCGCCCGCTTCGTGGAGGGCATGGGGTTGCGGCTCGCCCCTAAGCTCGCCGGCAGCACGGCGCCCCAATTCCACCTGTTCCGCCGCTCCAGGCCGCGCCATCAAGAAGCCACCCTTTGCGCGATGCCGAGCCCGCACTCACCTGAGCCATACGTCTCGGTTCGGGTCGCGCGGACGATCGATGATTTCATGCGCGCGGCGGTGATCCGAGGGGCCGTCTTCATTGGCGAGCAGAAATGCCCTTATGACGAGGAATTCGACGGGAATGATTTCACCGCGACCCACTTGATCGGTTATGTGGGAAGCGAACCCGCCGGTTGCCTGCGCATTCGTTATTTTTCCGATTTTGCCAAATTGGAACGGTTGGTGGTCCGCAAGGAGTTCCGAAGCTCGGGCTTGGCGCGGCAGCTCGTCAGCACCGGCGTCGAGTTTTGTCGGACGAAGGGCTACACCCGCATGTGCACCTATGCGCAAAAGCGGCTGGTAAAGTTCTGGGGCAAGTGCGGCTTTTCGATTGCCGATGCGTCCCGCGAACTCGTTTTCTCGGATTTCGATTATGTCGAAATGGTGTGCCATACAACACCGGCTGCCGCGACAATATCGTTCGAAACCGATCCTTACGTGATCATTCGCCCTGAAGGCAGTTGGCAGCAAACCGGAATTCTGGAGCGCTCGAAGGCGCGCGGCGTCGGCCGGCCTTCCGCCGAAGGGGCTGCCGCATGAACCAGGTCATTTATCTGCGCGCGTTGTCCGATTCGTCGGTCGCACCGTGCCTCGTTCTGGTCGACATGCAGCAGGAATATGTCACCGGTTCGCGCCTCATGGCTTTGCCGGACGCTGATGCGGCGCTCGCCAACTGCCGTGCCGCGCTCGATCATGCCAGGTCGAAGGGTTTTCCGGTGGCATTCCTTCGCCAGTTCTGCCGATCAGCCTATTTCAATCCCGCCACGGCGTTCAGCGGATGGATCAGGGGATTTGAACCAACCGGCGCAGACATGGTTTTCGAGCGGGAAAATCCGTCCTGTTATTCCAGCAAGCTGTTTGCGCAGTTCATGGATGGCTGCGGAGGTCATTTCGCTCTAGCTGGATTTGCCGGAGAAACCGCATGCCTTTCCACGGCGATCGACGCGTTCCACCGGAGGCACCGTTTTTCATATTTGGCGGACGCTTCCGCAAGCCACGGACTTGGAGAACTTTCGGCCGCCGACGTGCAAATTGCCGTAACCGGCATTGTCGGCGTGTACGGCGAGATCGTCAGCACGCGCGCCTGGATCAGCGAGAGCCCGACCAATGCCGAGTTGCTAAGGGGAAGACGATGACTATCAGTCGCAATCAACAAATTCTTGCCTTGATCGAAAGACTTTCGAGTAGCGCCAGACTGGCAGAAGAGCTCTCGCTTGACGACACGGCGCGCCTGCTCGCGATGGCTTTGCTTGATCTTCAGACGAAGTTGTATTCGATTTCGCCCGATGAGCTTCGCAGCTTCACCCGCACCGTCGCCAACGTGGTGGAGTTCAAGGTGAGGGCGCCAGCCAACGACACCAAGCGAGCAGAAGCAGGCGAGAGCGGTCAGAAGGGACAAAGGCCGGTCGTCGGCTAGGAGTATTGATTTTGACCTGGGCGGTGTTCATTGCTGCCGTTGCAAGCGCCTTTCTGCATGCATGTTGGAATGTCCTGGCAAAGCTCCAATCGGCGCCTCGAGATTTGCTCCGTGGCATAGTTTTCGCGACCGCCAGTCTCTGCTGCATCCTATTGCCCTTCGTGGGCTTGCCTCCTCCCGAGGCCTGGCTCTGGGTTGCGGCCGCAAGCGCCTGCAACGTCGTTTTCACGCAAGCAATGCTGCTGGCCTACGCGCGTACCGATTTCAGAATTGCCTATGTGGTCGTAAGAGCGGTTATCCCGCCGATTCTATTTTTGATCGGCTGGATGTTCATGAACGAGTCCGGCGGACTGCATGCGGTTCAGGGCTTGGCGCTTGTGGTGTTGAGCCTGCTGCTATTTGCGTTTTCTGGGCAAACGATTTGCGATCGAGGATCAGGCGGAATGCTGTTGGCAATGTCGGCCGGTGGAGCGCTGGCATTCGCACTTCTGTGCGATGTGAACGGCATCCGCGCGTGCGGTAGCGGATTCGACTGCCTGATCCCCTATGCGGTTACGAGTTCGCTTGTCACTGCAATGGGATTGGGATTGGTGTCCGGTGTCGAACGCACGAATCCACTGGCCGTCCTGAGGAGCCACGCCAAGCTTTGCTATGCGGGGGCGGCCTTGCTGCTGTCGTCCTATTTGTGCGGCATGTGGGCCTATGTTCAGGGGCCCATCGGTCTGGTCGCGCCATTGCGCGAGAGCGGTATCGTCTTTGGCGGCGCGCTCGCCGTGCTGGTCTTGCGCGAGCCCGTCAGCAGGCTGCAATGGACGGCCGTGGGATTGGCGGCCATCGGGGTCGTCCTCGTTCAGGTTAGATGATTGACTCAAGATGGCGTCGACAGGGTTGCCGCACCATGCCCGGAGCTGGCGCGCGGTTACCGCCGCATCGATCGGCAATGCGTTCGAGTGGTTCGATTTCATCATCTATGGCTTTTTCGCCGTGACCATCGCAAAGCTCTTCTTCCCGACTGGAAACGAAACGGCGTCGCTCCTGCTGACGCTCGCATCCTTCGGTGCCAGCTTTGTCGTGCGTCCGCTCGGCGCGGTCGTGCTGGGTAACCTCGCTGATCGCCGTGGGCGAAAGACAACCCTGACACTGACAATATCGATGATGATGGCCGGAACCGCCATCACGGCGTTTGCGCCGACATACTCGTCGATTGGGATATTTGCGCCGATCGTGATCACCTGCGCGCGCATGGTCCAAGGCTTTTCGGCGGGTGGCGAATTCGGCAGCGCAACAGTGTTCCTGGCCGAGCAGAATCCAAATCGGCGAGGCTTCTACGCGAGTTGGCAAATTGCCGGTCAGGGCTTGTCGGCGGCTCTCGCTACCGGCTTCGGCGCCATCCTCAATAGCGTGTTGACCACCGAACAGATGGAGACGTGGGGATGGCGAATCCCCTTCCTGTTCGGGCTGTTGATCGGGCCTGTCGGCTACTACATCCGGCGCCACGTCGATGAAACGCTGGAATTCCAGTCGGCGCAAACAATTTCCGCACCACTTCGAGAAATGCTCACCCACGCCAACACGAGACTGTTGGTGGCCCTCGGAACGATCGTTCTCGTAACCGTCGCTGCCTACACGAACGTGTACATGCCGACATATGCGGTACGCGAGCTTGGTTTGCCGCCGGCCGGAGGATTCTTGGCCGGGTTGCTTGCGGGCGCAATCCAAATCGTGATCGTACCGGTGAGCGGCGCGCTGTCCGACAGGCTCGGACGGCTGCCGATCACCGCTGCTGCGATCGTCGCTATATTGATCTCGGTCCAACCGTTGTTCGGGTGGTTGGCCGCGATGCCGACGATTGGGCGGTTGCTGTTTGTGGAGGCGACTCTCGGCATCTGCGTGGCCGTTTACGCAGGGCCGATTCCTGCACTTATTTGCGAACTGTTCCCGATCCCTGTGCGCACGACAGCCGTGTCGACGAGCTATTCATTGGCGGTCGCAATCTTTGGCGGGTCCGCGCCGTTCATCATCGCGTCGCTGATCGATATCACCGGCAGCACTCTGGTGCCAGGCTACTACCTCATGTTTGCGGCCGCGGTTAGTCTCTTCGCCCTTGGGGGTGCGTATAGGCTCGGGTTTAGATGAGTCCATTCACCCTCTGAACCTTTCTGCATCCATCTGCAACACACATTCGAGGCGGCCATTCGGGGCCGTCGAAGAGATGATGCGATGCCAGGTCGCTTTACCCGTGGGAGACGTTGGATGCGCAAGGTGCTGTCGTTTGGAATCGCCGCGATACTGACCGCCGTCGCCATTACGGCATGGGGCACCGCCGAGACGCGGTCCCAAAAACACCCGAAAACCGCTGCCGTGGGGATCGACGTTTTTATGCTGATGATGAACTCGACGAACCTCCCGGTTCAGCAATACGACGCATTTTGATCTGAACAATGTCGCCGGATGATCCGCTCCGGCCAAAGGCGAACCGGCCCGTCGCGTCGTGTGGTGCTGCCTGTGGGGCACGCTACGAGTTCCGCCGATGGCGTGGTGGTTGCTTGATGCCTCGCCTCCGCGGGGCATGACACGGAAACCGAATTATCCGTCAGCGTCACCGCACCAGCTAGCGTGATCCCCGACAGCCGGCGACGTTGCAGGCACCAGCCGCCGCGCCGCGTCAGCATGGACGATCCGGATTCTCCCCGACAGCGACGCCTTGTGGAATTTTGCGCCAGCCTTCAGACTGCATGAGATGAGATACGCATCATTATGTAGCAGTGCGCTGGCGGCGAGCTTGCTGCTGGCAATCGGCGCGGCGAACGCGCAGTTGCGCGGTCACGGTGGGGCGGTCCGCGCCCTTACGGTATCGCCCGACGGCAAGAGCCTGATATCAGGAAGCTTCGATACTTCGGTGATCCGCTGGTCGCTCGAACGTAACGCCGCGGAAGATGTGCTGCGCTTCCATGACGGCGCCGTCAATGCGGTGATTCTGCTCAGGGATGGCCGGGCCGCTGCCGGCGGCGAGGATGCCCGCATCGCCATCTGGAACCCGGGCGAGCGTATGCCGCGGATCGTGCTCGAAGGACACCGGGCGCCCGTGGTGGCCCTTGCGGTTTCGCCCGATGGGCGTTTCCTGGCATCGGCGTCGTGGGACCACACGGCGCGTCTGTGGCCAGTCGGCGGCGGAACGTCGCGAGTGCTTGCGGGCCATTCGCAGAACGTCAACGGCGTCGCGTTTACGCCCGATGGGCGGGCGCTGGTCACGGCCGGTTACGACGCGACCTTGCGCATCTGGCCGCTGTCCGGCGACGATGCATCCGCGATTGTCGCGCTGCCGACGCCGCTCAACGCCGTCGCGATTGCGCCGGACGGGGACATCATCACGGCGGGCGCCGACGGCAAGGTCTATGTGCTCTCGGCCGCCGGCGAACGGCGCGGCGACATCGCGGCGGGAGATGCGCCGATCGTTGCGATCGTGCTCTCCGGCGACGGCAAGCACATCGCGGCGGCGAGCATTCGCGGTTCGGTTGCCATCCTCGACCGTGCCGCCCGGCGGAGCGAACGCACATTGGTTGGACCCGGACCGCCGGTGTGGTCGGTCGTGTTCCTGCCTGACAACCGCATGCTACTCACCGGCGGCGCCGATGGTATGATCCGACGTTGGGATACGACGACCGGTGAGCCCATGGACGGCCTCACGACCGGGGGCATTGATGATCCGCTCGCCGCCTATGCGGGCGATCCCGGCGCGCAGGTGTTTCGCGCCTGCATTGCCTGCCACGCATTGCGGCCCGACGAAGGCAATCGCGCCGGCCCGACGCTTGCCGGCATCTTTGGGCGCAGGATCGCGACGTTGCCTGGCTACAATTTCTCCGCAGCGCTCAAGACGCTCGATATCGTGTGGACGCCGGAGACGGTGTCGAGGCTGTTCGAGATCGGCCCAGCGGCGTTTACACCGGGCACCAAAATGCCAGAGCAGCGCATCGGCTCCGCCGACGACCGTGCTGCACTCGTCAGTTTCCTGAAGAAGGCGACAGCGAGGTAGGCGCCGAATTCAGGACTCCTTTTTCGGCGCCGGCGCGCGCGTCTCCCGCTCCCGCAGATAATCTTCGCTGGTGCGCGGGGCGGGGCGGGATAGCGCTCCGGCATGATCCTCCGCCTCAGTCACCGCGATCACACGGCAGTCCGCGCACATCCGGATGGCGTCGAGCCGACGATCGGTGGCCTGGTACATCCAGTGCTTGCCGGTGAGGGCGGTGGCAACACGCTCGATCGTGCTTTTTACGCCGAACGGCTTGCCACAGCGAATGCAGGCGAACGGCTCCTCCTGCTTGAGCACTTGCGCCGTCATGGTAGCGGCACGGAAATTAAGCTGCGGCCTGAGTGCGATCACCTTCTCGGGGCAAGTGGCCTTGCACAAACCGCACTGCACGCAGACATCTTCGACAAAGCGCAGCATCGGCCGGTCCGGATCATCCCGCAGGGCGCCGGTCGGACAGGCCGACACGCAGGCGAGGCACAATGTGCAGCCATTCACATCGACTTCCACTGCGCCGAAGGGCGCGCCCGCGGGCAGCGCAATGACCTCGGCGGGTATCGGCGCCGCACGCTGCAATTCGCGTAGCGCGAGCCGCAACACCTCCCGCTTGCCCCCGGCCGGCAGGAAGCTCGCCGGACGCGGTGCGAGAGCGGGCGCGATAATCGTCCGCAGCTTGGCGCCGAGCGTGTCGGGATCGTCGGTATCGATCGTCGCAAGCCGTCCCGATCCGAATCCGAGGCCGGACAAGATGGGCTCCGCGAGCGCCAGCGTCTTCGCGAGGCCGGCCATATCGTGGCGCGGCTTTGCGCGCAGCAAGAACTGCAGCGCCGACGCCCCATACGCGAAAGCGGCGGCGACCGCCTCAAGGCCGACCTGCGTGACTTCGTTCACGCCGAGCGGCAGTACATTGGCCGGAAGCCCGTCGCCGAATCGGGCGAGCGCATCGATCAGCGGTGTGCCGTGCGCATCGTCATGCAGCAGCACGATCGCGTGGCGGCCGCCGGCTTCGCCATAGGCGCGCAGCATCGCCCGCAATTTGCGCATCAGCACGTCGGCCGGCGGCAGCGCATAGGACGCCGCGCCGGTGGGGCAGGCGGCGGCGCATTGCCCGCATCCAGCGCAAATCTGCGCATCGATCACCACGTGGTCACCCGCCGGCGCGATGGCGCCCGCGGGGCAGAGGTCGAGGCAGCGATGGCAGCCGAGGATGCGGGAGCGCGAATGGACGCAGAGATCTTCGGTAAAGGCGATATAGCGCGGCTTGTCGAAGGTACCGACGAGATCGCGCGCCTTGAGCACCGCCCTGAGTACCGCAGCGGGATCGCCGGGATCGGCACGCAGATAGCCGTCACGCAGATCGGGCGTGGAGAACGGCGGCGCACCGCCCGAGAGGTCGAGCACGATGTCGCAGCGCGACACCGCGCCGGCTCGGGCGGGGCCGAAGCGGAGTGCATCGCGCGACGATGGGGAGGGCTGCGCATAGTCGTCGATGGTCAACTCGAAGGCGCCGAGATGGCCTTTTGCCGAACGAATTCTACCTTGCACCACGGGGAAATCGGTGACTCGGGGCGGCATCACCACGGCGGTCGGCGCGATCAGCACCGTCACGTCAAGATGGTCCTTGAGCAGGTTCGCGGCCTCGATCGCCCGTTCGTCACGTCCCCAAACGAGCACGACCCCGTCACTGTCAAGCGTGACGAAGGAGATATCGGGCGCCGGCTCGGCTGTCGCCGCGATCAGCGCCGCCATCTTGGCGCCCGCATTCGCGGCCTCCGTCGACCAGCCCGCGGCCTCACGGATATTGACATAGCGGATGTCAGCGCCCCCGTCGTGACCGTCAGCGATTTCGGAAAAGAGGGGCGCCTCCTGGGTGCAGGCTACGACCAGCGGGGCACCGGCGGCACGGAACTTCGGCAATTCCGCCCGGCAAAGCTGGCGAGCGGTCGTCACCCGAGCGCCCGGACAGCCCCGCTGCACCGATTCGACGTCGAGCGGCATCGTGTCTTCGCACGAGCAAATCAAGATATCGTGCGGGCGATCCGCCATCAGGTTGTTTCCGCAGGTGTGCGGCGCTGCAAGCATCCGCTTTTGTCAAACAGGAGCCTAGCCAGAAGGCCTGTCACGCCATAGCATATTTTTAGCAGACAAAAATCATGGGTGCGCGAGGTCGCATGCCGCTCAACACCAAAAACCGCCTGCGCAGCACATTTGCGCATCGGCTCGATCTGCCGCCGCCGTTTCGGTTGGTGACGTTGCGCGAGGTGGGCGATGCTTTCGCTCACGCGACCGCCATCGCGGCAGAGCATGGAGCCGGGACGCTGGTTCATGTCGGCCGCTTCGACCTCGCGGAATTTGCCGTGGTGCTGGAGCCTGAGGAGCCGCTGAGGACCGCGCGGCGCGCAATATACACGGGAATTTGCGCGCTCGGTGATGCGCTCGCCGCCAGCGCGCCGCCCGAGAAGGCGATCAGCTTCGATTGGCCCGATGCCATCCGGATCGATGGCGGACTTGTCGGCGGGGCGCGTCTCGCCTGGCCAACGGCAGCCGATGAGGACGAAACCCCGGCGTGGCTTGTGTTCGGGGCCATGATCCGCCTTGTGGCGATGGGCGAAGACGAGCCGGGCCTGCGGCCGCTTGCCGCAGCGCTCGACGACGAAGGATTCAATGATCTTGATGGCCAAGTGTTGGTGGAAAGTTTTGCGCGTCATCTCATGGCTGCCTTTGATACCGGTCTGGAAAAGGGATTTAGCGAGGTGACCAAGAAATATCTGTCGCGCCTTGCCCGCGGAAAAGCGGAGTTCGGAAAAGTCAATCCGGGGGAACATTCGAACGTCGGGCGCCGCGAAATTGACCATGAAGGAAATCTGTTAATACAGCATGCCGGCACGGGAAAGTTCGAACGGCGTTCCTTGGTCGGTGCGCTCACGATACCGTCCTGGCTCGATCCGGTGAGCGGAGGGCCGCGAAGGTGAAACGCCTGAATCAGACAGAATTCTTAGATCGGGAGATAGCGTGAACGCCGCGCCCGCATTGTCACCAATGTCCCTCGGCGTGGTGGTCGAGCGCCGCAGGGGCGCCAGCGCATGGGTCGATTATAATTGGCGACCGGTCGCAGTGCCTGCGACGCTCCAAGGTTGCATAACCTCGCCCAGTGTCCGGTTTGCAACACCTCGCAACAATCGATAGAGGGGCACTTTCCGTTCCCGGCAACGTAGTTTAATCCAGCAATGCCGGGGATGGGGAGGCAGGTGGCCCCGACCTCTGGGGCTAAGGGGCCTGGGGTCGGGGTCACGGCTGCCTATTGGGGCGAACTTAATTTCATCCATGATATGAACTAGACTTGGTGTTCATCGGACCGCATGGGCAACGGCGAAGAGGCCGTTGCCCTACGTGTTCGCCGGCTTCGGCACGATCGCACTGTACCAGTCGTAAATCTGTTGCCCGGTCCAGAACACCACTTCCTTGCGCTGCATATAGTCATATAGCTCCTCGAAATACTTGATCCGGTGGGCCGCGCCGGACACGTACGGATGTACTCCGATCGCCATCACGCGCGCGGACTGAGCCGATTCGTCGTAGAGCCGGTCGAACGCATCGATGGTACGCTTCATCAGCACGTCGGATTCATGATGGTGGGACACCATGATGGTGATGTCGTTGATCTCGGCACTGTAGGGTATCGAGAGGATGGGGCCGTGCGCGGTCTGCACCCATAGCGGCTGGTCGTCGAGCACCCAATCGCCGAACCAGGTGAGCCCATGCTCGGCCACATAGTCGAGCGTATGAAAGGTCTGCATGCGGCCGGGGCCGAGCCAGCCGGTCGGCCGCTTGCCGGTGAAGCGCTCGAGGACATCGAGCGATTGCCGGATATTGGCGCGCTCATCCTCGATCTGGTGGAGCGGCATCTGCACATAGCTGTGCGCCATGAACTCCCAGCCGGCATCGCGCGCTGCGGCTGCGACTTCCGGATAGGTTTCGCATGCCTTCGCGTTGATCGACATGGTGGGCGTCACGCCGGCTTGCGCGAATGCACGCACTAGTCGCCAGAAGCCGACCCGCATGCCGTATTCGTACCAGGTCCAGTTCGGCATGTCGGGAACCGGCTGGTGCCCGCCGGGAGGCTGTGTGAGTTGCCGCGCCATCGGCCGCGTGACCTCCCACTCCTCGATGTTCACCACCGACCACACCACCATACGGGCATTGCCCGGCAGCCGCAGCGGCGGCCGGGCGAAGGGCGAGGAATAAGCGAGGCGGTCGCGGGGGAGGGTCATTATTCGACGAGACTTTCCTCCTGCTCCGCTGCCCACACCGGCGGATGCCGGTCACACCATCCGGTGGCTTCGCAATAGGCCTGCGCGACCCGATAGACCATCGGCTCCGCGAAAGCGCGACCCACGATCTGCATTGCGGTCGGCAGGCCTGCTGCCGTGAATCCGGTCGGCACCGCTATGGCGGGCGTGCCGGTGACGTTGAACGGCATGCGGCATTGGCGCTCATACGTTCCGGCTATCGTCTCGGTATCGTCGATGCGACAGGGCATGTCGAGGCTCGATAGCGTGATCGCGGCGTCGAGGTCACGCATCGCGGCGGCGAATTCGCTGCACAACGCGGTGCGCAATTGCTGCGCCTTGATATAGTCGACCGCCGGAATGAAGGCGCCGGGTAGCAGTTTCCTGCGGGTGATCTCCGCATAGTCCTGTGGGCGTTGCTGCAGGTCGCGCTCATGCACCGCAAAGGCTTCAGCGAGATGGATGGTGCGGCCGCATTCGGTATAGCGCTGCAAGGACGACAGGCGGATCGGCTTCACCTCGGCGCCGAGCCGGCGCAGCACGTCGGCGGCGACCGCGATTGCGGCGCTCTGCTCCGGCGCGGCGATCATGTCCTCGGCATAGAAGTGCGCGATGACGCCGATCCGCAGGCCTTTCACACCGGCGTTGATCTCACTGGTGAAATCGGCGGGCCGGCGCCGCGCGCTCGCCGGATCGGCCGGGTCATGACCGGCGATTGCCTGCAGCATGATGGCGTTGTCCTCGACGGTGCGGGTGAGGGGGCCGACATGGTCGAGCGAGAAGGCGAGCGGGAATACGCCGGCGCGGCTCACGGTGCCGTAGGTCGGCTTCATGCCGATGACGCCGCAGCAGGTGGCGGGATTGCGCACCGAGCCGCCGGTGTCGGTG
>Ga0257161_1000375_pt1 | contig 11619 bp, 14 predicted proteins | sample NR01A_FD_185954 | JGI IMG/M metagenome (GOLD analysis project Ga0257161, IMG submission 185954) | Soil microbial communities from H.J. Andrews Experimental Forest, Oregon, United States - NR-01-A | ecosystem: Environmental > Terrestrial > Soil > Temperate forest > Bulk soil | place: USA: Oregon... | reverse complement strand
GCACCTACGCGGTGGCACTCTGATTGAACTGAGGAACCGATCCTACATGGCGGATTTTGTCCAAGCCTGATGGATGGCGGTGAGATAGCCCGCCCGGTCACGTTTCATCGCTTCAACTTCATCCGGCGGCGCGGCGGTCGCCTCGTGCTGAGCCGCCCAGAGGATCATCTCATAGAGCACCGGCGCGAGATCAATGCCCCTCCGCGTCAGCCGATAGGTGAAGCGCCGCGCGTCGCTTGAGTCGCGATGCCGCTCCAAGAGGTCATGTGCTTCCAGCCGGGCAATACGGTCAGTCAGGATATTGGAAGCGATCCCCTCGCCGCCCTCCAGCAATTCGCCAAAGCGGGCGCGCCCTTTGAGCATGATGTCGCGCACAATCAGCAGCGTCCAGCGATCCCCGAAAATCTCCAGGGACACGTTCAAGGGGCAGTCGGATCGGCGTTTGATATCGGTGTTGCGCCGCATAACCCGTATGTAATCAGATCACTTGCATTTCACAATCGAACATGAGATCACTTGTGAAAGACAAGTGAATTCGAGGGCGACCGTGGAGTCGGAAGTCAGCGGCGAGATTCTGGCTGAACGTGTTCGCGCCGGCATCGATCAACCAGTGGTCGCCAAGCGAATGTTCGGCGGTATCACCTTCATGCTCAACGGCAATATGCTTTGCTGCGTGTCCGCCAAGGGCTTGATGGTGCGCGTGGGTGCGGAGGCCGAACCCGAGGCGCTTGAACGCCCCTTCGTGGCGCGCTGCCTTGGTGCTGGTAGGCCTATGGCGGGGTTCCTGTTGGTTGAGCCCCGCGGCGTGTCCGAGGATGCTGATCTCGCCGCCTGGCTGGCCCGAGCGCTGGCGTACGTCGTCAGTCTTCCACCAAAGAATGCCAAGCCGCGCAAAGCGCGTCGTCTTGGCCCGCAGCGTAAGCCAAAAGCGTGAGGAGAGCGTCGTGACCGTCGATCCCCAATTGTTCACCGTCTTCGGCCTTGTCACCCTCGCCCTCAGCATGAAGGCGCTTGTGCTGGGGGCCGCCACAGCGGCGACACGGGGCCGCCGCAAGCAGTTCCTCAATGCTGAGGACGCCGCCTGGTTGAAGGGCGCCCACGTCGATCCCGATCCCGAGGCGGTCGCCCGCATCGGGCGAGCTCATCGCAACGACCTTGAAAACCTGTTGCTGTTTGCGATTTGCGGCGCCTTCTATGTGGCTGCCGGCGCATCGCCCATCGTGGGCTTCGCCTACTGCGGTCTCATCCTGCTTGCGCGCCTGCTGCACACCCTGGCCTACCTCACCGGTCGTCCGATGTTGCGGCGCAATGCCTATGCTCTAGGGTTTGTGGTCATCGCAGTCATGAGCGTGCACGCCACCGTCGCCCTAATCCTTTAGGATTCCGCCACCGCCGGTGGCCGGTCACCACCATCCTATTCCGCCCTTCTGTATTTCAAGAGTACTTCCGGCGGCAATCGGCTAGTACGTCGCAATGTCACGGCTTAACTTAGCGCCTGTGGGATCGAGCCCGGCGATGACGCCGGCAATGACAACGGGTTGGGCATGGACGAGACCAGGACTGGTTCGGCGGCGAACGCAGGCAAGGCGAGCCTCAAGGCGTCTTACGCCGAACGGCGCTGGCAGTCGGACGTCATCGTCGACCTGATCAAGCAGTTCGGATTTCCGTACATCGCGCTCAATCCGGGCGCGAGCTATCGCGGGCTGCACGATTCGCTGGTCAACTACGGCGGCAACAATCCGCCCATGCTGCTGTGCCAGCACGAGAAGATCGCAGTACAGATCGCTCACGGCTACGCCAAGGCGACCGGCAAACCCATGGTGGCGATCGTCCACGACGTCGTCGGGCTCCTCCACGCCACCATGGGAATCTACTACGCTTATGTGGACCGCGCGCCGGTCTTCGTGATCGGGGCGACCGGCCCGATGGATGAGAGCAAGCGCCGGCCTTTCATCGATTGGATCCACACGGCCAACGTCCAGGGCGAGCAGGTCCGCCACTACGTCAAGTGGGACTACCAGCCTGGCAGCATCGAGGGCGTGCCGGACTCCTTTGCCCGGGCGTATGGGGCGATGATGACCGAGCCGCAAGGCCCGATCTACATGTGCTATGACGCCTGGCTGCAGGAGCAGCCGCTCACCACGGCGGTCCGGATGCCATCGCATGCCGATGCGGCGGTGCCGACCGCAATGGCGGCAGATGCGGCAGCCATCGCCAAAATCGCGGACCGGCTGCTCGCGGCGAAATTTCCGGTGCTGCTGGCCGAGTATGTCGGCCGCCAGGCCGAAGGATTTCATCATCTGGTGGCGCTCGCGGAAAGCGTCGGCGCTGCCGTCTACGATGTCAACGGGCGGCTCAATTTCCCCAACCGCCATTCGCTTAACCTGAGCATGGATAAGAGCGTCTTCCGCGACGCCGACCTCATTCTCGCTCTCGACACGCGCGACTGGGAAAAGCCGACCCACATCATCGACCGCACGAAACGGGCGACGCAGCCGCTCTATCCGGCCACATGCGAGATGATCGAGCTCGGCTTCGGCGATATCGGGCTTTCCAAATGGTCGATGGATTTTACCCGCATGCCCGATTGCAGCCTGCGGGTGCTCGGCGACACCCTCACGGCGATCCCCGAGCTGACGAAGCTTTGTGCGAATCGGATCGGCCGTAATGCCGGACTTGCCGATCGCATCGCCGATCGCACGGCGCAGATCGCTCTTCGTCACGATGCCCTGTTCGCCAAATGGGAGAAGCGGTCGCGGGAGGACTGGGACATAAGCCCAATCTCGCTGCCGCGCCTGGCGCATGAAATTTGGGACGTCATCAAGACCGAGGACTGGGTGCTCACCGCGTGCACGTTGCAGGATTGGGTTCTCAAGCTATGGGATTTCGATAAACCCTACCGCCACGCCGGGCGCGCGCTCGGCACCGGCACGCAGATCGGGGTGTCGCTTGGGGTCGCGTTGGCGCACCGCGGCAGCGGTCGCCTGGTGGTCGACATTCAGCCCGACGGCGACCTGATGTTCGACGCCGGCGCCCTGTGGACGGCGGCGAAGAACAACATCCCGTTCCTCATCGTCATGTACAACAACCGCGCCTACTACAACGACTGGGAGCATCAAATTCACGTGGCCGGGCATCGCGGCACGCCGGTCGAGCGCGCCCATATCGGCCAGGACATCACCTCCCCGGAGCCGGATTTCGCCAAGCTCGCGCAGTCCTGCGGTTGGTACGCCGAAGGTCCGATTGTGCAGCCGAAGGATATTGCGGGTGCGCTGCGGCGCGCCATCGCAAAAGTGAAGGCCGGCCAACCGGCCTTGGTCGATACGGTGCTGCAAGCGAGATGATGAGCGAGGTCGGCGGCAGTGGTTCGGCCTGATCTCCCCGGGGCGAAACGGCATGCGTCCAGCGCACCGGCATTTTGGCAAAACGAAATACCCTTAAAAAAGCACGGAAATTCAAGCGCCTGCACGCCGCCGGCGATCGGGCGCTTGACCCGATCATGGGGCTGATTACGGCTGGAGCTGGACGTAGCCGTCTTGCACGAGCTGAACAATTCGCAGGTTGGCGCCGGTGTCCACCTTCACTCCGGGAAGCAGGTCGGCATTCACCCAACCTTTGTTTCTGGCCGTCTGGCCGCATTCCTCGAATTGAACGCCCTCCTGCTGCAGAGCAAGGATCTGCTCCTTGAACGGATTTCCTTTGTCGGATGTGCGCGCAGCATTGTAGGCTTGATCATTCAACAGCATGTAACCGGCCGCGCCGTGGAAGACCGCGACTATGCTGATGGGCGTTTGGCTCGCCTTGTAGTTCTGCGCCATCAATTTCATGTAGTTGAGGCCGATCGATCGATCGCCGTCAAAGGCGAGATGATCCATGTTGAACACAACCTTCGAGGGTTTGAGCGTGACCGGGACGTCGATCCGCAGCTCGCCTTTCGGGGCTTGTTCTGCGGTCCATACCGGCGTCGCGAGGACAAGCGCTGCAAGGATCAGTCCTGAAGCTGCATGTTTCATTCCAAGCATGAGAAATTCTCCCGGTTTGCGCTGAAACGCCGTTGTTGCGAGCACAGAGTAATCGACTATTACAACGCGGTCGATTGCGCTCTGTTCGGGGAGGAATTGGTCGCAGCGCCGAAGCGCACGAGATCGGCCAAACAAGGTAAGCTCATGATCAACGGCATGCAAAATGGTGTTTCGGCCCTCGATCTCATCATCGGCGGTGATCCGGCGCTCTACGCGATCATCTCCCTGTCGCTGATCGTGAGCGTCTCTGCGACCTTGCTCGCGGCCGCGATCGGCCTGCCGCTCGGCGCTCTATTGGCGCTGGTGAAGTTTCCCGGACGCGCCGTGATCGTGATCGTGCTTAACGCGTTCATGGGACTGCCGCCGGTCGTGGTCGGGCTTGCCATGTACCTGTTGCTGTCGCGGTCGGGGCCGCTTGGGTTTTTGGGCCTGCTGTTCACGCCGCAGGCCATGATCCTCGCCCAGGCGGTGCGTGTGATGCCGATCATTGCCGCATTGACCCGCCAGACGGTTGAGGATCTGTGGGTCGAATACCGCGATGAAATGACCGCCATGCGGGTCCGTCCCGCCCGTCGGGTTGCGGCATTGTTATGGGATGCCCGGTTCAGCCTGATGACGACCCTGCTGGCCGGCTTCGGGCGCGCCGCGGCCGAGGTCGGCACGGTCATGATCGTGGGCGGCAATATCGATGGCTTCACGCGCACGATGACGACCGCAATCGCGCTCGAGACCTCCAAGGGCGATTTGCCGCTCGCCACCGGCCTCGGCATCGTGCTGATTGCCTTGATCATCGCTGTCAATGCCGCTGCGGGCGCCGCCAGGCGGCTTGGCGAACTCCATGCCGGGTGAGATCGTGCGTGCGCCGCGAAGCGGACTGCCGATCGCGATCGAAGACGTCTCCCTGCGCAGCGGACGCGTGACCATTCTGGAATCGGTGTCTCTGGTGCTCGCGCCCGGTGCCCCGACCGTGCTGATCGGCCCCAATGGTTCGGGGAAATCCTCGCTGCTCCGCCTCGCCACGGGACTTCTCTCGCCTACCAGCGGCCGGGTCGCGTGGGGCGGGCGCGCCACCACAGGGGGCGACCGCTCCGCCATCGTGTTCCAGCGCCCTGTCATGTTGCGCCGCTCGGTCGCCGCCAACGTCGCCTTCGCGCTTCGCCGCGAGCCGAAAGGGCGTCGCCACCGCGCCGATCGCATTGCGGCGCTGCTCGATCTGGTCGGACTTGCGGCCCTGGGGGCGCGGCCGGCGCGGCGGCTGTCGGGCGGCGAACAGCAGCGCCTCGCCCTTGCCCGTGCGCTCGCCCGCGATCCGGAAATTCTGTTTCTCGACGAGCCGACCGCGAATCTTGATCCCGCCGCCAACAAAGCGGGTGAAGACATAATCGCGCAAGTCGCCGCAGCCGGCGTGAAAATCGTGCTCGCGACCCATGATCTCGGGGAGGCGCGCCGCCTTGCCGGCGAGGTGGTGTTCATGCTCCGCGGCCGGGTGCACGAGAGCGCGCCCGCGAAGTCGTTTTTCGCCGGTCCGGCTACTCAGGAAGCGCAAGCCTTCCTCAAGGGCGACCTGGTGATTTGAAGCGACTGAAGCATTTCCGGATTAGCCCCGTTGCCTGACTATGCTCCCGGCATCGACAGTCTCAAGCTGATCAATGTCGATTGGCAGGGCTTGTCATCCGACAAGCTGAAGGGGCTGCGAGAGGAGTGGACAGAGGTGTTCAATCCTTAAGCGTCATCAAAACCGACCCACGCACCGTCGCGGCAACTGCGCCCGCAGGCCTCGGCGAACGCCACATCCCGGATGCCGGCGGCGAAGTCGGAGCGCAGCGGCGCGTTCGTCGCGAGATGGCGCAAGAAATCCTCCCAGCCGACCCGGTAGGGATAAGATTTGGCCCCGCCACTGGCGCTTCCTGCCAGCGCGCCCGATAGTCGACGGCGAGGTCGACCGTCGGATTGAAGGCCGCTACCCGCGGGGTATCGGTGCGCGGCTGCATGCAACAGCGATGCAGCCCCGCAATGGCGGAGCCATTGGTGCCGTCGATCTGCAACGTCATGAGATCGTCGCGGCGGATCCGCGTCGCCCAGGAGGCGATGATCACGCCGGTCGCGCCTGACTTAAGCTCGATCAGGGTGGTCGGCTGGTCCTCGACATCGACGGCGTAGCGTGCACCGGCCTCATCGATGCGCTCCGGAACTGCCGTCGTCGCCGACGTGAACACGCGACGGACCGGCCCAAGCACGCCTTCGATGAGGTAACGAAAATGCGAATACATGTCGACGAGGAGGCCGCCGCCGCCAACCTTGCGGTAGTTCCAACTCGGCCGCTGGCACGGTTCGTCGACGCCGTCGAACACCCCACCAGCCGAACTCGAGCCGAAAGCCGACGATGCGCCCGAAGAAGCCCGCCTGTGCGAGCGCGCGCAGTTTGCGCAGGCCGGGCAGGTGCTGTTTGTCCGCGACCGCGCCATGCTTCAAGCCGCGCGCCATCATCGCTGCCAGCAGCGCCCGACCGTCCGTGACCGTCAGGGCGACTGGCTTTTCCGCATAGATGTGCTTGCCGGCCGCGATTCCTTTTTCGAGCGTGGCCTGGCGCTGATGGGTGGCGGCGGCATCGAACAGCACAGTGTAGGCCGGATCGGACAATGCCCCATCGAGATCGGTGGTCCAAGGCACGCCGCCGTTCTCCCGCGCAACGCCAGCGAGACGTTCCTTGTCGCGTCCGACCAGGATCAGCTGCGGCACGACGCGGTCCTCGCCCACCGCAAGGCCGCCTTCGGCACGAATCGGCGTGAGCGCATTTTTCAAATGCTGCGTGGCGCCGATGCGGCCAGTTGCGCCATGCACAATGATGCCGATGGTGCGTGAGGGCATTTGGCGATTCCGTGACGTGGCCGACATCAGCCGATCGACAGCGATGTTACACTCGTGAAAGTGTCAACGCTCTCGGTTATTACCTCATCCCCGCCTGCGCGGAAGGTAGCAGAAAACACAAAGGGACCGCCGTGCCTCGCCACATCGTTTGCCTCACCTTCGATTTCGACACCATGTCGGGCTTCATCGCGCGCGGCCTGACGACGCCCACGGCCCTGTCGCGCGGCGAGTTCGGGGCGCGGGCATCGCCGCGCATCCTGGCGTTTCTGCGATCGCGGGGCATCCGCTCGACCTGGTTCACGCCGGGTTTCACCATTGAAACCTATCCGGGCGAATGCGTCGCCGTCCTCAAGGCCGGCCACGAGATCGCCCACCACAGTTGGGCCCATGTGCCGCCGGCCGCCCAAAGTCGCGAACAGGAGGAGGCCGACATGGAGCGGGCGAACGAGGCCATCCGGCGCCTCACCGGCCACAAGGCACGCGGTTATCGCTCGCCGTCGTGGGATTTGAGCTCCAACACCGTCGATCTTCTGATCAAGAATGGCTTTCTCTACGATTCGAGCCTGATGGGCGCCGACTATTGGCCTTACCGGGCGCGGCGGGGCGACGTGGCGGAACTCGGGGAGCCCTATCGGTTCGGCCAGGAGACGGCGCTCGTCGAGATGCCCATCAGTTGGTCGCTCGACGACTATCCGCATTTTGAATTTCTGCGCACGCCGCAGACGGTGCTGCCCGGCCTGCAATCGGCCCGCGCCGTGATGGCCAATTGGCTCGACGAGTTCCGCTACATGAAGAAGTCGGTTGACTGGGGCATTCTGACCTACACCATGCACCCTTACGTGATCGGTCGCGGCTACCGCATGCTGGCGTTGGAGGACCTCGTCGATGCGCTTGCCCGCGAAGGCGCGGTGTTCATGACCATGGAAGATGCCGCGCAGGAAGCTAAAGCGCGCATATGGGGGCATGATGAATATGATCGACGCTAGCCGCGAGCAGGACGCGGATCATCGTTTCGCGGCCACTGCCGTGGAGAGTTTCATCGGCGACGCCATGACGGCCATCGGGCTACCGGCGGCCGACGCCACGAGGGTGGCGGAGCTGATGACCGAAGCCGATCTCACCGGCGCCGACGCCCACGGCGTTTTTCGCCTGCCCCAATATGTCCGCCGCATCCGCGCCGGTGGCGTCAACACGCGTCCGCGCATCACGGTCGAGAAAACCGCAGCCGCGACCGCACTGGTCGATGGCGACAACGGCATGGGGCACCTGGTGGTGAGCCGGGCCGCCGAGACCGCGATCGAACTCGCCCACGATGCCGGTGTCGCCTGGGTCGGGGTGCGTCGCTCGAATCATGCCGGAACGGCGGGGCTCTATGCCGCGATGCCGGTGGCGCACGGAATGATCGGCCTTTATGGAGCGGTCGCGAACGCCAACCACATGGCGGTGTGGGGCGGCGCGGAGCTGTTGCTTGGCACCAATCCGCTCGGGATCGCGGTGCCCTCCGGCGACGGGCCAGTGGTGCTCGACATGGCGACCACGGTGGTGTCCTACGGCACCGTCAAACAATACGCGCTCAACGGCCGCGACATGCCGGAGGGCTGGCTGGTTGACAGTGAGACCGGCGGACCACTCACCGATCCCAAACGCAGCGCCGAGGGGCTGTTGCTGCCGATCGGCGGCTACAAGGGCAGTGGTCTCGCCATCATGCTTGGCCTTTTGGGCGGCGTGCTCAATGGCGCGGCGTTCGGCCGCGACGTCATCGACTTCAACTACAGCCAGGAGGGCGCCACCAACACCGGCCAGTTCATGGTGGCGATCGACATCGCGCGGTTCGTCCCACTTGCGACCTTCACGGCTGAGACCGACCGCCATCTCGCCGATCTGCGCGCCTCGAGGCGGTTGCCCGGCGTCGACCACATCCGCCTCCCGGGCGACCGCCGCCGCGCCTGCCGCGTCGAGCGCCTGCGCGATGGCATACCGCTGCCGACGGCGTTGCTTGGGCAGCTCGACAAGCTGGCGGAGGAATTGGGGGTGCGGAAGCTGCGGGAGTGGGCGGCGTAACCGGCGGTTTCGGCCGCTTCAACGCAGACGAGATCGTCGCCCGACAGTGGTGGATGCCCGTGACACCTAGGCGCTTACGCCCGTCCTTGCGAGCAATGCGCGCGCTTGACGGCGGCGAGAGCAGTCTAATTCCATCAGACCTTGCGTTAGTGTAGCTCTTAGTTCCTGCTTCCGAACTCGCATGAGGGTGTGCTGCCAAGTCTTACGAATATTGAACCGGAACGCCAGTCCCTGAGGAGATTCCAACATGACGCTGTTTCACGCTGTCCGCCTTATGAGCGGTCTCGTCCTCGCGCTCTGTGGTGGAGCCGCTCAAGCGCAAGACACCCCGGCCAGCCGTGGCGCCAGCAAGCCTTTGCTGACCCTGCAAATGCCGGCGCTGCCAGACCCGGTCGACGTTACCCTTAAGCCGGCGACCACCGCATTGCTGGTGCTCGACTACGTTGAGGACATCTGCAACTCCCAGCCGAAATGCAAGAGCCAGATGCTGCCGGCCATGACCCCCATTCATGGCACGGGTACGTAAGGCCGGCCTGGTCGTGGCATACGGCACCCGCGAGCAGAACATGTCCAAATGGCTGCCGGAGGTCGCTCCGGCTCCGGGCGACATCAAAATCGTGAACACTGCCCAGGACAGGTTCTACAACACCGATCTCGACAAGGCGCTGAAGGCGAAGGGCATCACGACGATCATTATGGTCGGCTGGAAGGTCAGCGGCTCGCTCGCTTACACATCGGTCGGAGCGACGCTACGCGATTATACCGTCGTGGTCCCCATTGATACGACCGCGGCCAGCACCGACTACGAGCAGGTCATCGGGTTCTATCAGATATTGAATCAGGGTAATGGCAACCTGACGAACCAGCCCTTGAAGCCAAAAGCCCCAACACTGAGCCGCACGGATATGATCACCTTCCAATAAGTACCGCCGGCCTGGGGCCGAGGAGCGCCGCTTGCGCTCCCCGTTTCCCGGCACGGCAAGCTACCAACGGCTGCCTCGGCGATTGATGGGCGTACCTGTACCGTCACGATTTCTTCACGACGGGCACTGGCACGACGGAATCTTCACACTGAAGGAGCCGAGGCTCATGTTCCCCGATCTGCAGACATGACACTGCGAACCCGCACCGGATGCACAATGGAGCGAATGGCAGCAATTCGCCTACACAGAAGTGGCGCGGCGGGCTCAGAATATTGCAATCGGATTGACCGGCGATCCCGTTGCATTGGGGAGCGCCAACGGGTTAATGCTCAACATGAACTCCCAGCGATTACGGGAGGCAGTCGCCTCGCTCAACGCCTCCAGGTCGGCGCGGTCGAGCACGTGGATACCCAGGATCGCCTGGACGAAATTGTGAACGGCGTTTCTGAACAGATCGCCCGCGGGCTGCGGCGTATAGCCGGCGGTTTCCCAAACGATTAACGCAACGTCGCGCTGTTTCAGCCACGGCAGGATCGAATTATCGAACCCGGCGGCGCCTTCTTCCGGACCAAGCTTGGCTCGTCGCCCATAGCGGCCCCAGCGAAGCACCAGCGCATCGCCGGGCCCCACGCGAACACCCGCTTGCCTTTCCCATGCCTCCATGTCCTCGGGAAAGATGCGATCGCCCGGCGCGAGATACGGCACACCCTTGAGCCGCGCGATGTCGTACAACACCGCGCGTGTGACGATCCCGTTTTTCATAGGCATCACGGAATTCTTCTCAGCCCCCTTTTGCATCGTCACCAGCGCCGATGTGTCATAACCATTCCACATCTTTCCGCGGAAGAACGTGTGCGCGAGAGAATCAATGTGCGTTGAGGCTGCGTTGTGGATGCAGGGAAACGCCACGCGATCGGTGGCTCCTGTTTGCGAAACGGAGGTCATCGCCCATTCGGCCGGGCACTGGACGTCGACGGCCTTTTCAAAGAACGTATTCGTCGACAGTGACACCGGCACTCCCTCCTTCACCAGCGCCAATGCTGCCCTGCGCTTGGCGGGAGTGATCAGGTTGAGCGTTCCCAGTTCATCGTCCTTGCCCCAGCGCCCCCAGTTTGACAACTCCGTTTGCCAGGCTTCGAATTGTGTCTCGCTCACCAGAGGACGGGACGGCGATCCCTGCGAGGCTGCGTCACCGACAAGTGCAGCGGCAATTCCGAGGGAGCAAACAAAGATCGAGACTGCCCTAGAGAATACCAGCGCGCTCATAATATCTCCTCGCCGTTGTCTCTGCGTTTCGCCATGACGCTACTTATTGGCCGACCGCAGGCAGGCCGCCTTTGTAGAGGAAGCGCTGCACGCGCTGGCCCTGCACCTCGGCGGTGTAGATGTTGCCCTTGCTGTCGATGGCGATGTTGTGGAGGTTTTCGAACTCACCCGGACCACGCCCCACGCGCCCGAAGCTGCCGACCAACTCCCCGTCGCTGCGGCGGATCACATGGATCTGGCCATTGGGATCGTCCGAGGTGAACCAATAGGTCTGCCCCTTATCCGGCCAGAACACGGTCGAGCCGGTCACGCCCGGCGCCGTTGTGTCGCGCAACACCGGGATTTCGCGCACAAAGGTACCGTCCTTCTGGAACACCTGGATGCGGTTGTTGCCACGGTCGGAAACCACCACCTGCCCGTCGGCGGTGATCCTGATGCCGTGCACCGGATTGTTGAACTGCTGTGGCAGAACCCTCGGA
>Ga0257161_1000374_pt1 | contig 11652 bp, 13 predicted proteins | sample NR01A_FD_185954 | JGI IMG/M metagenome (GOLD analysis project Ga0257161, IMG submission 185954) | Soil microbial communities from H.J. Andrews Experimental Forest, Oregon, United States - NR-01-A | ecosystem: Environmental > Terrestrial > Soil > Temperate forest > Bulk soil | place: USA: Oregon... | reverse complement strand
GGAGCTCGTCGACGTATGGCGCCCGGGTGGCCGTAGCGACGAGCGGCGCGGCCAACGGCGCCCGCCCCGGCGACAATACACGCGCCAAACCCAAGACGCGGCGCCGGCGCAGGATTCAACGGCGGAACGCGCCATCGCGGCGGAGGGCAGCGCCGAGCACGTGGTCGAAGCGGGCGCGCCGATCGAAAAGCCCCCCGCGCAACATCGTCGTCGACGTAGCCCGCAAGGGCGCGAGCGCGACGACGGCGGTGAGCGGCGCCAAAGGGAGCATGTTCGTTCGGAACGCCAAGAGGATCGTTCGGAGCGCCCGCGCTTCGTGAAAGACCGCAACGAGCACAAGGACCGCCGCGATTACGCCCCGCGTCGCGAGCGCGATAAGCAGCCCGATCCCAACTCGCCGTTTGCCAAGCTTGCGGCTCTCAAGGCTCAGCTCGAAGCAAACGCCAAGGAGCGCCACTGAGGCGGGCCGCCCCGTGTCGGTGGACCGGCAACGAATCGATCGGTGGCTATGGAATGCCCGGATCGTGCGCACCCGCAGCGCCGCCGCATCGCTGGCTATTGCGGGCCACGTGCGGGTCAACGGCCTCCGGGTCGTAGCGCCCGGTCGCGATGTGAAATGCGGGGATGTGGTTACGGTCGCGCTCAACGGCGGCGTCCGCGTTCTCAAGATATGCGGACTGACATTGCGACGCGGCAATGCCGCCGCAGCGGTGCTACTCTACGAAGAGCTTGGCAAGTCCCCATGACGATACGCCAATGCAGTGTGGGAACTGAAAAAGCGTCGGCGCTGAAGCGATGGATCGTATTTGCTCCGCAACGTCTTACATAACTGAGGGCAGCAAGGGTTGCGCGCGCGGTCCGCCTGCGCTAGCACCCGCTGAGCAACGCCACACTGTAGGCGCCGGAGCTTGTTCATGACCTATGTGGTTGTCGAAAATTGCATCAAATGCAAGTACATGGATTGCGTCGAGGTTTGTCCCGTCGACTGTTTCTATGAAGGCGCCAACATGCTTGTCATTCATCCTGACGAATGCATCGATTGCGGCGTCTGTGAGCCCGAATGCCCGGCGGAAGCCATCAAGCCCGACACCGAGCCCGGACTCGAGAAGTGGCTGGAGCTCAACGCCGAATATTCGAAATCGTGGCCCAATATCACGGTGAAACGGGAAGGACCCGCCGATGGTAAGGAGTGGGATGGTGTGAAGGGTAAGCTAAAGGACTTCGATCCGGAGCCAGGCACCGGCGACTAGGCCGGTGCGGTGTTTTGCATCAGGGTCTGCGGACAGTTAACGCTTTTTGGTTTTTTATTGCGAATGCAGGACTGAATCGACACTTTGGCACGTTCTAAGGCTTTGATTTCTGCGGATAATGTGATATATACGTCCTTAGATAAGAAAAACATCGCTTCGACGCTCCCTTCGGGAGCGTATTTTTTCGAAGTTTCCCCGGGGAACCGTCAAACAGGGGCGTGTAATCCACGCAATCGGCAGTGGCAGGCAAGACGCGTCACAGGTCCAAGACGAAAAAGACCAACAAGTCCTCGTCGGTAAGCCGTCGCAGGGCAACACAAGCTTCCCGGGGCGCAGGCCGCCGTGGAGCTCCCGTGGCCAAGCCCCCCGGTCCCGACAGGCCGAAGGGTCAAGGAGTTAACCAGGGAATGACCTCCAAAAAGGCGACCCAGCGACAAGGGTTCAAGACCAGCGAGTTCATTGTCTATCCGGCGCATGGCGTCGGACAGATCGTGGCGATCGAAGAACAGGAAGTTGCCGGCTACAAGCTTGAGTTGTTCGTCATCAACTTCGTGAAAGATAAGATGACGCTGCGGGTGCCAACCGCGAAGATTGCGGCAGTTGGCATGCGCAAGCTCGCCGAGCCGCCGATCGTCAAGCGTGCTCTTGAAACTCTGAAGGGTCGTGCCCGGGTCAAACGCACCATGTGGTCGCGTCGCGCGCAGGAATACGAGGCAAAGATTAATTCCGGCAACATCGTGGCTATTTCGGAGGTGGTCCGCGACTTGTTCCGGTCCGACACCCAGCCCGAGCAGTCCTACAGCGAGCGCCAACTCTATGAAGCGGCGCTTGACCGGTTAGCGCGCGAGATTTCGGCGGTGCAACGCGTTACCGAGACCGAGGCCGTCAAGGAAATCGAAGCGGCGCTCGCCAAGGGGCCCCGCCGCGGCAAGGCGCCGGAAGGCGAAGATTCCGTGATTGAGGATGAGGCCGCCTGAGGTCGTCGAAATCCAGCGCAAATCTTTCAAAAGCCCGGCACCAAGCCGGGCTTTTTCGATTGGCCGGGCTCACGACGCGTGACTCTGCGCGCCGTTCGTTCGGAATTTGGCTTTTGCGTGCACCATAATGGCAACAAGCGCCCTGCCAAGGTGCCCAGTTGTGTACGTCGCCGCAATCGCAGGGGCTGCGCGGATCACTCGACGATGATCTTGACGAGCTCGCCAGCCTTCAACTGCTCGTCGGAGTCGAGGCCATTCAATACCCGGAAGCGCTCGACCTGACGATCGAGAAGCGCCATGTTCATTGCGAGCGTTTCCACCGTGTCACCTGGCTGCACCTTCACAATCTTCAGATGCAGCGGTTTGGTCGAGCGGATTTCCTGCAAAGACAGACGACGAAAGGTCTGGATCGACTCCCGGAAGGCGCGGTCGGTCTCGGGCGTGCGGTTCTTGGCGGCGAAGATGAAGCGGTAGACCTCGCTGCCGAACCGGACCACATAGAGCCGGAACGCCCACTGATTCCCGGTAGCAGTCGCAGTCGCGGCCGGGAAGCCGTTGACGGAAAGCTCCTCCACCGAACCGTTCTGGATATTCTCGATCCAGCCTGAGTTAAGGTATTCGATCAGCGACTGTTCGGCCGAGACCTTCACGACATCGAGCCGGAGCGCGGCGCCCTCCTTTATACCGAGAACTGCCTGGGCGGTATTGTCCAGCACACAGCCGTCCGGTGCCATGAAGGTGAAGCCGAGTTTGGGATGGAGGAAACGCCGGCCGCGCACGAAGCCGTCGACCGGATCCTCGCCGTACATCATGCCGTTGATGCTTGCCAAGTAGGCGGCCTTGTCGCGCTCGGCTGAACCGACGGTAGCCAACTGGCGAGCGCTAGCCTCAGCGTTCTTGACCCGTTCCGGCGTAGCCGGATGAGAGGACAGGAAATCGGTCGAGCGCGGATCACCTCCGCGGCTGGCAGCGCGGAGCTCGGCGTTGCGTCCCATGGAAGCAAGCAGCCGCGAGGCGCCAAAGGGGTCGAAACCCGAGCGCGCCGCAATTCCGACGCCGATGCCGTCGGCTTCGAACTCCTGCGAACGCGAAAAGCTTGCCAGTGCAATCTTCGAGCGTGCCAGCGCCATAGCGCCGACCTGAGAATCGCTCAACGCGTCGTTGACGCTGCTGATCAACTCGGTATTGCGTGCCTTCTCTTCCCGCGTCGCCGCATGGCGAGCGATCACGTGGGCCATTTCGTGGGACATCACCGAGGCAAATTCAGCGCTGTCGTTGGCGAGACCGAGCAGGCCGCGGGTTACATAGAGTTGCCCATTCGGAAGTGCGAAGGCATTGACGGCAGGCGAATTGAGGATGGTAATTTTGTAGGAGAGATCAGGCCGTTCGGAGGCTGCGACTAACCGGCCGACCACGTGGGCGAGCTTGGCATGGAGCTTGGGGTCTTCATAGGCGCCCCCATAAGCCGAAAGCACACGCTGATGCTCACGGACGCTTGCGGAAGTTGCTTCGGCGTTTTTGGGTAGTTCGGGCAGGAAAATCTGCCGCCCCCCCGAAATGGAGGAACAGGCCGCTACGGCGAGCGTCATCACGGCCGCTACGGCTGCTCCCGCCGCCGACCTCCATGATTTACGATGGGGCGCCGTTATCAACACCACGCGTACGCTCGCTGTCGGTTCCTAGTTGACGACTTTGATTTGCTCCGGCCTTGCCGCCTCGATGGCAGGACCACCTCGCTCCTCTATCCAGCCGCGCACTTCAATTTTGCGGCCGTCGAGCGCCTTCGGTGTCAATCCGGCACTCGCGAAAATACCCTCGTTTCGCTTGAGAACCGTGACGGTGAAGCGTTCCGACCAACGCCGCCCGAAATTCACATACGTTATCCCGCCGCTTTCGCGCACCGACGTCACCTTGCCCTCCACCAGCGCGAATCGTCCTTGTTCGGCAAGAACATCCACCGGGTTCACCGCCTGCTTGACTACATAATACGGATCGCCCCACAGGCCAAGCCTAGCGGTCCGGGCGTCCCGTTCGGCGTCCTGTAGGTAAGTACGACACCTCGCCGCCAGAGGGGTAGGCGACACCAGCGCTTGGCCCGTCGCCAGCAATTCACGCTGCACCAGGGTCTCACCCGACGGCGCCCGGATGAACGCATAGGCAACCAGTCGGCCGTAGCGATCGGGACTCGCACCCACAACGTGCAAACTGACCTCGTGGCGAAGCGCCAAGGTCTCAAGCGCCGTACTGGCGGCCAGAGCAGCCGCCACGCGCGCCTCGTCCTCGTCCCCCGGCACGGGGAGCAGCGTTTCAATCGCGGCCAAGCGAACCTCGCGGCCGTCCGCAAAGAGAAACGACCTCCCGTCAATAACGCGTACGACCTCGCCAGACGTCTCACTGTTGCCCCCGCAATCCACAGCTCGCGGTGCCAGCGCTTGCGAGTGCGCATCACACACCGCGATCGCCGCGGCGAAGACCAGGATTATTGCTGAAAACATAGGTCGTTTGAAGTTCATCACGTTCAGCTATGTTGCGCCCCAGAATGCTGCCTGTCGCCGCAAATGCAGCAATGCTGCTTGCCTTTGATGAGGGCACTCGCCGCCCGCCATTGCGACGCTTTTTGATTTCACGTCAGGCTGGCATTCCGTAGAAAGCGGTGCCTTTCCGTCAGAGTTATGGCAGATGTTGATGTCCCCCAGATCCGAACAGAATCAAGCCATAAGATGATGTCAAAACTTGGTCATAAAGTGCAGCAATATTGTTCATTTTTCACTGTTTCTCGCAACAATTCTTGCGGCTTACGGCATTATGGCCGGCCCTATGCGGAACCATCAGGTGAATGGCTCCTCTCATCATACGAAATTTTCGGACCGAAATTGCCTTGATATCGCAAGTATCGAACCTAAGAATGGCTCTTGACGCAACATTAGAATAAACGTGCCGCTCAGCCCCGTTCCAGACCGACTTACATCGACCGGATTGTGCCGGCACGTCAAATCAACCACACGGTTTGGCGTTTGCTGGCGGTGGCACATTATTGCCGTAATTGGAAAAATTCTGATTCGAATTTGACCACAATGCGCAATGCAAAAAGAAACGAATCGCCGTAACCGCCAAGGTGGTATTAGGTGCTCCCTTACCCACCCTTCTTGGACCCGCGTTTGGCGCCGCGCCCCGGCGCTTCGTGGCGATGCGCCGCGATATCGCCCTTCACCTTCCGGATGGTGCCGCGCACTGCCGCCAAGCTTCGCGCGAGAGGGAGATGTCCGCGTTCGACCGCGGCCTCCATCCGGCGCAGCAGGTCGAGATCATGCTCGTCACGATAGGGTTTGGTATCGAGATCGGCCGGCACCTTGGACAGGCGCTCGTCGCCGGCACGCTTGACGTTCTTCTGCATGAACCGGTCATAGGCTCGCCACGATACGCCGGCGGCGCGTACCGCCGCCTGCTCGGCGCGAGTCGCGATCTGATGGGCATGCAGGTAATGCAGGCCGAGCTGATCGATCAGCGTCTTCTCGACCTCCTCGTGCAGCACCAGAAAACGATCCGTCTCGATGGTGCGGCCACGGAATTTGAAAGACGGTGGCATGTGCCGGTCGATATAGATCGTTTTGCCGTCCTGGCTGTAGCCGGCGAGATACGGAATGTCGTGCTTGCGGTCGAAATTCTTCACCCGCCGCATCACGGCGTCGAGGGCGCGGTCCATCATCAGGGTGGACACGTACCACTCCGGCATACGGAGCTTTTTGTGCGGGGCTTCCGGGTGGCAGAAGTCGAGGGGCATGGTGGGCTCCTGGCGGCGAATCGCCGCGCGAATCTCAGCGCATCAAGGAGCGTAACGCGCCAGGAGAGCAAACAAAATGAGGCGCGTCGTTGTCAGATGTTTATTGTGTGCGGGGCTACAATCGAGTTGTTTGGCAGTGCCTATTCGCGGAACCGCCCCTCACACCGCCTCCTCCGTCGCCGCGGCCTGCGCGATCACCTTCGGCACCGGCAAGATCGCCGGCAGCTTCAAGCTACGCCCCGCCGCCTGCAGCGCCTCGACCAAGGCCTTGTAGGGTGCGAGCCGCAGATACTGGTCCGCGATGATCGCCACCGTGCGGCGATTGCCGTGATCCGTGGCGTAAAGCTCGATGCCGTCAAGCGTGCCGGTCACCTGCAGCGCTGTCAGGGCCGGGACGAGGCATACCCCGAAGCCGGCGCGGACCAGCTCGAGCGCCACGTCATAGGTGCGGCAATGGGCGACGATGCGGTGGGACGGCAGCACGCGCTGGTACCACTGCTGGACCCGGAGCGTGTGCTGGGTGCCGAAATTGAACTCGATGGCGCTGTTGAGCACGTGCGCAGCGCTCTCCGGCGCCGCGTCGATGTCCTTTATGGTGGCGAGGCGGACCGCCTTGGGAACCGCGAACACGTACGGGTCTTCGACGATCGGCACCTGGCGGAATCCGATGCTGGACTGCGCCACTGAATCCGCCGCGATCAAACCGATGTCGGCCTGCCGCGAGTACAGCATTTCCAGCACCTCGGCAGGCGACGCCTCATGGATGTCGACCTCCAATCCGGCGCGCATGCCGCCACAACGCTTGAGCGCGTCCGGCAACAGCGCCTTGACCACCGAGTTGAGGCCTGCAATGCGGACGATGGAACGCTTGCCGGCGGCGAATTCGCGCAAGCCGGCCTCCGCCTCGTCGATCTCCTTGAGGACGTTTTGGGCGTGGCGGAGCAGCACGCGCCCGGCGTCGGTCAGCTCCATGCGATTGCGCGCGCGATCGAACAGTCGGGTGCCGACGCTCTCCTCCAGTCGCGCCAGCTGTTGGGACAATGAGGGTTGCGCGAGACCGAGTTGCTTGCTGGCGCGGGTGAGCGTCGCGGTCTGCGCGACGGCGAGGAAGATGCGAAGCTGATGAAGCGTCATTGGGTGACTGACTTTTCGCGGGCACGATAGGTGCGTCCGACTGGAACGACTACACAATAGCGGGATTGTTCTGGTCTAGCGAGCAGCGCGGCGCAGGCTCGTAAGGTTGCGGCACTATTGATTATTGCAATAGTCGGTATAGGGGCTTGGGTTGTCCGGCCGCATAGCGTTCACGCTGCTATCGATTATTGCAATGATACGTATAGGGCAGCGTCTTATTTACAAAAATTCAAGGATCGGGCTAGATCGTTCAGCTTGAAACTAGCGTCCGCGGTGGGCGCGCAAGGAGGAAAGCATGGCTTGGACCACCCCGATTCTTGTCGAAATCTGCATCGGTCTCGAGATCAACGGCTATCTTCCGGCCGAGTTCTGATCGTTTTGGCATTCGGACCGTTTTGGTCTGACCCCCACCCTACCCTCCCCCGCTTGCGGGGGAGGGTAGGGTGGGGGAGATTCCGGAAAGGATGGACGCCTCATGGGGCGTCTTTCCGCTTTTATACTGGGCTCGGCGGCAGGCGGTGGCTTTCCGCAATGGAATTGCAACTGCGATGTGTGCCGGTTGGCATGGGCCGGTGATCCGCGAGTAAAGCCGCGCACCCAGGCGAGCATCGCGGTAACGGCCGGAGCCGCGCTGAATGGGCCTTCGTTCGCCTCCGGCGCTCCTTTCGTTCTCATCAACGCGTCTCCCGACCTGCGTCAGCAAATCATTGCGACTCCGGCATTGCAGCCGCGCGGCTTGCGCATGAGCCCGATCGCGGCGGTCGTACTCACGGGCGGCGAGGTCGATCAGACCGCGGGTCTGCTGACGTTGCGCGAGCGCGGCCCGTTCGGGCTCTACGGCACCCCCGGGACCTTGTCGACGCTCGCAGCCAATTCGATCTTCAGCGTGCTCGCCGCCGATGTGGTGTCGCGCCATGCCGTCAAATCCGGTGCCCCGTTTGGGCTGCCCGCCGGAATCGAGGCCGAGCTGTTCCTGGTTCCCGGTAAGGCGCCGCTTTATCTCGAAGGCGACAACCCCGAGCTTGAATCCGAGACCGAGGCCAATGTGGGGATTGAAGTACGTGCCGAACGCGCCCGACTGGTCTTCATTCCGGGCGCCGCCAAACTCACGCCGGCGATTAGGGCACGCTTGGCCGACGCCGATGTGGTGCTGTTCGACGGTACGCTGTTTTCGGACGACGAGATGATCGCGGCCGGCACCGGGGTGAAAACCGGTCGTCGCATGGGGCATATGCCAGTCGGCGGGCCCGACGGCACGCTGGCGGCGCTTGCGGGCCTCGCACGGCGTCGTATCCTGATCCATATCAATAATACCAACCCGATCCTGATCGAAGGTTCGCCGCAGCGCCGTGCTGTCGAGGCGGCCGGTTTCGAGGTCGCCGAAGACGGAATGAGGATCGAGCTGTGACGACGTTGCTGACGCCGGAGGAACTGGAAGCAAAGCTGCGCGATATCGGGGCACGGCGCTATCACCGCCTGCACCCGTTCCATCACATGCTCCATGGCGGCAAATGCACCAAGGGCCAGGTCCAGGCCTGGGCGCTCAACCGCTACTACTACCAGGCCATGATCCCCGTGAAGGACGCCGGCCTGATCGCGCGTTGTCCGGAGACGGACATCAGGCGAGAGTGGCGCAGCCGCCTCGTCGATCACGATGGCACTGCGGCTGGCGAAGGCGGCATCGCGCGTTGGCTCAAGCTGACCGATGGCCTCGGGCTCGACCGCGACTATGTCACCTCTCTCCAGGGACTGCTGCCAGCGACGCGCTTTGCGGTCGAAGCCTATGTGCATTTCGTCGCCGAAAAGACGCTGCTTGAGGCCATCGCCTCCTCGCTCACCGAACTGTTTTCGCCTGCCATCATCGGCGAGCGCATCGAAGGCATGCTCAAGCACTACGATTTCGTCACCACCGAGACGCTCGCGTATTTCTCCGCCCGTCCGCCCCAGGCACGGCGCGACAGCGACTTTGCGCTCGCCTATGTCAAGCAGAATGCGAAAACGCCGGAGCAGCAGGCGCTCGTCCTCAAGGCGCTCGAATTCAAATGCGACGTGCTGTGGGTGATGCTTGATGCGCTCTACTACGCCTACGTTTCGCCAATGCAGATCTCGCCCGGCGCCTTCGTGCCTGAGGAGTGATTTTCTGAGTCCCTCCCCCGCTTGCGGGGGAGGGTTAGGGAGGGGGACCCTCCACGGTACGGACTCGCGGCACAGCCCCCTCCCCAGCCCTCCCCCGCAAGCGGGGGAGGGGAAGAAAACCAGCTCTCCCCCGCAAGCGGGGGAGGGAGGAAAACCAACCCTCCCCCGGAAGCGGGAAGGGAAAGAAAAAAGGAGACGCCCACGTGAATAACCCCGCTGCGGCGCCGTCGATCCTGCCAGACGCCCGTCCGCGCCTGCCGCGCGGCGTGCGGCTCGTCCATAATGAGGCTCAGGGCGGTTGGGTACTGCTTGCCCCGGAGCGCGTGTTCAAGGCCGATCCGATTGCCGCCGAGGTGGTCAAGCGTTGTACCGGAGAAGCGAGTTTCGAAGCCATCGTGGACGATCTCGCCAAGACCTTCGGGGCGCCGCGTGAGCGCGTGCTGGCCGATGTGACCGCGCTGCTGCAGGGGCTCGCCGACAAGAAGCTTTTGGAGTTGTGATGCTATGACGACCAACGGTCACACTGCCGCTAACGGCCTCGCTGGCGCCATCGCGCCAAAGCCGCTCCACAATCCGCTCGGCCTCCTTGCCGAACTCACCCATCGCTGCCCGCTCGGCTGTCCCTATTGCTCGAATCCGCTCGAGATGGACAAACGGGAGGAGGAACTCGACACCGCCACCTGGGCGCGGGTGTTTCGCGAGGCCGCGGGCCTCGGTGTGCTGCAGGTGCATCTCTCCGGCGGCGAGCCGGCGTCGCGGCGTGACCTCGCCGACATTTTGGCGGCAGCGCGCGACGCCGGCCTTTACACCAATCTCATCACCTCGGGTGTCGGCGTTACCGACAAGCGGCTCAACGAACTTGCCGACGCCGGCCTCGATCATGTACAGATCTCGATCCAGGACAGCGAGCCGAAATCCGCCGACCGCATCGCCGGCTACGAGGGCGCCTACACCCGCAAGCGCGCGCTCGCGGCCGCGGTCGTGGCCCTCAAGCTGCCGCTCACCGCAAACATCGTGATCCATCGCGCTAATATCGCGCGCATCGATGAACTCGTCGCCATGGCGCTCGACATGGGCGCGTCGCGGGTCGAGATCGCCCATGTGCAGTATTACGGCTGGGCGCTGAAAAACCGTGCCGCCCTGATGCCCACGCGAGATCAAGTCGAATACGCCGTCGGCCGCATTGAGCCGTTACGCAAACAGCATCACGGCCGCATCGTCATCGACGCCGTAGTGCCGGACTATTACGCCCGCTTCCCCAAGCCCTGCGTCGGCGGTTGGGGTCGCCGCTCGCTGAACGTAACGCCGGCCGGTCGTGTGCTGCCGTGCCACGCCGCCGAGTCGATCCCGGGCCTCGAATTCTGGTCGGTGAAAGACCATTCGTTGCGCGAGATCTGGGAGCAGAACCCCGCCTTCAACGCCTTCCGTGGCACCGATTTTCTGCCCGAGCCATGCCAGAGCTGCGAGCGCCGTGAGATCGATTTCGGCGGCTGCCGCTGTCAGGCCTTCGCCCTCACCGGCGACGCCCGCGCCACCGACCCGGTGTGTCACCTCTCGCCGCAACATCATCTGGTCGAGGAGCAGGCGGCGATCCGCGAGGATGCGGAATATGTTTATCGCAGGCTGTGACCGGGCCGGGTCACCAGGTAAGAACCGATATTTTTGACGTATCAAATTGATATCATTGGATATTTGTTGTTTGGTCTGTTCTGGCACCTACGATCCTACCCACGACCGTATTTTTTCGCTGGACAGCCACAGGGTCAGGGTAAAACAAGCGATGGCGATTGACGCCAGTGCCGTGAAAGCACCGTTGTATTTCTCAATGAACTCTAGAAACGCGGGCACGATTTCTAGAACACATGCCACTCCCACAACCAGCAAGGCAACCCCGCATCCGAACAGCACCGGTCGTTGGATGCTGATGGGCCAGATGCTTATGGGCCAGAACATGGCTGTGACTGACGGTTAGTAGAATCGCTAAGTCAGTCGCTTATAGCCCCGGAAACGACCGGTGGAAAGTAAGCGGGCACCGCCTCGCCGCGCCGACCCCGAAAACGGCCCCCAATAGGTGAGCGTGACCCCGCCGACAAGGCCGCTCGCGCGGAAAGCGTGGCGGCCCAAACCCTGAGCGTGTCCGGACGTCGCTAGGTGAGGGCCGCCGAACTTGTGACCCCATGAGCCGAGCCGCAAGCTTGTAAACTATAGCACAGCCGGCCTTCACGTCGGGGTCGCTGGATACCGATGCCGGATAGGTGGGAGCGCAGATTGTCGGGAACCCGACACAGACTTTCAGCGTTGGGGCGTCGTGCGTGGGTGTAAGCAGTGGAACAACAGCCGCGCACACCTCGGCTGCCTCCCCCCTACCCCACCC
>Ga0257161_1000373_pt1 | contig 11659 bp, 11 predicted proteins | sample NR01A_FD_185954 | JGI IMG/M metagenome (GOLD analysis project Ga0257161, IMG submission 185954) | Soil microbial communities from H.J. Andrews Experimental Forest, Oregon, United States - NR-01-A | ecosystem: Environmental > Terrestrial > Soil > Temperate forest > Bulk soil | place: USA: Oregon... | reverse complement strand
CATGGAGTGGGCGAACAGCATGTAGGTGGTGCCGGGCGTGACGACGATTTCCATGTCGAACACCACCGTCATGACCCGCGGCATCGCGAACGGCACGCAGCGCGATGGCGCATCGTTGCCTTGGCCCCCGGCCTTCTGGTCCGCGAGACTCGCCTCGAAGATCGCCTGGTATTCGGGCGTGAACGGGGGCTCCTGGGCGCGACCCAACGGTTTCGTTTGATCCCATTGATTACCGATCCCGACCGGCTTGCGCCATATCCCGGAAAAATCCGGATACCTGCTTTCGTCGAATGCGTGGGCGCCTGTCGCGACCGAGAGCGCCGCGAACAACACTGCCATAGGCGCCGCAGCGCCGAGCAAAGCGCGGAAATCCATGCGATCCTCCCCCAATGTTCCCGCAACATCGATGCACTGCGGGGAATTCCGATTGTGAACAGTAGACGCCGAAAAAGGCGCGCCGTCGAGAAGGCAACACCTGCCGATGGCGCCTGCGCGTGGCGACATACGGTAGGTGTCGTATCTCGAAGGCGCGGTCGTTCATCGGAAATGACCTTCCGCCAATAATCAACGTCACGTCGAGGAGAACCGCATCCGCGGCTCTAAAATTTGACCGCCCTCGCCACGTCGGCATAGATTGCGGCCGTACTCACGGTGGAGGGGGAGGGATGTCATGTCGATCGCGCCTCGGTGGATGAAAGCAGGAATCGCCGCATGCGTGCTGCTCTTTGCGGGTGCAGTCGCCGCGCAGGAGTACCAGACGACGCTGCAAATCTCCCCCCAAGGCGGAGGCAAATGCGCTGAAGTTCCCAATCGCGAATTCGTCCGGGACCAGCGAGTGCAAATGTCGGACTGCAACAACTCGCCCGCCCAAACCTTTACCTACGATCTGGCGCAGACGCGCTTGGCCATCGGCGGCCTCTGCGTCGACGCCAACGGCGGTCAGCCGGGAGAACTCGTCAAACTCTGGCCCTGCGATGGCGGGCCCAATCAGGTCTGGAAGGTCGAGCAGCAGGGCAACTTTGCGAAACTCATAGGGACAAGTGGCCTTTGCCTGGACATTCGCTACGGCTCGACGGCAAGCGGCGCGCCGCTGCAGAGCTGGACCTGCGGCGATGCAGAGCCAAACCAACTTTGGAGCTTGCAGCGAAAGTAGCCTCCTCAATGCCGTTTGACGAAGGCCAGAACATTCTCGTTGAAGATGTCGGGATGCTCCCAGGAGATCGCATGGCCGGAATCCGGCACTGTCGCCCATTCATAATTTTTCAGATGGGCCGCCCAGACGCGCATCAGTGCCGGCGGCGCAAGAAGATCGGCATCGGCCGCCATGACGAGCACCGGCATCGTGACACTGGCGAGCTTGGCGAAAGTGTTTGGAGTGCGCAACGGTTGGGAGGGCGCCCCCGGTTGCTGGGCATGTTCGTCGATCTCGATCCAACGTTTCGTGCCTTCGGGATTCGCGCCCCGGTATGAAGGGCCGACTTCCCGATACACCGCGGCCTGTTTCCGAAGTTCGGGAATTTCGACCCGCGCGGTGAAGTCCCGCATTTCCTGTTCGGCGAACTGCCCGGTGCTCGCCGCCACCACGAGGCTTCGCAGCCGCTCCGGGCGCCAGGCCGCATAGTCGATCGAAACAAAGCCGCCGCCCGCAACCCCCACCAGGTGGAATTTGTCGAGTTGGAGGTGATCCGCGAGCGCATCGAGATCGCCCGCAACGCTGCCGGGTTGCGGGCCGGTCGCCGGATCCGCCAAGCTCTTGCCCCAGCCGCGGCGGTCGAAGGCGATGACCCGATAGCCTTCTCGTCCGAATGCCGTCGCCTGGAACTGCCAGCTCTCACTGGTGCCGGTGTTCGCGTGAAGCAACACGATCGGGGCGCCGGCACCTCCGGTGTCGGTGAACCACAGTTTTACGCCTGGAAGCTCCGCGTATCGGCCGTTGGAAAAAGTTTCGACGGCATGCCCGGGCGCCGGAAAACTCAAACACGCGAGCGCCAGGCTGGCCGTCGCCATAAATCCCGACCACCGTGGGCAAATGCTGCGCATGTTTCGCTCCGTATCCCGAGTGTAGGATGCCCATTTTTTGCTGCGTTGAGAAGGCCGCTCGAAATGCCGACGACCGCTCTTCCGCCGCAACCGCATGTCATGTAGCTTTTGCGCATAACAGTCCCCAGGGAGGACCACATGGGCTACCGAAACCTCATCGGTGCGACCGCGCTTGCGGCTGCGTTGTTGGCGCCGCCGGGCGCCCAGGCGTTCGACGAGTCCAAATACCCGGACCTGAAGGGCCAGTGGCGCCGGACCAATGCGGGCAATCCCCTGCGCATCGGGCTGCCATGGGACGAAACCATGCCTGTTGGTCTCGGGCAGAAAGCCCCGCTGACGCCGGAATATCAGGCCATTTACGAGGCTAATCTTGCGGAACAGGCCCGGGGAGGGCAGGGCACCGACCCGACTTTCACGTGCCTGTCGCCCGGCATGCCGCGGGTCATGATCGCCTATGCCCCGATGGAAGTCGTCGTCACACCCGAAACCACGTACATTTTTATAGAGCACATCCACGACAATCGTCGCATCCATACCGACGGCCGCAGCTTTCCCAACAACATGGACGACGATCCGCAGTTCGCCGGCTATTCCGTCGGCAAATGGATCGATGAGGATGGTGACGGCCGCTACGATCTGCTCGAGGTCGAGACGCGCGGCATGAAAGGGCCTCGCGTCTTCGATGCCAGCGGCATTCCGCTGCACCAGGACAACAAGACCGTCGTCAAGGAGCGCATCTACCTCGACAAGGCCAATCCCAACCTGCTCCACGACGAGATCATCACCATCGACAACGCGCTGACGCGTCCATGGGCGGTGGACAAGACCTATCGTCGCGTGGTGTCCGACAAGCCGATCTGGTGGCGCGAGGACGTTTGCGCGGAAGGCAACGCCCATGTCGGCCTCGGCAAGGAGAATTATTTCCTCAGCGCCGACGGCCTCCTGATGCCGGCGAAGAAAGATCAGCCGGCGCCCGATCTGCGCTACTTCAAGCAGACGCGGAAGTGATGCCCGCGGCACAGCGCGAGTGGCGATATCCGCCACCCGGATTGTGGCAGTGACGTAGGGCGGATTAGCGCTAGCGTAATCCGCCGTCGGCCTCGACGTGAGCGGCGGGTTAAAGCGAACCCGCCCTACAAGGCCCGCCTATTCCGTCACCTGCTCGGTCTGCGGCTTGTCCTTGTCGGTGATGTTGAGTTCGATGGAGCGCGCCGGCTTATCCGAGACATTCTGGTTGCGGTGAACGGTACCGCGGGGAACGTAGACGAAATCGCCGGCCTTGAGCACGCGCGGCGGTTGCCCCTTCACGGTGTAGGTGACTTCGCCCTCCTGCACCGCCCACCATTGGTCACCCGGATGGCGGTGGAACTGGTTGCCGGCGCCCGCCGGAATGACGACCGATTGCAGCCGCACCTGGTGCGTCGCGTCCTTCTCGAGCGGCATCTCGAAATAGGGCTTGGGCTGGAACCTCGGCCCCTGTGGCGCCGGAGTCTGCGACCACGCCGGGGTCGCCAAGCCGGCTGCCAAGATGATGGCAGGAACGATCAACTTGTTCATGGACTCCTCCCTTGGTCGGAACACTGGCAGTGTAGGGTGGGCAAAGGCGCACTCATCGAAATCGGCTGTTGCCGATTTCGACACACTATTGAATGCCGAAGTCGGGCAAGCCCGACTTCGGTGCGCCGTGCCCACACGGCAGCGGTGGGCACGCGGAGCCTGTCATCGGGCCGGCCGAAGGCCGGACCCGTTGGCTTTGCCCACCCTACGGATAATTTCAGTTGATCGGAATCGATGCTAATCGGCCACCGGCTCAAGCAACGGCTTGTCCTTGTCCATGATATTGAGCTCGATCGTGCGCGCCGGCTTGTCGGTGAGATTCTGGTTCCGATGGACGGTGCCGCGCGGGATGTAGGCGCTATCGCCGACCTTGAGCGTGCGCGGCTCTTGCCCCTTGATGGTCAAGGTGACTTCTCCCTCCTGGACGGCGGACCATTGGTCGCCGGGATGCCGGTGGAAATTGTTACCTTCTTTTGCCGGAATAGTGATGGATTGCAGACGCACGAAGCGCGCCGCATCGTTCTCGAGTGGCGTAGTGTAATAAATCTTCACATTGGGATTGGGCGCCGGTGCCTGTGACCATGCGGCGGCGGCAGCCATGCCGACGGCAACGATGACGGCCGGAACGATCAGCTTGTTCATGGAGTCCTCCCTTGGTTTTTCAGAGTGCCGGATGATAGAGCATTTTCCCGCCAAGTGGAAACCGACTCGCGCCCACGTTGTTTGACCGGCAGGAAGGGGCTCGCGATCGGTACGGGATATTCATCGCTAAAATGATCTTCGACTGACACGACACCAACGGGCGCGATATATCCTCGAACGCCCCACCTCACGCGACTAGCGCAGTGCCGCCGTCATGGATGTGGCAGGCGACGAGTCCCCCTCGCTCACCCTGGGAGCGCGGGCGTCCCGCCCGCATCTTTTCGGGGGAAGCCAAAGAGAAAGAGGCGGGCGGGACGCCCGCGCTCCCGGGGTGAGGGAGGTTGACGGCGCGCGGCGCCTCGGCACGGCAGCGCGGGCCCGCCTGCGGACAGCGCGGATGAAAACCGCAGCCGGGCGGCGGGTCGAGCGGATTGGGAAACGCGAGGCCGAGCCCGATGTCCGGCACGCCGAGGCCGGGCTCCGGGGTCAGCACCGAGGCCAGCAGAGCCTGGGTGTAGGGGTGCCGCGGCGCACTAAACAGCGTGTCGCGCGGGGCGAATTCGACGATGCGGCCGAGATACATCACGGCAACCTGGGTGGCGATGTGCTCGATCACCGCGAGATTATGACTGATGAAGATATAGGTGAGGCCGAATTCGCGCTTGAGGTCGCTAAGCAGGTTGAGAATCTGGGACTGCACCGAAACGTCCAGCGCCGAGGTCGGCTCGTCGAGCAGCACGATCTGCGGTTCGACCGCGAGCGCCCGGGCGATGGCGACGCGCTGGCGTTGACCGCCGGACAATTCGCCTGGATAGACATCCGCATAGCGTCCTGGCAAACCGACGCGATCGAGCATCGCAAGGGCCTTGACGCGACGCTGGGCCGGCGTGCCTAGCCGGAGCACCGTGAGCGGCGACGCCACGATCGCCGCAACGGTGCGGCGCGGATTGAGCGACGAATAAGGGTCCTGAAACACCGGCTGGATTTTCCGCGCCAGGCTCCTGCGGTCGATGGCGCTCACGTCGGTACCGGCAAACCGGATGGCGCCGCGCGTCGGCGGGAGCAAGCCGAGCAGCATCTTGCCAAAGGTCGATTTTCCGGAGCCGGATTCGCCAACGATACCGAGCGCGTCACCCTGGTCGACGGTGATGTCGAGATCGACCACGGCGCGCAGCAGGCGCCTTCCGGTAAACAAGCCGCGCCCAACCACGAAATCGTGCGATGCCCCGCGGGCTTCGAGCAACACCGTCATGCGGCCTCCGCCGGGAGCGCGGAAAGCACGCAGCGCCAATCGTGACTGGTCCCATCTTGCCCTGCCTTGGAGCGAACTTCGACCGGCGCCGCGCAGGCCGCGGCCGCATGGGCGCAGCGGTCGCGGAACGCGCAGCCACGTATCTCCCCGATCAGCGACGGCACGGTGCCCGCAATAGCGCCGAGCCGTCCGCCGGGCGCGGTGCGGCCGGGCATCGGGATCGATGCCAAAAGCCCGCGCGTATAGGGATGTAGCGGCGTCGCGAATACCGCCTCTGCAGTGCCGCTCTCAACGATCTCGCCCGCATACATGACCAGCACCCGGCGGGCGACGCGGGCGACGACGCCGAGATCATGGGTGATCAGCAGCATCGAGATGCCGAGACTTTTCTGCAGATCGACCAGGAGGCGGAGAATCTGCGCCTGGACGGTGACGTCGAGCGCGGTCGTCGGCTCGTCGGCGATCAGCAGTGCCGGCCCGCACATCAGCGCCATGGCGATCATTATGCGCTGGCGCAATCCGCCCGAGAGCTGGTGCGGATACTGAGAGAGCCGCTCGGCCGGCGCCGCGATGCCGACCTGCCCCAACAGCTCGACGGCGCGGTCGCGCGCCTGCGCCCGGGTCGAGCCGGCGTGCCGGCGGTGCACCTCGGTGAGCTGGTTGCCGATGGTGTAGGCTGGATTGAGCGCCGTCATGGGCTCCTGGAACACCATCGTGATGCGATTGCCGCGCAGGTGCGCGAGGCGCGTTTCGTTCGCGCCCTCGAGGTCTTCGTCCTGGAACAGGAGCTTTCGCGCTGTGCGGGTCGCGTTGCGCGGGAGGAGCCCCATGAGCGCATAGGCCGTCATGGACTTGCCGCAGCCGGATTCGCCGACGAGGCACAGCGTCTCGCCGCGCGCGATTGAAAATGACACGTCGCGAACCGCATGCAGTGTGCCGCGCGGGGTGGCGAGATCGACGGTGAGACCCGCGACTTCGATGAGCGGGTCACTCACGTTAGTTTCTCCCGCCCGGCGCCGTCACGTCGCGGATGCCGTCGCCCACCATGTTGATGGCGAGGACGAGCACGGCGAGCGCCGTGCCAGGGATCGCGATCAGCCAGAACGAGAAGAACATGTAGTTCTTGGCCTCGGCAATCATCAGGCCCCAGGACGGCACCGGCGGTTGCACGCCGAGTCCCAGGAACGACAGCGCGGCCTCCAGCAGGATGGCGCTCGCCGCCTCGATGGTGGCGACGACGAAAAGCTGCGGCGAGATATTGGGCAGGATCTCGCCGAAGATGATGCGCAAGTTCGATGCTCCGGTGCATTCGGCGGCCGCCACATATTCGAGCGCACGCACCTGCTGGGTGGCGGCACGGGTCACCACCGCGAAGCGATCCCATTTGAGGAGGCCCAGCACCAGCACGACGACCGGGAGGGAGCCCCCAATGACGGCGACCACCGCGAGCGCGAACAGGATCAGCGGCAGCGCAAGCCGCACCGCGATCAAGAACGTCACCGCCATGTCGACACGGCCGCCGTAGTACCCCGCCGTCAGGCCGAGAGAGGTGCCGATCACGCCCGAGATCGCCATCACGGACACGCCGATCAGGAGCGAGATGCGCGCCCCATAGATGATGCGGGTGAGATAGTCGCGGCCAAGGTTGTCGGTACCGAACAGATGCGCCCAACTGCCCTTGTCATACCACACCGGCGGGATGAGGCGCTGCGCGAGGTCTTGGGCATAGGGATCTTCCGGCGCGATGAAGGGCGCCAGCAGAGCGAGCACCACGATGAGCACCAGCAGGGTTGCGCCGATCATCAACCCCTTGTGGGCGAGCGCGCGGCGTCGCAGCAGCGTTCCGTGCGATGGGCCGGAGAGTGCGGCGAGATCGATCGCGGCAAGCTCCGTCATCGCATCATCCAATCCTGATGCGCGGGTCGAGCCAAGCGTTGACGAGGTCGGCCGCTAGCGTCAATCCCACGTAGATCAAGGACAGCAGCGTGACCACCGCTTGCGTCACCGGCAGGTCGAGGTGGCTGATCGATTGGTAGGCGAGATAGCCGAGCCCATCGAGGGCGAACACCGTCTCGATCACCACCGAGCCGCCGAGCAGCAGGCCAAGCTGCACGGCGGCCAGCGCCACCACCGGCACCAGCGCGTTGCGCAGCGCATGCTTGAGCACGATGCTGGCGCCCGAGAGCCCTTTGGCGCGTGCGGTGCGGATGTAATCGGAGGCCAGCACGTCGATCATGCCGGCGCGTATGAGCCGCATGAACGGCGGCGCCACGTAGTAGCCAAGCGCGATGGACGGGAGCACGAAATTCTCCCACGACTCGCTACCCGACACCGGCAGCAAATGGAGCCCCACGGCAAACACCATGATGAGCACCAGGGCGGAGAAGAAGTTCGGCAGCGCCTGCCCGAGCACGGCCAGCGTGAGGCAAAGCCGGTCGACGAGGCTGTTTGGATAGAGTGCCGCCAGAATGCCAAGGGGCAAGGAAATGGCGAGTGCGAAGATGAGCGAGAACAGCGCAAGCCACGCAGTGGTCGGCATCTTGTCGGCGACCAGAGCGAGCACGTCAGTCTTGAAATAAAGCGACTCGCCGAAGTCGCCCCGCAGCGTCTTGCCCACCCATTCGAAATACTGCACGGCCAGCGGGCGATCGAGCCCATAGGCTTGGCGTATCGCCTCGACGCTCTCGGCACTCGCACCCTCGCCGGCCAGTGCCACCGCAACATCGCCCGAGGCGCGTAGCAGCAGGAAAGCGACCGCCGACACCGCCACGGCGACAAGTGCGGCGAGGCCGATGCGTTTCAGCGTGTAGGCCAGCATGGCTGTACGTCACTTCCAGCTCATCTCCCAGAACCGCGGAATTTCATCCGCATAGACCGTGAACTCCAGGTCCTTGTTGGCGATGAAGCTGATCGGCAGTGCGAACAGCGGCAGAGCGTAAGCACGCTCCTGGATCAACGCCAGCGCCTTGGCGTAGGCTGCCTTGCGCGCGTCGGGATCGAGCGAGGTGTCGCCGCGCTCGATCAAGCCGCGCACTTCGCCGTCGCGATTCATGTCGTCCGGGTTGCCGCCGAAAAACACTGAGTCGATCGCGTAGACGTCGTGGATGCCCGCGGTGCCCCAGGTCCAGTGATCCATCGCGACCTTGCCGGCGCGCCGCGCCTCCCGCGCCGCTGCGGGCTGCATGAAGCGCAGATTGGCCCTGATGCCGACAGCGCGCAGATAAGTAATCATGGCCTCGGTCTGGGCGCGATCGCGATAGGCGTAAAATTCGAGCTCGAAGCCGTTGGGATAGCCCGCCTCGGTCATGAGCTGTTTCGCTTTGGCGGGATCGTAGGCGTAGCGCGGCGCGTCCGCATCCGCGCAGCCGAACATACCCGGGTGGCACATGGTGTGGAGGAGCCGCCCGCCGTCGCCCACCAGAGACTTGAGCATGGCTTCGCGGTCGATCGCAAACATGATCGCCTTGCGCACCCGCACGTCGCGCAGCGGCGGCGCCGGCGTTGAGTCGCCGCCATTGATATGCAGGAAGGCGACACGTTCCGTCTCGCCCGACACCACCTTGAGGTTCGGCATCCTGCGCGCCGGCGCCGCTTGCTCCGGCGGCACGTCCCACGTGAGATCGAGGCCCCCCGCCAAGACCTCGGCGAGCTGGGTCTGCTGGTCCGGGATGAAACGAAGCTCAAACTTGGCTACTTTTGGCTGCGACTTCGGACTGTCCGTGAAGTAATCGGGATTGCGCTCCATCCGGATGAACTTGCCCCGCGCATGCTCGGTGACGCGGAACGGCCCGGTGCCGACCGGCTTCTCGGTCATGCCGAGCGGACCGGCCTTGGCGTAGTATTCGTGTGGATAGATGAAGATGTCGGCGGCGAGCAGCTCGAGGGCGGCTGGGAACGGCTGCTTGGTAACGAGCTGCACCGTGTACGAATCGATCTTCTCGGCATGGTCGATCCAGCCGGTCTCGGCGCGCCGGACGATCTTGTTCTCCGGCTTGGTGACGAAGTTGAGCGTCGCGACCACGTCGTCGGCATCGAAGACAGCGCCGTTGTGGAACTTGACGCCCCGGCGCAGCTTGAACTCGATCGTCCGGTCATCGAGCCGCCGCCACGAGGCAGCGAGCGCGCCCTTGAATTCGCCGGTCTTGGGATCGCGATAGACCAGCGTGTCCCAGATTTGGTGGGCCAGGATGGTCGTTATGAGCGATGTATTGAAATAAGGGTCGATGATGTCAGCCTGCTGATAGCTGGCGACGCGAATCGAGTTGTCCCGCTTGGCGGCAATCGCCGGCGTCGTGATTGTGCCCGTTGCCGTTACGGCTGCGGCAAAAAGCAAACCTTGCAGCAGCAACGTGCGAATCCGTCTTTCCATGATCGACAACTCCGCGCGACCTAGCGTCCTGAATTGCGACCAAGCTTACCGGAGAAACATCCGCCCCGACAGGGCTGATGGCCCGGCTGGAATGGCGGCGCAATGCGGAGCGCCCCACATCGGCCACGCAAAGCACGGACCAGCCGGCAGGAGCGCCCCGGACCAGCCCTAGACCGGTTTCCGATTTGGTGGAATCGGAAACCGGCCGAAGCCCCAGTTGCACTGGCCCCGATCAAGTCGGGAGAATGGGTGTGGCGCGTCAGCTCTTTACGAATCGCCGCACGGTCATCTTGGCCGTATAGCCGCCGTAGATGTTGCCGGCATCGTCCACCCCGACGCCTTCCGGCGTTCCGGCCTCGGCCGAGGGTTCCGGAATGAAGGCGGTGACCTTGCCGTCCTTGGCGCTGCCGATCCGGATGCCTTGTTTGAAGCCCGGATTGTTGGTCGGGTTTGATTGCGAATCCGCCACGTAGATTGTGTCGTTCTTGTCGATCGCGATGTCGCTTGGCCGGCCGAACTGCTTCCATTCCGCCACGAATTTGCCGTCCGGCTCGAAAATCTGGATGCGGCTGTTGGCGCGGTCGGCGACGTAGACATGTCCGGCCGAATCGAGCGCGATGCCGTGGGGCGTGTCGAATTCGCCTGCCGCCTTGCCGTGCTTGCCCCACGCCGTGATGAATTTCCCATCCTTGGCGAACTTCACGATGCGGTCATTGGTGGTTCCGCCATGGCCATCGGCGACATAAATATCGCCGTTGGGCGCGACGGCGACTCCGCTCGGCCCATCCAAAAAGCCGGGACCATTTCCGGGCATTCCGGGCTTGCCCAGGGTCATCAACACTTGGCCCTGCGGGCTGAATTTGACGACCACGGCGCCCTTGCCGTTCTTCGCCCGCTCGTCGGCCACCCACACATTTCCTTCGCCGTCGACATAGAAGCCGTGGGGTTGGTTGAACATGTTGCCGCCGAACGCCCTGACGAACTTGCCGCCAGCATCGAACTTCTGGATCGGTGGAATCATGGAATTGGAGCAGTCATTCGACGCGCAGCGGTCGAACACCCAGATGCTCTTGCCGTCGCTGTGATCGACCTGGACCTTGATGGCCGCACCAAATTTCCGGCCGTCGGTGAGCTGCGCCCAGTTGTCCTGCGTCTTATACGGATTGGGCGCCGCGTTGGGGTCGGTGCTCTGGGCGAGGCCCCAATTTCCCGAAACCATCATCAGCGCGCCGGCGGCGACCCCGATCATCAATGTCAGCCTGATTGCATGCGTCATGGTAGTCCTCCCGTGCGGATTTGACATTCCGGGTGCATCCCGACCTGGATGCCGGACACCCGGCCGTTCGGTTGCCTGCTTGGCTTTCGGCTGCTTGGCTTGAAGTGCGCAAGCCGACCCTTAGCCGATCGTTCGCAGAGCCCTCACGCGACCCGGATCATAACGGGCCGCGCGGAGACCGGGAAGCCGTAATCAGCCGTCGACTTCGCTCAGGGCAACTCCGATGCGTCGCACGTTCGTGCCATTTCTGTAGGACGTCAGCGTTCTCCGGGCGGCGTGACGCGTGCAACGGGACCGCCGTCCTGGGTCTCAAAGGGCTCGTCGCTCGGCCATCATGCGCCGTGCAGGCACTCGCGTGCAAATTATCACAACTGCAACTCAAAATGAGCGACCCTCCGTAAAATTGCAAAAGTCAATGATAGGCGCCGGTATTTCGCACAAAATAGTCAAACTATCCACTTATTTCCGCCCCTGCGGCCGTATCTCGTATGAATTGCTAGTGATTCGGAGGGTTTTCGGAGGG
>Ga0257161_1000372_pt1 | contig 11660 bp, 11 predicted proteins | sample NR01A_FD_185954 | JGI IMG/M metagenome (GOLD analysis project Ga0257161, IMG submission 185954) | Soil microbial communities from H.J. Andrews Experimental Forest, Oregon, United States - NR-01-A | ecosystem: Environmental > Terrestrial > Soil > Temperate forest > Bulk soil | place: USA: Oregon... | reverse complement strand
AGACGCGCAGTTGCAGACCGTGCTGCGCGCCGTTTCCGACTGAACGACCGCGTCCAGCCCTTCATCTTCCGGCCGGATCACCTGGCGCCGACTTATTCGGAGGCGCAGGTCGTCAAGCCACCTCGCTTTAACGCCCCTTACGACGTCGAAGACGTGAAAACCGGTCGACGGCGCAACCTGGAAGCTCGAACTTTCCGGTCTCATCGAAGACAAACGGCCGTGGACCGTGGAACAGCTCTACGGTCTGCCCGAACAGGAATTGATCATCAGGCACATCTGCGTGGAGGGCTGGGACTACATCGGCCAGTGGTCGGGCGTGAACCTGCGTGCGTTCTTCGAGCGCATCGGCGCAGATACCACCGCAAAGTATGTGGCATTTCGCTGCGCCGACGACTACACTGAAAGCCTCGACATGGCGACGGCGCTGCATCCACAAACTATGCTGGCGACCAAATACGCCAAGGAGCCGATCGGGCATCCGTTTGGTTCCCCGCTGCGCTTACGCACCGCAATCAAGCTCGGCTTCAAGAACGCCAAATGGGTGAACCGCAATCGAGGTCACCAATGATTTCCCCGATACGTTCTGGCGCAAGCAAGGCTTCAACTGGTTCGCGGGATTATAGGCCGGAATCAATCCTCCTCGGTGACCCGATAGATCCGCCATTGCTCCGCGCTCTCATCCACCAGCGTGTAGCACGGGCTGACCGCGAACGGGTCCCTAGCCCACGCGCCGTCGGCGGCGGTCACCACGATGATTCGGCAATCATATTCGGTGGCGAGTTCCCGAACTTCGGCGGGCGAGCCGTCGCCGCCGAAAACCCTGATGAATTGTGCGTTGATCTCCTCGGTCCGTCGTGACCGAAGCGTGCTGTAGACGAGCGCAAGTTCGCGGCCCGCAAAACACGACCGCCGGTCGCTGAGCAACGCCCACGATATGTTGACGGGCCACGGCGTCATCGCCTGCAGCAACAGCGGGTTGTTGCCGACACGCTCGCCGGGGCCCGAATGGCGACGCACCGCTGCCCACAACTCAGGAGAAGCAGCGAACAGGCGAGCTGCGGGCTCGATACGACCCGTGACATAGCTGCGGATTAGATCAACGCCACCCGGCAGGCCCAGAATGATCGCGATCCCGGCCGCCGTCACGCCAATGCGGGAGCGCGTCCCAATCCACCGGGACAGTCCGGCCGCCGCAAGCACTGTGAGAGCCATGGCGGCCACCAGGACCGCGCGCCAGCCGAGGTCGTCGTTCTCCGCAAGCGTGCTGGTGAGCAGCCAACAGACAGCGAGGCTGGTGAGCGCGAGCGCCGCCGCTGCGCGCACCACGCGTGATCTGCCGTCATCAAACTTGCGTGACGAGAAGAGCTGCGCCAAGGCGATCATTCCGATCACATAAACGGCGGGAAGCTCGATCGGAAGCAGCACCACCCAGAACGCTGGAGGATCGAGCACAGCGCGCAGCGAATCAGGAAAATATGATTCAAGCATGGGGTAAAAGTGCAGAGCAACAGGGGAGCCCTTGCCGGCCGTCGCGGCCAATTGATCGCGCAGGAGCGGCGTCGCCAAGCACAGCGCAAAGACGGCTGCGACCGCAAGGAACGCGATGAAGCGCAGTCGCTGCCGCGGCCCGAGGCGCCCAATTATCACGATCGCGATGACGGGCGCCGCTATGGCGAACGTGATGCCCCCGATCCAGGTCGAGCTTTCGAAACCCGCTGCGACCACCAGCGCCAGCGTCATCACAAGAATCACGCTCCCTCGTCGCGCCAGCTCGTTCATCAGGATGATGGCCGCTATGGCGCATGTCGCAGACATGATGTGCTGTGGCACCCACGCCGCCTGAAACAGCCAGCCACCAAGTCCGGCCGAGCGCCCGACCACCGCCTCCAGATTCTCAGACCCGAATATCCACTCCAGCAGCGTCCGCGTCGATGCGGTCGCCGACAGGATCACGACCGGCATCGCGGCCGCGCGACCGCTAAGCCACACGCCGAGGCCCATCATCATGGTGAGTGAGGCGAAGGCGGAGAACCACGTCATCGCCACGTCCGCTTCCCAACCACTTATGCCTGCCACGAGGGCGAGTTCGGCCGCACTGAAATGCCACAGATAATAGTAGTTCAGCCGAGGGAAGGCGTCGCCGAGGAACGGATTGCCGGGCGGTACGCCGAACTTCATCATATCCTCGATGAGCGCGATCTTGGCATGATCGAAAATCGGGGCCGCCAGATAGACCGCATCGCTCGACACCTTGGGCAGTATCGCGGCCGTCGGTGCCAAAGCAAGCAGCGCAGCCATTGCATAAGCCCAGGGCGAAACCCTGCTGGCGATCTCATCGGCTCGCGCGCTAGCAAGCCATATGGCGACTGCGGCGACGAGCATGACGCCGGCCACTGTGGTGACATGCATCGCCGAAAGCGGCAATACGAAGAAGATCGGCAATGCGATCGCGCCGTGCACCGCCCAGCCGACGAGGGGCGCCATAGGCAATGCGAGGGCGGGAACAACACGCCGGGTGATCGTGACGCCGAGAGACGTCCAGAACAGCAGCGCGACGGCAGCACCGATCGCGGCGTGAAGGGTTGATGCCATTGAGTCCCGTGCTCACTCCCCTTTGCGTCGCCGCTTCCACGTCCGGAGGACGTAAGCAGCCCCTACTCCGCGGCCGCCACGTGCCCCACTGCTTCCCGCACCCACGCCGCGGCGAGCATCATTGCCAGCTCGAGCGAACTGCTAGCCCCATCGCCTTCGCCTTTCTCGAAATCGCCTTCGACGCAGCCGAGTCGATTGGACACATGGGCGAGACAGATCACCGGCCGCGACCAGGCTGCCGCAAAGGCATAAAGGGCGGCGGCTTCCATCTCGACGGCGAGGATGCCCTCCCGGCGGCGGAGTTCGATCGCCTCGGCGGTCTCCCGAAATGGTGCGTCGGTCGTCCAGGTCGCTCCACGGTGCACGCGGCGACCGGCGCATCCAAATGCTCGTGCGGCGAGCTCGACCAGAGCCGGATCGGCTTCCACGTAAGCGGAGGGCGGGAGATAATGATAGCTGGTGCCCTCGTCCCGCAGCGCGCGCTCGATCAGGATGTAGTAGGGCGGCCGTCCTATGTTGGTGATTTGTCCGGCGGACGCGATGTTGACCAGCAACTCGCATCCGGACGCGAAGAGTTGCTCGGCGACCAACACTGAAAACGAACCGCCGACGACATGCCCGATGATGCCGCAACGAATATCGCTGACGGTCCATTCCCACATCCGCGTGTGGAAGCAGGCCCAGCTCTTGCATGGGAACGCAGCGCACACCCGTCGCACATGGGTTACAATGTCGCCATCTGGGTCGATCACGCAGATGGCAGGCACAGCGTCGGGATTAAGCGACTTCTGTCGGCGGGCTTCCCGCAGCATGTTCTCCGGGCGAAATATCGATGGAGCGTCATGATCCTTGGGCTTGAAAAGCGGTGCGTTGCCCGCCGAGAGCTCGAGCACCGGCCGGCCGTTCTGATGGTTGTAAAAAGCACTCATCCTCTGCGCTCGCGCATGAGCGCGGCGCTCGTCTGCCGCTTGCCTCTCGCGACCCTAATGAATGTCGCGACAATTCGTGGGGCGGCGCGCAATGTGCCGCGCAGGCTGCCGGCGACCTTCGAGGAGCCGCCGCGGCGGCGCCGATAGAGCACCGGAATCTCCAGTATCCGCAGCCCGGCCACGGCGGCGCGCATCTGCATCTCGATATTCCATCCATACGTCATCTCGGTCATGCCAAGACCCAACAGCGCGTCGCGTCGGATCGCCCGAAACGCACACATGTCGGTGTAGCTCACGCCGTAGAGCGACCGCATGACGAAGCCGGCCAGGTACCCGGCCGCCACCTGGTGCCACGATACGCTGCCGGGCTCGCGCACGCCACGCGCGCGCGAGCCGATTACGAAATCGAACGCGCCGGCCTGAATCGGCGCGATCAACGCGGCGACAAACGCAGGATCGTCGGCGCCATCGCCGTCCATGAAGACCACTATGTCGGCGTCCTCCGCCGCCGTCGCGGCCGCGAGGCAGGCACGTCCATAGCCGCGGCCCGCCTCAATGACGTCGGCGCCCGCATCCCGGGCCCGAGCCACGGTCGCATCGGTGCTGCCGCCGTCTGCCACGATAATGCGGGAGACGACGCCTCGAGGGACGGCGCGCAGAACGTCGCCGATGGAAGCTTCCTCGTTGAGGGTCGGTATCGCGAGCGCGACGACGCACGGGCGAGCGGCGGCGGGGGCGCTATCGGCAGCTGCTTGCACCATCCGCGTCACAAGCTCCATCGCAGGCCGCAACTCGCGCACGCAGCGGGCGGACGATCGGAAAGAAGTGCCTTACGGAACGCTCGGTAGGCCGCGCCGCTCCAGATTTCGCGCAATGACTGCTGGGTGGCGTCGCCGAGCGTGTAGTTCTCGTAGCCGCGCTGTGAGAACGGCGCGATGCAGCACGGCAGCGAGCGGCCGTTGGCGGTAAAATACATCACGGTCCAGGGCCGTCGGCACATCGACCATGGCGACGCGCTGTCCCGACGCCTGAGGCTCATGCCGGGTTCGGACACGGCGCCGGAAGCGCTGAAGGCAATGCCGTATGACTGCGCCAGCCGGGTCGCCGCTTCCAGATGCGCCTCATCCTCGCAACTCATCCGCTCATAGAGCGCCTGGTCGGGTCGGGCATGGCCGGTCGCATTGTCTTCGAAAAACACCAGGCGCTGAAGATAAACTTCCTTGACCCCGATCTCGGCCGCGACCTTCACGAACGCCGGCAGTTCCGCGATGGTTTCCTTTAGGCCGGTAAGCCATGCGGATACGCGCGGGCAGTCGTTGCCTTCGCGCTCCTGGAGATTGCGGAACGCGCGTACATTTTTCAGGATGCGACCGAAGTAATCTTTGCCGCGGATTGCCCGATAAGATTTTGCGTTTGCGGCATCGAACGAAACCCGCAATTCGTCCAACCCCGCCGTCATCAGGGCGCGGCCGTTCTTCTCATTGAGCACGGTGCCATTGGTGTTGAACAGCACATAGACGCCACGGTCCTTCAAGTAGCTGACCATCTCGGGAAGGTTCTTCACCAGCATGGGCTCGCCGACACCGTGGAGCACGGCACGTTCTATATCGGGAAGCTGGTCGAGGATTTTCGCGAACAGCTCCCAGCTCATGTCGGCGGGCGGTTCAAGCTCCTCGTAGGTCCGCGGACAAGTGGTACACAAGAGATTGCATCGATTGGTGGTTTCAAGATAGACGCAGACCGGCAGACGCGCGGGTGCCGCCGATCGCCCGTACCCGACGCTCTCCAAGTACCGGCGTTGATCGATAACGGGGAGGGAAGTCGCATCACCATCCGCTTCTCGCAAAGGCGTCGTCTGATCGAAATGAGTCATTCAGCCGCTCTCTGCATGGACGGATTTGCGACATCGGCCGATTCCCTTACGCCAGGCTCTCCGGCTAAGCGCTGCGCAAGATCGGTTTCGCGAAGGAGTACGTCGAAGAGTTGTCGCACATGCGTCGCGCGATAGGTCGTAAGTGCGGGCGTGAACGAAACGCCCGCATACAGTTCGGATCGCAAGAGGCGTAGCGCCGCAACGTCGTCGACATCATACCAAGACGGCAGCACGTGTACGGCCAGACCGATCTCGGCTGCGCGGTCGAGCGTCTGACGCGCAACGGACTCGGTGCTCCACGCCACATCCTCGAACAGCCGCCGGTGGGGCTTCTTGAGACCGAGCAGATAGTAGCCGCCGTCGGTCGAGGGGCCGAGAACAGCGTGGTCGCCGGAGCGCGCCAGCACCTCGGCGGCTTCCACCAGCAAAGCCGTCGGCAACGTCGGGCTGTCGGAATTGACCACCGCAGCGCCGCTATGGCCCAGCACAAGAAGCTTTTTAACAGCGGCAAATAGGCAATCGCCGAAATTCGGGTGCCACGCCTCGATGAGGCCGACCGATACTGGCAATATCTTGCGAAAGAATGGCTCCGAGCGCGGCGGGCCAAATGCCATGTAGCCGGAAAGCCGACCGCCCCACCTTCGCGCCTCCCGGTCCGCGACCGCAATATTCGCGGCCACATCCTGGAGAAACGCAGTGTTGAATGCAGCGGCTTCCTCGAAGGTGAGCGGCGGAACGAGGCGAGTCTTAGTCCGCCCCGGACACGAAGCTTTCGCCATGACGGCAATGCCACATGAGCCCTGCGCGGCGCCGCAAAAAAATCTGGTGTCGCCCCTCACCTGTTCACCTTAGCCCCGGTGGGAATATATCGGCGTCTCATTAGGCGAACGTAGAGGAAAAGCGCGCCGCAGCCGCAAACTTCTGCGTTCACATTTTTCGCAGCCACGATGTCCGTGGGGTCACACACCGTGATTGTCGCGTCTAACGCGCCGCGCGCGAAACCGGTTCCGGCGATTAGTCAGCATTATTGGGCTCGAATAAGTTGTTATTGCCGGAACGTTTCCGTCCACCCCGCGTTCTCGCCAGAAAGCAGCGTCACCCCGCCTGGCTCGGGCTTGGAAGAGGCGTTCGAAATGCCCAGTCCGCAGGCTCCGAAGCGTCGTAAAAGGCGACGCGTTAGGCGTGCTTGGGCGATACCATCGCGGCCCTGCTCACGCTCCGCTCATCGGCACTGCCTCCACCCATCAGCAATACCCTCGCCGAACACAACAACTGTGAAGCGTGGGCGAGATGATGAGCCAATGAAAACGAAGTGTGGGCAAGCCTACGATCGGCGTTGCATCGTGGGACGGCAGCGCTCATGCCCATCTGCCAGAGGCGCGTTGACACCGCCTCTCGAAATTTGCTGAGGGTATTGTTCAAACGAACGCGCTCGTGATTGACGAATGGTTATCGGAGCGGTTACAGACTTTGCCAATGTGCTCCAGCGACGTGTGTCGACTAGGCGATGCCATCGCGTTCCTCAGCCGGACAGCCTGGCCGCTTGTCGATCTTCTGATCCGGATCTGGATTGGTGAACGAGCAATCGTCTTGAGCCTACTGGTCGCGACCGACTGGGCGATGGCCGCCAGCATGGCGTCGGGTGGGGTTTTCGTCGCCACCGCCATTCGGTCAAAGCTCCGTGGCGAACCCGTCGCGCACGCCTTCTCCTATCGACATATGGGCAGTCTGGCGACGATAGGGCGGAAATCAGCGGTTGCAGATTTTGGCTTCGTCCGGTTGCGTGGCCCCATGGCATCGTGGCTCTGGGGCATCGCCCACGTGCTGTTCCTTCTCGGATCACGCAACCGCGTCGCAGTCGTTCTGAATTGGATCTGGTCCTATGTAACGTACGGCGCCTCGACGCGCCTCATCACAGGCTCAGCCCGTAACGGCGAGGAGATGATGTCGCGTTAGGGACGCGTGTGTCAGCATTTGCAGATATCCAATCCAATTGCTCTAAGGAGGTGACCTATGATCCCCACGATGACCGCCAGTGCTGCGACGCCGCCGATAACGTGCGGAAAGATGGTATTTCATGTGATCGTTGACAATTTCCATCGCACATTTTCGCTCGATGGCCCCGGCGGCCCAAACGGGATACGCCTTCATCACGAAATGCTCTTTGTCGCGCGCGCGCAAAAGAGCAATTTCCGAGACTTTGATATTAGAGCGGACTCACTGGAAGCCGCTTTTGTGGAAATTCAGCAACGCTTGCCCGGCTACACGTTTCTGGGTACTTGGACTTCGCCGTCAATCCAACGCGCAACTGCGAAGAAATAGCGTGGATGCCAATGGCCCGTTGTGGGTCGAGACTGTGTGAAACTCGGAGCTCGTGCTGAAAAATAGAATTTCCGTCTCAAATTTGGGATCCACGAACGAATGGTAGCAGCGCTCACAACGTCCGGCATGAGACCAGAACGAGAAAGCAATCTTTGATTATCGAGGCGCGTTTTCACACAGCTTGGGTCGGAATTCGACCGTGACGAGGCCGGCTGTCACGGCCGTCTGCCTCCCGCCCTAGTCAAAGAACTTGAAGCGACGATTCTCGCCTTTGATGGTCATCATCTGGTCATTGCGGCGGCCTTCCCCCATTCAGGGCATTCGCTGCCGGGCACGTCAGGCGCCACATAAGACCCGAGGGAGCGTAATCGAGCTTAACCTCACCGCCGACACTCAGCTTCGCTATCGAATCGACGACCGTGCTGCCGAAGCCACTGCGCTCTGGTGGTGACACGGGCGGCCCGTTGCGCTCAGTCCAGCTCATCATGAAGGTGTCGCCCTCAAGCCGCCAGCGCACGTCGACACGGCCGACATCCACCGACAGCGCGCCGTATTTGCCGGCATTGGTCGCAAGCTCGTGCAGTGCCAGACCGATCGCTTGGGCGGCGGCCGCATTCAGGCGCAGCCTTGGGCCGTCGACCGCGATTCGAGCTCCAACATCTGCAAAGTGCGCGAGCTGGGCGCGCAGCAGCTCCTCGGCATCGACTCCCTGCCACTCGTTCCGGACCTCGACGGCACATGGAAGTTCCCCGAGACGCAGCCTGTGAGTTGAGCGCGGCGGCGTCGAGGCCGGCAGACAAGGGCAACATAAGAATCTGCCATCCACCGTCTCGGCCTTTCGCCATGGTCGTTGTGAAGGGCAGCTTCGGGTCATCTTCAGCCGTCGTGCGCCGTCCCCACTGACGGCAGCTTATGCCCAGATAGCTTCCGTGCCTGGCGGATGCTGCTGACGGCAGAGTAGGGCCAATAAACGACATTGACCCCGTTTTTCGCGTGAACGACCTGATATAGGCTAGTACCGAGCCACCAACGGGACGCGCCGAATCCCCCTTTTGATTTCAGACGGCAGCCTTAGTGCCAACGCTGCTGAGCATTCACAAGTTGAAATCCATTAGCTGCAAGCGCGTAGCGTTCTATTCATTTGGGAGCAAACGTCATGAAACTTTCCCGTCGGCAATTTCTGCATATCGCCCCAGGCGCTGCCACAATGACGGCCGGGTCGCGCATCGCGAGAGCGCAAGCCTATCCGACGCGGCCAGTGCGCTGCATCGTCGGGTATGCCCCCGGCGGGGGGACGGACATTTTCGTACGCCTGGTGGGTCAGGTGCTCCCCGCGAGGCTCGGTCAGCCCTTTATCATTGAGAACCGGCCCGGAGCGTCCACCAACATCGCGACGGAGACCGTCGTCCGTGCGCCAGCCGACGGTTATACGCTGCTCGGGACCGACGCAGCCGCCTCGATCAATGCCACCCTTTACGAAAAGCTGGGTTTCAATTTCATCCGTGACTTTGCGATGGTCGGAATTACCCGCGGTCCTCTCGTCGTGGCGGTGCATCCATCAATTCCCGTCAAGACAATCCCAGAGCTGATCGCCTATGCGAAAGCTAATCCGGGCAAGCTCGCAATGGCATCCTCGGGCAGCGGAAGTACCAACCATCTGGCCGGCGAACTCTTCAAGGCGATAACCAAGATCGATATGACACATGTGCCCTACCGCGGCGCTGGACCCGCGACAACCGACCTGCTCGGCGGTCAAGTGCAAATTATGTTCATCGCCCTGCCGCCGTCGCTGGAGCACATCCGCGCCGGTAGACTGCGTGCGCTGGCAGTGACGACAACGACGCGCTTTGAAGCCTTGCCCGATGTTCCGCCTGCAAGCGATTTCGTGCCTGGCTACGAGGCCAGCCAATGGTGGGGCATGAGTGTACGCAAGGGCACCCCCCTTGAGGTCGTTTACAGACTCAATAAAGAAGTCAATGCGATCCTCGCCGAGAACCAAATCAAGGCGCGCCTTGCTGATTTAGGTAGCGAGCTACTCGCAGGTTCATCAGACGAACTTGGGGCCTTTGTCACCGCCGATACCGAAAACTGGGCAAAGGCTGTCAAATTCTCCGGAGCAAAACCGGACTAGTCCGAGTCGGACATTAGTGATATCGAGACCAACGGTTGTAGTTGTCTGCACTCTCTGGCTCCTCCGAATCATGGGATGTCCTAACAGCGCCCACTTCGATGGCACTCTCGTGCCGGGGAGGAGCCGTCCATAGCATCAATTGCAGAAGTTACTGCAGTGCATGGGGCAACGATGCAAGGCATCGTGTTAGGCTTCGTCGCCTGTGCGGAGAAGTGTGATCCACCTCACACTTGGAAGGTTTTCCTCGAATAATAATCAACCTGAGCTTGGGCGCTGGTTGGGCAGCGCAGCTCAGTTTTTGGAGGGATGGCATGAGAAGTCTTTATCTCGCCGTAGCCATCGCTATCGTTCTCGGAAACGTCGAGAGCGTAAGCGCTCAGGCTTATCCGTCGCGACCTATCAGCATGAACGTGCCGTTCGCCGCCGGCGGACCGACGGACACGATCACGCGCATCGTGGCCCAGCGCATGTCAACGTCGCTCCGCCAGAGCATCATCGTTGAGAACATCAGCGGAGCGGACGGCACGATCGGAGTCGGCCGCGTGGCGCGCGCCGCACCCGACGGCTATACGCTGAGTGTCGGCCAGTGGTCGACTCATGTCTTGAACGGCGCCGCCTACGCCCTGCCCTACGACCTGTTGAAGGATTTCGAACCGGTTGCGCTGCTTGCCACCAACCCGCTGGTCATCGTCACCAACAACGCCGTCCCGGCCAGGGACCTGAAGGAATTGATCGCCTGGGTTAAAGCGAACCAGAACAAGATGGCGGCGGGCGTGGGCTCCATGGCGCATCGGGTCAGCGCCGTCTATTTCCAGAACGTCACCGGCACCCGCTTCACGCTCGTGCCCTATCGCGGCGGGGCCCCAGCAATGCAGGACCTGATCGCGGGACAGGTTCAACTGATGTTCGATCAAGCCGCCAATTCGCTGGCGCATGTGCGGGCGGGCAGCACTCGGCCCTATGCAGTCACCGCGTCGGAGCGGCTCGAATCGGCGCCGAACATTCCGACCGTGGACGAGGCCGGTTTGCCAGGATTTTACGTTTCGGTTTGGACTGCGCTTTGGGCACCCGGGGCAACCCCTAAGGCCGTCATCGCCAAGCTCAATGCTGCGGTCATGGACGCGCTCGCGGATCCCGTCGTCCGCCGACGGCTCACCGATGAGCTGGGGCAGGAAATTCCGCCGCCCGAGCAGCAGACACCGCAGGCGCTCTACACCTACCAGAAGGCGGAGATCGAAAAGTGGTGGCCCATGATCAAGGCGGCCAACATCAGGCCGGAATGAATCCGACTCACTGAGTATCCATCGAGTCCGCTGCGGTCATGGGGAAAGGCTGTGCGCGACTCCGGAGCAACGGCTGACTGACGATAATGAGACTGAACGACGAGGAGCAAGACATCGTGGCCGGCAAGTCCGGGCCCGTTGCTCGCCAGGCGTTGCAACATCAGCTCAAAGTCGGCGAGTTCTTTGGCGCCGAAGACTTCGTGCCGGTGACGCAGGCGCACATCATGGCCGACACCGAAAGCCTCGGGGAAGCCGGCGTGCAATGGCTCGAGAATCTCGCCACCGCAGCCGACACGCACGGCCGCGTCCGCGTTCCGACCATTACCGACCCGCGCGGAACCGACTTTGCCAAGGCGTCGTTCTTGGGTCAGACCTCGACCATGCTTGACCTGGAGCGGCGCGCCATATCGGCCTTCGAAAGGCTGGGTGTCACGATGACCGACACCTGCATCAACTACCAGACCATACAGGCGCCCACACGCAACGAGCACGTCGCCTTTGGCGACACGGGCGTGGTCATCTATTCCAAC
>Ga0257161_1000371_pt1 | contig 11745 bp, 11 predicted proteins | sample NR01A_FD_185954 | JGI IMG/M metagenome (GOLD analysis project Ga0257161, IMG submission 185954) | Soil microbial communities from H.J. Andrews Experimental Forest, Oregon, United States - NR-01-A | ecosystem: Environmental > Terrestrial > Soil > Temperate forest > Bulk soil | place: USA: Oregon... | reverse complement strand
ATCGAGATAGCTTTTCACCGGCGTGATCTGGCTCGCCCGTGCCGCGCCCAGGTAATTCTTCAGCGCCGGCGCGGCCAGATAGAGATGGTCCTGCACCGACAGGATGAGATCGAGCTTCTTCATGCGTGCGAGTTGGGCGGGGCGCGACACGAACAGATGCTCGATCGCCCACCGCTTGCCGGCGATCGGGTGCTCGCCATTCGCGGCCTCATACCGCGACTGATGATGCCGATGTCTCGGAAAGGCCGCGGCGAGAAGAAGATCACACATCGGCCGGTGCCTATTCCGGAGTCGCTGGCAGAGCGATTGACGGGGCGCAAAGGGACTTTGCTCCTGCGGCCCGACGACGAACCCTGGGCCAAGACCAACCTTCCGCGTCACTTCGAGGAAGTCTTGAAGGGCGTGAAGCTCGGTCAGCCCAAGGTGACCATCTACGCGCTGCGCCATACCTCGATCGTTTGGCTAACGATCTGTGCGTGCCTACTCCGATCCCATCCCGAAAGCAGTTGTTCTTCCCAAAGCACCTCGGGCCATACAAAAGGCCCCACTGCATTTTCTGCGCAGCCCGCAGAACATTCAAACGCAACTTTTCCTGACCCGACTCGGCCGCGCCAGCCGGCGTACCGCCACGGAAGGTCTCAAGGGGTAAGCTGCCGTCACCGCGGAGGTGTTTCATTGTCGGCCCGTGACCCCTTCCGGACATTCAGCGATCTGGCCGATTAGCTTGCAAAGTGCATCGCGATCTGCCGTGGTGAAGGGTGGACCACTGAAGCGAATTACGGCGTGGTCGAGGAAGAAACGATGCACAAATCTTACAGGAAGCGGCAGGTGCTCTCGCTGGGGCTGTTGGTAAGCCTCGCTGGGACGGCGGCAGTACAACAGGCTGGGGCGGCGAGCGCTCCGCCCGTTTTCTCCCCCACTGCCCAGACGGCCTGGGTCGGTATCGGCATCGGAGCGCTCCTCCCGGTTCCGGGCTCGCCAAAGCCGATCGGTCAGGACCCGGCCCATCGCTACATCTCGAACGACGAATCCCGCGTCACCGGACAACAGCCGACCCAACGCATCAGCGACATCAGCAACCCCAATCTCAAGCAATGGGCGAAAGACGTGATGAAGAAGGACAACGACGAAGTGCTTGCCGGCAAGTTCGCCTTCACGGCGCGTTCGTCATGCAAGCCTGCCGGCGTTCCGGGCTTCGACGTACTGCTCGGGGGCGCTGTGTTCATCCTGCAATCGCCAACGGAAGTCACGATGATCTTCTCCGGGAACGCCGAAGCGCGGCATATCCGGCTGAATTCGTCTCATTCTGCCAATCCGAAACCCTCCTGGTACGGAGAATCGGTTGGCCATTACGAGGGCGATACGCTCGTCGTCGATACCATTGGCCTCAACGACAAGACGTTCCTCGACAATTATCGCACGCCGCATACCGATAAGCTGCACGTCACGGAACGCTGGCGGCTGATCGAGGACGGCAAGAAGCTGGAAATCCTTATGACCATTGATGACCCGGACACGTTCAACCAACCCTGGCAGGCGCTGCGGCAGTACGATCGTGTGAACCGGACCTTGTCGGAGGACATCTGCTCCGAGAACAATTTTAACCCGTTCGGCATCGACTATGGCACGCCGGTGGCGGAGAAGCCGGATTTTTGAGGCATGCGCATGCGCCGTCTCGACCGCCAGGGCTATTGCGTTCGATCTGATCGAGTTCAACGGCCGCGATCTGCGGCTCGAACCGATCGACTATCCGCTTTGGGGGTAGGGACGCCTCGATTGTCTCGACGGGACACCGCTCGTAGATATCAAACCGGAGCGCACTCGGTTCACGCCGATCGGGCCACCACGGCCGGGCGATTTCGAAGTCGACGATCCCGGCTCAAGCGGATCGCACGAAGGTTGGGCGCATTCTCTATAGGGCACCGACGATGCTCACAACCGGTGCGCCGATCCTCAATCTCCGCGATGTGGTTCATGGCGGATTTAAGGTGGTCGGTCCCGGCAACCTCATTCTATTTACGGTTCATACCGTCGACAAAGGAAAGCCCTTGTACGATTTGGTGAAGTAGCCCAATCGTTCCCACGCGCTTGGTTAGCTGAACAAGGCGAGCCGCTGGCCGGCCGGGGTGACGCCTCAAAATCATTTGAAACGAAACCAAGGAGAACAAAATGATCGGGCTGTGTCGTAGACCCATTATCGGCGGAGCCACACTCCTCGCTGTGAGCATCAGCTGTCTCGGTATTCCCCGCACGTTCGCGCAAACGGCGCCTGACTATGCGGTGCTCATGGCGGCGCCAGACCGCAGCGATGCCGATCGCGCGGCCGACAAGCGCCGCGATCCGGTGCCGCTCCTGGCGTTCGCCGGCTTGCGGCCGGCTATGAGGGTGCTCGATATGGGCGCCGGTGCCGGCTACAGCACCGAGCTCGTGGCACGCGTTATCGGTCCGACCGGCATCGTGTACGGCCAGAATCCGCCCGACAATTTCGAGCGTGCAAGGAATGCCTTTGCGGCACGAGCCGCGACGCCGGCGATGAAAAATAGCCTTGCCCTGGTGAGGCCCTACGATGATCCAGTGCCGGCGGATATGCGTGACCTCGATATGATCACGTATCTGTTCTTCTATCACGACACGACCTACCTGAATGTCGATCGTGCCCAGATGAACCGCAAGCTGTTTGAGGCGCTAAAGCCTGGCGGTACGCTGGTCATCGCCGACCATTCGGCCAAGGCGGGCTCGGATCCGTCGGTCGGAAAGACTCTTCATCGCATCGATGAAAGCATGCTCCGCCGTGAGGTCGAGGCGGCCGGCTTCAAGCTGGTGGCCGAAGGCAATTTCTGGCGTAACCCTGGCGACCCGCGCGATTTCTCAACGCAACAGCCGACGGGTCCGGTCGATAACTTCGTACTGAAGTTCCAGAAGCCGCAGTGACCTCAAGGCAGAGGATGCCCAGCGAAACGGCTGCTTTCGGGAAAAGCTGCCGTCACCGCGGACACGTCGGATTCGTCTCTGTCTGACCCACATGAGACATGAGCCCAGCCGTCAAGGAACGTGCCAGTCCCTTCATGGAGGACCGGCCATGACCCGATTAGCTTTGCCATCGTTAGACCGAAGGCATAGCCTCAGCTCGTCCCACTACTCGGGTAATGTCGGGAGTTGGGGGGACAGATGGGCATGGCGCCATTGTCCGCGAAGCTCCTGCTTCCCCAATCACATCCGTTCCAAGGCATGTTCGGCCGCAAGGTTTCTGTTCCGGTTTTGCGCTCACCTTCTCCATAGCAGCGCGGGCAAGCAGTTGTTGATCGGCCGCTTCGTGTAGCGCGTGTTCCAGATGATGTTGTCGATCCCCCTTGCCCGCCTTGGTGACGCCGCTTTCATGACTTTCATGAAAAAAAAGCTCCCCCGGATAGAATATCCTGCCGCTCCTAGTCATAGACCAATCGGCCGATTGACGCGAACGCCCACGCACCAAGTACACGGGGTTTCTCCGCATGGCGCTGACTCGAAGCACGCCGTTTTCAGTACCGGAGCTGGCGACGCGGGTCGCCGTCACTCTGGGCGCGCTCGCAATCTATCGCCTGGGCGTCGCCTTGCCGCTGCCCGGCCTCGATGTGGAACGGCTGGATGAAAGAGGCGTGGTCGAAGCAATCGATCGCACCTCGGTTTTCGCTCTGCGCGTTGTGCCCATGATAAGCGCCCTGCTGCTCGTCGAAATGGCTCGCCTGCTCTCGAAGCGGTTCAACGACTGGGGCGGCGCGACCCCGGCCAACGCACGGCGCATCAACCGCTGGGTGCTCGTCGGGGCGTTGCTGCTGGCGGCTTTCCAGGCCTACGGCATCGCCAACGGGTTCGAGGGTATACCCGGTGCTGTTGCCGACCCTGGGCCGGAGTTCCGGCTCGCTGTCGTGACGACGCTTGTCGGAGGCACGGCTTTGCTCGTGTGGCTGGCAGCGCTGATCTCCCGGCACGGCGTGGGGAGTGGCCTCTGGATTCTGCTGCTCGCGCCCTATCTCGCCGGCCTCCCGGCCACCGTCCTTCGCTATGTGGAATTCGTGCGATTAGGAGTGCTGTCAGAGAATGGCGTTGTTTCAATCCTCGCCTATGTGCTCATCGCTGTGGCCAGCGTCACTGCCTTGGGCCTCGTTCTGGCCAGACGCGGGATGCCGCTCGAGCGTACGCTGATCTGGCCGCTGTACATTGGCGCCATCCTTGCAAATTTTCTTTTGGTCGTCCCATGGCTGCTCCCGGCCGGCCCGCTTCGAGACACCACCTTGGCATTCCTCAGCCCGGGAGCACGGCTGCACATCGCGGCGCTCGCCGTCGTCATCATCGCCGTCTCCCTGGCACAGTCGCGGCGTGCGGAGCCCCGGTCTGCCGCGGGGGGCTCATCCGCGACGCCAGTCGATCCCGCCGCTGCAGCGCCGGTCGTCCTCACCGCGCTGGCCCTGGCTGCCGTCGCCGTTGTGCCGCACCTTCTTGCGGCGCAGCTCAACGTGCCAATCCCGGTTGACGGCATTGGGATAACCGCTGCTGTCGGCATTACCTTGGGCGCGAAAAGCCTTCTGCCAGGCATCGAGCCTGACCCGGAGGCGTGCCAATCAGCCGCGCCGGATTGAGGCCGCCGTGGGTCGGGCCATTCCCCGCGACGCGCCTCCCTGCTGAGAGGGGAAACACATGGTCAAGATTCTGACGCCCGAAGATTATTTGAGGCAGGAAGCGGCGAAGGTGGCCGAACCGGCAGCATCCGGTGGAAGTGCCAGCCGGCAGCGCCTGGACGCGTCGGCAGCGCCCGGTGGAGGCGGCAGCCCGGAAGGACCTCGACCTCACGGTGAGCACCCGGGCGAAGCGCCGGTCGGCAACGCCTGGACGCGCCGAAGCCCTTGCGGAAGTCTATCTTCGCCGCGCCGGCCGAATCTATTTCGAAGGCGCGCAGCGCGCGCGCCGATGAAGTTAACCGGCTGCGCAGTCTCCTCGCCGATTGCGAGGTGCGCGGCGCTGCGAAAGACGCGCGTATCACGCGCCTGTTCCTTCAGCGCCGCAAACTCATGAACGCGCTCGACAAGGCCGATCCAGCAGCCGCGAAAAGGCTGTCAGAAAAATTTGCAACGGAGAACCGATGAGCACGACGAAGGAAAGCGGCTTCGAAGGGCCTTTGCCCTCGTCCATCAAACCGGAGGGCTTCCACTGCTATAGGCGTGGCGGCTGCGATAGCGAAGCGCTTTGTGAGGGCGAAGGCGAATGCCTTGGCGTCGATCCTCCGCTGGCGAACGCGTTGAACCGCAACCGCCTCGATGAAATCGCCGAAATCGAATGCCTTGGCGTCGATCCACCGCTGGCGAACGCGTTGAGCCGCAACCGCTTCGATGAAATCGCCGAAATCGTTCGCGCTCTCACTTACGCGGAGATGATCGAGTTTGCCGGCGGCTTGTGGAGCTTGCGCGGCGAGGGAGAGGTGAACGGCAAGACGCTGGCGAAGATCCTGCACGCGTGGGCGACGCAGATGGTGGCTTCCGATTGCGCCGTCCACAATGAGCCGGCGCTGCCTGTAGGAGAGTGTGATTGCGGGGCGGGGAAGAAATTCCAGCCGATCGACACTGCTCCAAAGGACCGGCCAATCCTCGCTTTCATGTCGGGACAATGGCGGATCGCGCGGTGGAAACCCAATCACCCTCACAAACGACCCATACCATTCTGGTCAGCAGATGATCTGCAAGTGACCGTTTCTCGCGCACATCAACCGAAGTGGTGGGCGGAATTGCCGCCCTCGCCGCCGGAAGCCGAAGTATGAAGAACGTCATCATCGCTCTCACTCGACCGCCATCGCAACGAACGCCGCACCAACAGCCTCGGTTATTCAATAGGCGTGCTGCGTTCCCTCATCGCCGCGTCGGAGATCCTGCGGATCGCGGGTTTTAACTCCTTCAACTATCGCGGCGCGCATCGGCAGTCGATCGAGATGGCGATCCGGTACTAGGCCTGCTTCGGTCGTGAGGTCGGATTCTACAAGACTATCACGCCATCGAACTCAAGCGCTTGTGCGGACACTGCACAGTATGACGGGAAAATCGTAAACGACGTGGATCGCGTCGTGATCTACGGCGCCTATCGCTTCCCCGACGATAGCTCCATCGCGAACGTGGAGGTCTCGGCAAAGGTCGCATCAAGATCATTTCCGTTGGATACCGTTGTGTTTGGACGCTGGCGTGATTAACGAAGGATAGATCGCTCGCCCATGCAGGCATCGAGCGCCGGGAATATTGCGGACTGAGGTCGCCTCGAATCCTTGCTTTCACCGATCCAAGGAAGCCGTAGCGGAAGCACTTTTACGGGTGCGTGTATGTCGCCTTTTGGCCCACTCCTTCCGTCGCCGGCGTGCGGCCGGCAGGGAAGCTATCGGGGGGTAAGCTGTCGTAGTCCGCCAAGTCGCCGAGTGTTTCCGCCTTCGAAGACAGAAGGCCGCGGCAACTTCACTCAGTAATTCCCTGTCCTGCCCACTCGCGTGCCCGAGAGCGGGTGGCTTGGCGGTTCGAAACACTCCGCCGCGGGCGCGCTACATGGCATAAGGGCGCCGCAACTTATTTCAGGGCCCATGCGCACATGATTCGTCTCGACAACATCGGCAAGCAGAATGGTCACCATATCCTCTTCATCGAGGCCTCCGCGGCACTCCAGAAGGGGGAGAAGGTCGGCCTCGTCGGTCCAAACGGGGCCGGCAAGACGACGCTCTTCCGGATGATCACGGGCGAGGAGCAACCCGACGAGGGTCAGGTGGCCGTCGATCGGGAGGTTACCATCGGCTACTTCAGCCAGGACGTGGGCGACATGTCGGACCGTAGCGCTGTGTCCGAGGTGATGGACAGCGCCGGCCCAGTGAGCACCGTGGCTACCGAGTTGAAGGAGCTGGAGGCCGCCATGGGGAATTCGGATCGGGCGGACGACATGGAGACCATCGTCGAGCGCTACGGTGTGGTGCAGGGGCGCTTCGAGGAACTGGACGGCTACGCCCTGGAGGGTCGGGCGCGCGCAGTCCTCGCTGGACTGGGGTTCAGCCAGGAGATGATGGACGGTGACGTGGGCGCGCTGTCGGGCGGTTGGAAGATGCGCGTGGCGCTGGCCCGCATCCTCCTCATGCGCCCCGACGCCATGCTCCTGGACGAGCCGAGCAACCACCTGGACTTGGAGAGTCTCATCTGGCTGGAGGAATTCCTCAAGGGCTATGACGGCGCGCTGCTGATGACCTCGCACGACCGCGAGTTCATGAACCGCATCGTTACCAAGGTGGTGGAGATCGACGGCGGCGTGCTGACGGCGTATTCGGGCAACTACGAGTTCTACGAACAGCAACGCGCGCTGAACGAAAAACAGCAGCAGGCCCAGTTCGAGCGACAGCAGGCGATGCTCGCCAAGGAAATCAAGTTCATCGAGCGCTTCAAGGCGCGCGCCTCGCACGCCGCGCAGGTGCAGAGCCGGGTGAAGAAGCTGGAGAAGATCGACCGGGTGGAGCCTCCCAAGTGTCGCCAGACGGTGTTGTTCGAGTTCCTGCCAGCGCCGCGCTCCGGTGAGGACGTGGTGAGCTTGAAGAACGTGCACAAGGGCTATGGCAACCGGAGCATCTACAAGGGGCTGGACTTCCTGGTGCGTCGCAAGGAGCGCTGGTGTGTCATGGGCATCAACGGTGCGGGCAAGTCCACGCTGCTGAAGCTGGTGGCGGGTGCCACGCAGCCGGACGATGGTACGGTGGCCTTGGGTGGCAGCGTGAAGATGGGCTACTTCGCCCAGCACGCCATGGATCTGCTGGACGGCGAGCGCACGGTGTTCCAGTCGCTGGAGGATTCGTTCCCCCAGGCGGGGCAGGGCTCGCTGCGCACGCTGGCCGGCTGCTTCGGGTTCTCCGGCGACGAGGTGGAGAAGAAATGCCGGGTGCTGTCGGGCGGTGAGAAGGCGCGGCTGGTCATGGCGAAGATGCTCTACGACCCGCCGAACTTCCTGGTGCTGGACGAGCCCACAAACCACCTGGACATGGCGACGAAGGAGATGCTCATCACAGCGTTGTCGCCATACGAGGGCACCATGCTGTTTGTCTCACACGACCGGCACTTCCTCGCCGCACTGTCTAATCGGGTGCTGGAACTGACGCCCGAGGGCATTCACCAGTACGGAGGCGGCTACACGGAGTACGTGGCCCGCACCGGCCAGGAGGCTCCCGGCCTGCGTAGCTGAGCCGGGAGGCGAAGCGGAAGCGCACGCCCGACTGCCACAAGCAAATCATCCGTTTGCGTCGCAAACACACCGGCGCGGGTGACGTCGACCAGCGCCTCGGAATCACAAGCCGCTGGCGACCGGCCGATTTTTGTTCGCACTCGTTCGCGTTCGGCGCGACGTGGCTTGAGCCGGCGGATTACCCAATCGATCATCCTTAACAGGATCGTTCTGATGGATTGCAGCGGCGTCCCTCATGATCTCCAGACAGGAGAGCAGTTCAACAAAGCTCGGCGGGCCGCCGGTGGTGACCATGCCGACGCATTGGCTCCTGTGGGCGGCGGAGTACTGAGACCAGTTTTTCGTGAGCTGATCCTGTGCTGCGCGTTCATCATCCATGCAGGCCGTCTTGCTGCGTCCAAAACTGAGGGCAAATCGGGCTGCGGCGTCGCAACTTGGACCTGCGTTCAGGTTCGGAGGGGTGTCAGCAAATGCGAGAACAACGTGCGATCCGAGCGATACGGCGACCAATGCGATCCTGAGGGCGAAAGCGGTCATAGTGATCCTCCATTTAGGGCGGCCGGCGGGCCAATCCTCAAATTGGTTGTTAGAGTCCGACTCGCTTCAGGCCCCAAAACCAGGACTGGCCGGCGAAACGGGAACCCGCGCTAAATGCGCCGCCAGCGCTTCCGGCCGCTCCATGGCGGCGACCCGATGCTTGACTGTCTTCTGCACCTTTTCGAAGGCGCGCACCTCGATCTGGCGCACCCGTTCGCGCGACACTCCGAATTCCTCGGCGAGTTCCTCGAGCGAGCTTGGCTCGTCAGCGAGACGGCGCGCCTCGAAGATGCGCCGCTCGCGGTTGGTGAGCCCCGTAAGGGCCTCGCCCAGCGCTTTGCGCCGGTTGTTGAACTCCTCGTCTTCGACCAGCACCCGCTCCTGGCTCGGCGCGCCGTCAAGTAGCCAGTCCTGCCATTCTCCGGCATCGCTGTCCTCACGGATCGGCATGTTGAGCGAGGCATCGCCGCCAAGTCGGCGGTTCATGTCGATGACATCCTGTTCGGTGACGGCGAGTCGCGTGGCGATCACCTTGATCTGGTCGGGGCGCAGGTCCCCTTCCTCGAAAGCGGAAATCTCGGCCTTGGCCTTGCGTAGATTGAAGAACAACTTCTTTTGGCTCGCAGTGGTGCCCAACTTCACCAGCGACCATGAGCGCAGGATGTATTCCTGGATCGACGCCCTGATCCACCACATCGCATAGGTAGTAAGGCGGAACCCCTTTTCGGGCTCGAAGCGCTTGACCGCCTTCATGAGTCCGACATTGCCTTCCGAGATGACCTCGGTGATCGGCAGGCCGTAGCCGCGGTAGCCCATGGCGATCTTGGCGACCAAGCGCAAATGGCTGGTGACCAGCCGATGCGCCGCCTCGCGATCGCCGTGCTCGCGCCAGCGCTTCGCCAGCATGTATTCTTCCAGCGGTTCCAGCATTGGCAACCGCAGGATTTCCTTGAGATACCGGGTGTGACTGGATTCGGTCGTGAGAATTGACAAGACCGCGGCGTGGGCCATGACACTGCCCTCCTGGTTACGCCCCCGGGGATCGGTAGGCGATTGCATTGTCGCTAGCTCTGAAATTGCGTCCGCCGAGAAAGGCGCGCCATTAACTAGCCTGTTAGAACCGGCGTAGCGTGCTGCCCGATGGCCTGCATCCCGACGCTACGGAACGAACCAAGCTCGTTGAGCAATCGAGCAAAGTGACTCGGCAAGGAGATGTCGGCGCCGTAGATCGATCTCAGCTGTCGGTTGACGGTCGCGAGTGCTTCGCGGTTGCAATCGACACCATCCCTCAATCCTTGAATATTGCCGTGCATGGCAGCCTCCCATTGCGAGTACTGGTCTTACTGCGTCTAGCTCAGGCTCCGGTGATAAGCGGTCGGGGTCAGCCCGGTCGCCTTGCGAAAAGCAGCAGTGAAAGAGCTTGTCTGGCTGAATCCCACAGCAAAGCCGATATCGGTCACCGAGGGATCTGACTTCGCCAACAAGGTTTTGGCGCGTTCGATACGCTGGCCGGTATGGTAGCGATGCGGCGGCATGCCGAAGGATTGCTTGAACGCCCGACAGAAATAGTACGGGCTCAGGCGGACCAGCTGCGCGAGCGCGGCGAGCGATATCGGCTCGGCAAAGTGGTCCTCGATATAGGCGACGACGATTCGTTGCTGCCAAGCTGCGAGTCCGCCGCGGACCCGAGGCTCCACGCAAGGCCTCCCGGCATTGAAGCGCACCAGCTCATGCGCCAGTACGATACCGAGAGCTTCGACATAGAGCCGATTGTCCGAGCCGGCGGTTTCGATCAATGTCGTCAGCTTGAGCGCCGTATCCCACAACCCGCTATTTTCGAAGAACAGCCGCGGCGCAAACGACATGTCAGCAAAACCAAGTTCCGGACTGAGTCCGGCGGGATCGAAATAGAAATAGATCACGCGGGTGAGAATGCGCGGTTCCTGCCAGTCGTGATATTCGTGACCGGCCGGCACGAAGATGAGCTTTCGCCTGAAATCACGCAGCGTCGATTTGGGCAGGCCCTCGATGAATGTGCCGCCGTCGTGACGCACGCCGCGCTCGTACGCCGCCAGCAAATGGACGGGCGCACGAAAGCGGGATTCGATCCTGTCATGTCGCGTGGCCTGGACGATCTCGGTTGCCATGCCAGGCCACGCTGCGGTGCGGCGTTTCACGTTGTCGGCTGGAGAAATCTCGACCATCGGATCGGCCAGATCGCGATGATACGGCTCGCGAGCCCGATTGCGATCGGCGCGTTCGTCATGTCCGGGCCCCGCGCGCCTCTCGATTGGAAGCGGCACCACAGCTCGTGGCAACTGCGAGTGTCTCGTCTCGTAGGATGACATAGCGTTCGTGGCCAGCGAGTCGGTCAACATGGCATTCCACCTTCTCGTTAATCGGCTTACACCGCGTATTCCTTGACGCCGAACAGTGAGAAATACGCGGCGGGCCGGACCGCCTGAATGCCAGCAGCGGTGTCGATGCCGACCACCAGGATGCGGACGATCTCAAAGGCGTTGTCGCCGTTTCGCGCCACGCCGATGTGCGAACCTCGCAGATACGCGACGTTGACGAGCGCGCAGGCGGTGGGGTCGTGTTCCTCGGCATTGACGGCGTCGATGGCCGCCTGCACATCGCTCGAGAATAGGGCGACGAGGCGTTCCACCTGGGTTTGGGTGTCGCACAGAAGGCTGGTGCCAACCTCGTAATCCGCAGCTTGAGCCGGGCTGCACAACGGCGCGACAAGCACGGCAAGAAGCGGCAAAAGACGTGTTGCGAACCTCATTGGAGCCTCCGGTCGGCGGTGGCGACGCGATGATGCGGGTGACGAGCCTGATTGCGATCGGCGCGTTCGCTGTGTCCGGGCCCCTCCGACCACTCGATCGAAAGCGGAAATGATTGCGTGTTGCAGTCGCGAGGGTCGCATCTCATAGGATAGCCAAGCATTGGTGGGCAGCGACTCGGCGAACATGGCCTTGTACCTCC
>Ga0257161_1000370_pt1 | contig 11752 bp, 11 predicted proteins | sample NR01A_FD_185954 | JGI IMG/M metagenome (GOLD analysis project Ga0257161, IMG submission 185954) | Soil microbial communities from H.J. Andrews Experimental Forest, Oregon, United States - NR-01-A | ecosystem: Environmental > Terrestrial > Soil > Temperate forest > Bulk soil | place: USA: Oregon... | reverse complement strand
GAGGCGGCAGATCGATGTAATCTCCGCCTCCCCGGCGCCGCGCGTGAGCAGCGCAGGAGCCGGATCGATCAATCCGGGATCGATACGAAGGATTTCCCGGGTACAATCCGCAACCATGCCGACCGTACTACGCCCCATCGACAATACCACGACCTTCCCGCGCGCTCCGAGATTCGCGCTGTATGGCAATCCCAAGAGCACACGCAATGAAACCAACGGCAATAGATGGTTGCGCAGTGTCACGACACCCAGCACAGCAGTTTCCGGACGCGGGACCTCCGCAACCTGGTCCGGCAGTGGAATTATCTCCCGCACACAATCGAGCGGCAGCGCATACTCCTGCTGCCCTAAATTGAAACTGACCAGAGAAACCTGCCTCGGCGGGTCAGTGGCGGCGAGGGTGGATATCGCGGCTGAAATCGGCGCTTCCGTCGAGGCGCGCGGGCTCTGTGCCCCCAGCCCGGCAAACTCATCGCGCAGCAGCCGCTGCGGATTCAAAATCTTTATCGTGCCATCCAATTCAGCGCCCTTGATGATACCATCCAACAGATCGGGATCGACGGAACCGGCTCCGGCGTCGTCCCGTTCTAGCCGGTTCGCCGGGAGCACCAGAAGATTGTCGATTCGATCGACGACAAATCCGACCGACACGCCACGATCGATCACGATTACTCGTGTCGCTTCATCCGGCAGAAGCTCCGGTAGGTGCAGCAGATGCCTCAAGGCGATAACCGGCAGTATCACGCCCCGCAAATTCGCAAGGCCGAGGAGGCTTCGCGGTCCCAGCGGCATCTTGGCAAGACCGGGCAGCCGAATGATCTCGCTGACGTCTTCGACGCGAAACCCAAACGAGTCGCCCGCGATCTTGAACACCACAAAGTGCTCATCACGGTCCGCATCGTGCGATGCAGCCCGTCCGACGTCGGGACGTTTTGCGTCAATCTTCTGATGAGGATCCGGAATTCGCTTAGCCATCGCGGCGCTGGATTTCTTGGGCGAGCGAGGCGATTTCCTCGATCGCCGCTGCGAGATCCTCGGCGCCGCGCGCCTGCTGCCTGGCAGCAGTCGCCGCCTCTTGCGCCGCGCTGCTCGCTTCCTCGGCGACAGCCGCAACCTGCTGCGCCCCACGGGCGGCCTCTTTCACCGACGAAAGAATTTCTCGGCCGCCAGTCAGTATTTGTTCATTGCCAGCTGCGACCTCCTTTATGCTTGTTTCAATAATGTCAAGCGCCGACAGGACGCCGATATTCTTTTGAATTTCCGCTTCAGCGGCAGAGATGATCTGTTCAAGCTCGCGGCGCACCGCAGCAATCTGATCCTGGATGGCTCGGACAGTATCTTTAATGCGTCCGGCATTCTCTCCGGAATCGAGAGCCAGGGTCCGGATATCCTTCGAAACAACGGCAAACCCTTTGCCGAAATCGCCCGCTCGCGCCGCCTCGACCGAGCCGCTGACCGCCAACATACTGGTCTGAATCGACACCATACCGATTCCGTCGACGATTTTGTCGACGCTGCGGCTGATTTTCTCGAGCCCGGCGACCTGTCCCAAGCTCAGGCGTGTTGTGTCTAGTGACCGCGCGACGCCCCTCGACAAACCATTGACCGTAATGCGGATTTCGGAGAGCATCGCTGCAATCTTCTCGCCTCGGTCCAGGGAATTTGTGGCATTCTCTTCAGCCGTTCGTGACGTTTTTTCGATTTGATCCAATGAAGCGCTAGCTTCCTGAGTCGCGGAGGCCTGCTGCTGCCCACCCCTGCTGATTTGCTCCACGGCGATCATGATTTGCGAGGCCGCCCCGGATATTTCTTGAACCGCGCTTGACAACTGCTCGGCGGCGGACGCCAACAGATCGGCACTTCCGCTGCGTCCGGAGCGCGCGTCCAGATTGTTGGCCATGCTCGACAGGGATTGCGTGGCGCTCCGACTTTCGTCGAGGGCAGCGGTCTGCTGCTCGACGCTGCGAAGTGCCTCGCTCGCCGCCGCAGCCTGCTGCTGTGCTGCGGACGAAATGGTTTCGGATCCCTTCTGGGCTTCTCGCGACGCAGCTTCGGCTTCCAACGCTGACGCGCCAATCGACTGGCTGCCTTCGGCCAAGGTGCTCACTTCCCGGCGAAGTTCGCCGAGGGCGAGGATGACCGTCTGGCTGTTTTCGGCCTCCGCCGCTGCACCGTCCGCCGCGGCCTTGATCATGGCGGCGATTGATTTGACCTGCTCTTGAATCTGTGCCGCGAGATTTTGGACGTCGCGCGCGCCCTTCTCGGACGTCTCGGCCAAAGCCCGCACTTCGTCAGCCACAACCGCAAAGCCTCGACCGTGGTCGCCGGCTCGCGCCGCTTCGATGGCGGCATTAAGTGCCAGGAGATTGGTCTGGTCCGAAACCTGGCCGACGGCCTTTGTTACATCTCCGATGCTTGCGGCTTGTTGGCTCAACTGCTCGATGATGGAAACCGAGCGGGCCTGCCGTTCGCCATTGTGCTTGATGTTGGTGGCCCACGTTCCGATCTGGTTCGAGGTCTCCACAAGGAGCCCCTGCATGGTCTCGGTCCGCCGCCGCGCCGCCTCAGCAAACTCGCGAGCCTTGATCAGGTTCGCTGCTATGTTTGCAGCGGAAGCGAGTGTTTGTTGAGAGGCGCTGGCCGCCTCCTCAGCCCCGCTGGCGATTTGTTCCATCGCCCGGCGCAGCTCTTCCGCGGCAGATGCGGCTTCGGTTATTCCGCTTGCGAGTTCCTCGCTCGCGGCAACGATGCGCTCCTCGATCTTTTGGCTGCGGTCGGCCAATTTGACCGCGGCGGCGGGCTTTCGGCGTCGCGCTTTGGCAGCGGGTGCGGAAGGCATGGGCCCGAAGCGATTCTGGGCTCTTCCTTTGGTGGCGAGATCGGACGTCTTCATAAGCGATTTCGCCCCTCCGCCCGTAATCTGCGTGGTGGCATTGCGAGCACCGGACGATTGATCGGCCGCGCTCTGTGACTGGAATCGCGCGCGATCCGGTTCGACGGCGGATATCAAGCCTTTGGGGCCGGCGCGCCCCGCGCCGATTGATTTGCTACGCATCGGAAAATACCCGTTTGAACCTCACTGCCGCCAGCTCCCTGATATACCCAATGGCGTCACGGCCAGACTACGCGTTATCGATCAGAGGGCACAAGCGTCAAAAACAATAAATTTGCCAAGTAGATAGGGTAATCCTCCGGTCGGCTGCCGATCTATTGCGGCGGCCAAGAACCGCCTCGTTTTCGTGGAAACGTATCTTTGTTCTACGCCGGCATCCCGATAAGAGGTATTCTCTCTTGGGTTAGAAGCTTAAGATCATCGCACTCGCGGGCAGGCCTTATGAAGGTCGTAGACAGTGCGAATCCCGGCAGGCCAGAGCCGCTCATAGAAGTCGAGCATCCATGACCTTCGAGCCTCTCACTCCGCTGACCGATATCGAGCGCGATGCGCTGGGCGAGGTTTCGAACATCGCGATGGCCCGCGCCGCCAACAGCCTGCGTCAGCTGGTCGAGCATGAGGTCCTGTTGTCGGTTCCGGCCATTGAGATTCTGTCGCAGGAAGCGGCAACACAAATCGTCGCGAAACCGGACAATCCGAACCTCGTTGCGGTGCGCCAGGACTTCAGAGGGGCCTTCTCCGGGCGCGCGCTCCTGATCTTTCCGGAAGCCAACAGCCTCGAGCTGGTGCGAGCCGTTGTCGGCCGTCAGCTTCCGCTTGAGGATATCGTTGATCTTGAGGATGAGGCGTTGGCCGAAACCGGCAATATTATTCTCAACAGTTGGGTTGCGACGATCGCAAACCTGCTCAAACGCGGGCTCAAAATGTCACTGCCCGTGGTGGTTCGCGGCGACAGCCGGCGGATGTTTGAAAGCGGCGAGACACAGAAGAATCTTATCCTGTTTCTTCATATTAAATTCGAGATCAGTAAAAAGGAGATTCGAGGCTACGTTGCACTGCTAATGGATATTCCCTCCATCGATGAGCTGAGGTTCCTTATTGCCGATTTCGTCACAAGCGTCACTGAGACGAACGATCCAAATGAATTGGCGTAATCGGGGCTTTTCCTCGAGCGTGTCGCTCAGGCCGAACGCGTTCCATTAACGGGCGGTCGATTCCGACGCACCAACAAAAGCTCGAAGGAACACCAGAGTCATCACCGGTTGGAACCAGAGCCGCATTGGCGGCGTTGGGTCGTGGAACCAAGTGTAACTCAAATCAGGAAAGACCGTTCTAATGAATGCCAAAGTAGAAAGCCCCGGCAACACCGTCTCATCCGGGATAGCGCAAGCACGCAATACGGCAAACGAGACGCTTGAATCCGCCAAACGTACCGTCGACCAGGCGGTTGATCGCAGCAAGAACCTAGCCTCAGAGGCTGCGAGTGCCGCAACCGACGCTGCCAAATCAGCAAAGCAAACGGGCTCTGATTTAGTCGACTCGGCGACGACCTTCGCCTCTGAAATCCAAGCGATGGCTCGGCAGAACCCATTGACCACTGTGGCAGGCGCGGTCTTGGTCGGAATGGTCATTGGGATGCTGGCAAAAAGTCGTGACAAATAACCCTGGGACTTTTCAGCCAGAATAGGACCTCAGCCAGAATAGGACCTACGTCAACCGTGAAAAGGCTGGCGGGATAATCGACGCTCATGCCGGACGATCCCGCCGCGGCCTAGTTCAACTGGGAGTCGGCATACCCGCCGTGACAGCCGCGCACTTGGCGAAACGTCGACTCGACGCGCTGTCATGTGTCCGCTTCGCAGCTATTGCTGGACAAGCTCGACAAGTTGGGCAAGGCGCAATGCAACATTGATGTCTGCGCCAGTTTCTATGGCTCGTTCGATCCTGCCGATTGCACCTACAAGCTCTACGGCGGCGGCCCGCGCAGGGTCTGCACCAAATAGCGCACTTCCCTCGTTCGTAGAACTCAGCAGGGGCCGACAGATCCTGAGTTGCGGATCACCGTCAGTGGATATAACCGACCAAGATGATCGCGAATGCAATTACTACTCCGGCGATTCCAAACAATAGAACGAAGCGCACATTATGCCCCGTCACACCCTGTCGTTCCGGAATATTCGCCACGACCGCAGGCTTATCAGCCTGCGTTTCAAGATGGTCGCCCGAATTCGTGTCGTCGAAATGCATATCTTATGCGTCCTTCTTGACGGTGATTTTGACCGATGGCAAGTCAACCGGCATCTGTTGGATATGGTTCCGGGTCCGCGAACAGCTTGAAAGCGGCATCGTCGTAGAAGTCCTCCGGCCACAGCTTGTTCCTTCCGACGCGACTATGAACCCGTTAAGGCATCAGGAGCGAAAAAACCGATAATTGCTCGGAGGAGCAATTGCGGGCACTGTATTGGTGAATTTGCTGGAACGTTTGACCGCCTTGTGAGTTATCTTCGAACGTGAACGATCAGCACCTTCCAATGGAAACGCAGCAACAGCTCGGCGCGGGGCTGGGTAACCGTATCTCGAACCAGGATACGGCTTCGCTCTTTTGCCCGGCCTGCTGTCAGATCATCGGACATCAACTGCTTTATTCGATCAGGGACTGCGACATTCTGAGGTGCCGTGGCTGTGGGCTCGGGCGCGCAGAGGCCCAGGCGTTCAATCCAACCTCCTATTACACGAGCGACTATTTTTCCGGGCGGCGATCGGACGGTTACGCTAATTACCTGGGCTCCGAACTGGTGTTGCGCCGGGAGTTTGCGCGGACCGTGAAGTTCATTCGCAAGTGGCGTAGCCGCGGACGCCTGCTCGATGTCGGCTGCGCCTATGGCTATTTCCTACAGGAGGCGAAACCATATTTTGACGTATTCGGCATCGAGTTGGCAGCAGATGCCGCGATTCATTGTCGTAAGTCCGGATTGCAAGTCTTTACAGGAACGGCCGATGAGACGACCTTGCGTCAGATCGGGAGCACGGATGTCATCGTCCTGCTCGATGTCATCGAGCATTTGCCCGATCCGCGTGAAACGCTGCGCTTGTTGACCCGCCATCTCAATCCTGGCGGCATCATCATCATTACCACCGGCGATTTCGATTCGCACGTCGCGCGCTTCTTCGGCAGACGTTGGAGGCTTATGACTCCCCCGCAACATCTCTGGTTCTTCAGCCGCGACAGCTTGCGAAAAATTGCGAGCTCGCTCGGACTGAGGCTTGAGCACGTGGACCATCCGTGGAAGATCGTACCGCTGTCGCTTATGGTATTTCAGCTTCGCCGCATGCTGCGGCTTCCCGCACACTTACGATCGCGCGGGGTGAATATCGGACTTCCCGTCAATCTATTTGATGCCGTGCGCCTCGTCCTGCGAAAGCCCCATAATGAGTAACGAACGTCTCACCTTGGCGCAAATCGCGTTGCTGACCGCCTACGGTGCGGGTATGGCTAGCGGACAGCTTCTGTTCAAGATGGCGGCGCAACGCCTTACCTTGAGCGGCACCGCGGCCAGCCGGCTGATCGACCTGGCCGGAAACGGTTACTTTTTCGCGGCGTTCGTCCTGTATTGTGGACTCGCCGTTTTGTGGGTTTGGATTCTTACATTCACCCCCTTGTCGCGCGCCTACCCGTTCGTCGCGGTTGCGTTCGCGATCACGCCATTGCTCGGTGGTTGGCTGTTTGGGGAGCCAATCAGCTTCCGGCTGGGTTTGGGCGTTGCAGCAATTGTCCTCGGACTCTTGCTCGTCGTTGGTTGACGGCGGAACTATCCCCGCCTGTCCGGCGTTACTTCAGGGCGTTTTCGGGCCAGGGGGCCTGGTCGGCATTGATGGAACGGGTCTTACCGTTGCGAGCATGGGTCGTAATCGCCGCGTATAACGAGGCAACGGCGATTCATCGCGTGATCAGCGACGTTGCGCGCTGCGGATACATGACGATCGTCGTAGACGACGGGTCCTCGGACCAGACCGTGGCGGCCGCCTCTGCGGCAGACCGGATCATCCGCCATCCGATCAATCTCGGCCAAGGCGCCGCGCTCCAGACGGGCATTGACTATGCCCTGGAGCAAGGTGCCGACGTCATCATTACGTTCGACGCGGACGGCCAACATAGGGCCGCCGATATCGAAAGCTTGATACGCGCGCTGGAAAAGACGCAGGCCGACTTCGCACTCGGCAGTCGTTTTCTCGGCAGTTCGACCGATTTGCCGCGTTCACGGCGATGGCTGTTGAAAGCGGCTACGCTGTTTACGCAGTTGACCACCGGCCTGCGCCTTTCCGACACGCACAATGGCTTGCGCGCCATGACCCGCCGCGGCGCAGGCGTGGTCCACCTCCGGCAGAACCGTATGGCCCACGCCTCCGAGATTCTCAGCCAGGTCGCCGCGAGCGGGTTGAGGTATGTCGAAGTGCCCGTCAGCGTCGAATACAGCACTTACTCGCTCGCCAAGGGGCAAAGACTTGACGACGCACTGATGATCCTCCTCGACTTGTTCGCACGCAGACTTTACCGATGATCGCGCAGGCTATCCTCTCGCTGTTGCTGGTTGCGGTGGCGATTTATGCCGGCAATGAACGCCGTCGTTCGCCTGCGGTGGCAATGCTCTCGATAATCGCAGCCATTGCCGGCCTCTATTTCACCTGGGTACCCGATCACGCCACGCGCGTCGCCCTATGGGCCGGCGTCGGCCGCGGCGTCGATCTCGTTCTCTACATCTGGGTATGCATTAATCTGATCGTTCTTCTGAACCTGCACTTGAAGCTGCGCACGCAGATGGAACTCGTCACGATTTTAGCCCGTACTATCGCACTCGCCGATGTGCGCGTTCGGCTCACGGAAAAATCCGATTCCCCGCGCGTATCGGATTTGGCTGTTGTGCCGCACAGCGGGGGCAAGCGACCTCAATGAAGCGACTGCCCTTGTTCGCATAAATCCATGCAAACGCACGTTGGTAGCGGGTCACCTCATCCACGAGCACCAGCTGCTCAACGTCAGCGGCGCAGCGCGACCGCTCACTCTCGATAACGAAATCGGCCTTCCTGGGGTCAAGTTCTATTCGCCAATTTCTGTGGAGCATTGGCTTCACCATGTGCTCTCGATAGGGAATGCATATGAGAAGGCTCGGCGAGCTGTGGGCGAATACCCCGGCAGCGTCCAGGCGGCGCTCAAGCCGCCGCAGGGCCTCTGTCGCGCCGGCTGCCCAATAGTCGAGCTCGAAGCGCCCATACGAGCCCGCCACGCCGCCGGCGAACGCATTCGTGGCGATATATTCGAGTGGATGCAGGGTCGCCAAGTTGGTGATGGCTACAACGACATACATTCCCGCAAACGCCGCAGCCAGAACGCTAAAGCGTCGCAAATACGGCAGCAGCCGCGTCAGTCCCCAGCCGCCGAGCAAAGCAAGCATTGGAATAACGAACAGGGTGTGGCGGACGCCGTCATAAAGGGTCGCGTGCTGGATCATGAGGAATCCGACCGGAGCGACCACAGCCATCCACACGAGCAGAATACGGCGGCTGCGGGCCACCACCAGGGCGGGGCGACGGAGGCCGGGTGCACCCTGCTTTTTGAAACGCTCAACGCTCACGCGCCCGAGCCATAAGACCTTGCCCAGAGCAAAGAGAGTGGCCAACACGAGGAGGCCCAGGAAGACCGCAGGCAGCCGGGCGAACCACTGCTCCGGAATGTAGGACCACGGCAGTGCGTTGGTCAAAAGCCCCTCGCCCCAGTGCTGGAATTCAAAGTCCACCGGTAATGTTGCAAAGTGCACAAAGGCAATCGTGAACTGTGTGAAAGGATTGCCGATTTGCAGCCACGGCCACAGGGCGACGGCAGTCGCCCAACTGATGGCAATCGCCGCTGTGACGCGAACGGCAATAGCCCGAAGCTGCGGTCGCGCGGCTCGTCCGCTCAGTACGAGCGCTTCGACACCGGACAGGAGCATAGTGCCAATCAAGAAGCAGTGAGTGATGATTCCTCCCGTGCGTGTGGCGATTGCGAGTCCGGTCGCTAGGCCTGCGCAAATGGTCGCACCCCATCTCGGCACCCCCTGACGCGCCATGAGCACGATGGCAAGTATCGCCCAGCACATCGTGGCCAGAAACGGAACATCGATCGGCGTGAAGAACAGGCTGCCATAGAGATAGCCAGTGGTCACGCACAACATGAGCGCGGCCGGTCCCGCCCAACGGCCGACGGAGAAACGCGCGATCGGCAGCAATGCGGCGAGCCCGGCGAGCCCGACCAGGAACGTCATTGTGTGGCGGACGGTCAGCGCATCGGCAATCCAGAGCGACTGCACGAAGGCGGTGAGCATTTGGAACCAAGGTCCGTAGTACCAAAGCGAGAATTCGACAGTTTCGAAATGCGATCGATCGGTAAAGCCGCTGGTATACCAAGCGAGGGCCTTGGGACCGTAGTCGTCAGTATTAAACTCATCGACTGTAGTTGCATAGTCTCCGGCCGTTGCAATCCCGATGATCAGTGTGACCGCAAGACAAGCCGCGCCGGTAATGGTCTCGCTATCGATGGACCAGCCGTTTGTTCTGGTGATCGCGCTGCGCGGCGCGTCAAGGCCTATGCTCGCCATCGCTTGCCGTCACGAATCCTGAACCTCACAATCATAAAATCTCCCTCGGCAACAAAACGAGGAAAAGCGATCCGGCCAGCCGCAAAGGTGGAGGTCAGGGAGTGAGCCGGCTGACACCGCGTGGGCTGCTTTAATTCATTTGTGCTAACCGATGTCGCGCCCGCACCCGGAACCGGGCCACCTGTAGCAACGTCTCTTTGCTCAGATGGTTCCGAAACGAGGATGCACACTCGGTGGAATCGGTGCCTCGGCCCTACGTGGTGGAGTACGGAGCCGCAGAGGTGACCTCAATGAGCTGGTGCGTTCGCCATATTTCGACTGGGTCGATGGGTGGAAGATTCAAGCCCAGATGAAAGCGACCAAACCACACTCGGGAACATCTCCGCTTTCGTTCCGTTGTCGCCCTTTTGGCCGATCGCGGTCGCGATCATCGGCTGTCTCTCGCCAAGACCCGGTGCAAAAAGGGAACTGCGGACGATGCGCTGCGTTTCTGAAGAATGATTTGTGCTCGCAGTGGGATGATTGCAGTTGCGCTGGTTGGTCTAGCCGGACAGGCGTCCGCGCAACTTGCAGCTGGGGTTGGAAACGAGTCTCCGAGCGTTGATCCGCGAAGGGGGGTTATCGCCCCGACCGCGCAACTTGAGCTTACACCTGAGCAAAAGGCGGCTATCTTTGATGCGGTGCGGCCGGCCGATGGGAAGGTTAAGGCGCCGGGAAATGTTCCGGTGGCGGTCGGAGCGCAGGTGCCGCCGGTAACCGAGCTTTACTTTTTACCCGACAATGCGCTCGCAACCGCGCCCGAGGCGAAGGGCGTCAAATACACCGTGGCGCAGAATCGCGTTGTGTTGGTCGATCCGACGACGATGCGCGTGGTCGATGTCATTCCGTAGTAAAGCGGAGATCGAACTTTCCGTCGCGGGAGGGAACGACCATTGTGAGGATACGCTGCGCTGCGCCCGCCTCCAGGTTTTTGAGTCGCGGCGGCAACTTTTTTCAGCTTTGCGAGTCGTATTCAGGCGGGCGGGCATTAAGAGGAGAAGAAGAATGAAGCTGCTCGTCATTGCCGTCACGAGTGCCGTCGTTCTTGGCACCAGCGCAGTTGCGCAAAATTCGCAGAATTTACAGCCACGAGTTCCGGAACCTGAAGCTCAGTCAGGGCAACCGACGGTCGGACCGCTGCAAACTACTGATCCTCGAACCACGACCGGCCAAGCGCCTGTCGCGGTCCCAGGTCAGGGATCGCCGTATGGAGCAAGGGGCGGAGCAATTCCGGGGGTACCGAACCCCGATAGAGTGGCCCCCGGTACTCCGGGCGGGCAGAACCAGCCTCCATAGCCCGTGGAATGATGACGACGCGAGGGCATGACCGTGATGCGCGACGTTTCGGCGCTATTCGCAGGTAAATTCAGTGCATGGATCCGTGGTTCGCATCCGATCCCGTTCAACAAGCGTCAACCTCAGACGTGTTGACAACCTCGCCGACTTGGCCCCCAGCAGCAATATAGCGGGGGCCAAGTTTTTACTGCGGTGGGGACGGCGTGGGCGATGGGATCGGCTTGAAAATGGCTTGCCCTCGACCGGCTCCGTCATCGTGTCGTTGATCGCCGTAGCTCGATCGGATCGATGCCGAGCTTGACGGCAAGTTCGTAACGGCCGCGGCAATCTCGAACGCGGTCTATCACGCGACCGGCATCCGCGTCCGCAAACTGCCGATCCAGATCGAGGACGTGCTCGAGGCGTGAGCGTACGTGGACGTGCCCGTACAGGGACGCGCGGTAAAGGATCCACGAGAGTCGGCTTGGAACCCGCGCGTTCGTGGGACGTTTTTCAGTCACTCGGTTGCTCGCTGATGCGATAGTAAATTACGAGGAGAAATCCATGGGCCGATATCTTTTGCTCTGGCTTCTTGGAGTGCCCATTCCGATTCTGCTTCTGATCTGGTTTTTCGGTGGGCTTCACTAATCTAAGCTTGGCGTCCCCGACTACGACGGTGCGAGCGCGCGCCGCCTAACAGTCCACCGCGCAAAGGACCTGCGCCGTCACCTGCTGAGCCGCCGGCAAAATGTCGGCGCCGAGCTTTCGGTGCGTCGAGCGCGGCTCGCCACTGGGCGACTCACTGGGCGACTGCCGGGTGATCTCGATCGTCATCCACAGTCCGCGCCGAATTGGTGGCCGAGCACGGCCCTGCCCGCGTAAGCGCCGCGGTTGCGTTCGCGGCTCTGTATGG
>Ga0257161_1000369_pt1 | contig 11825 bp, 12 predicted proteins | sample NR01A_FD_185954 | JGI IMG/M metagenome (GOLD analysis project Ga0257161, IMG submission 185954) | Soil microbial communities from H.J. Andrews Experimental Forest, Oregon, United States - NR-01-A | ecosystem: Environmental > Terrestrial > Soil > Temperate forest > Bulk soil | place: USA: Oregon... | reverse complement strand
GCCTGCCGGATCTATTAAGCCCACCTCGCCTGCGGGAAAATATCTGGTTGACCATAAGGTCAAGCCCGCCGACTTCAATCAATACGGGACCAGGCGCGGCAACCACGAAGTGATGATGCGGGGCACTTTCGCTAACATCCGCATCAAAAATCAGATGGTTCCGGGCGTCGAGGGCGGCGTCACGATCCATTATCCGTCTCGCGATCAGCTGCCGATTTACGATGCCGCGATGCGATACAAGAGCCAGAACGTTCCGCTCGTCGTATTCGCCGGCAAGGAATACGGCACCGGCTCCTCGCGTGACTGGGCCGCCAAGGGAACGGCCTTGCTTGGGATTCGCGCGGTGATTTGCCAATCGTTCGAACGCATTCATCGCTCGAACCTCATCGGCATGGGCGTCGTCCCTCTTGTTTTTGACGAAGGGACGTCATGGCAGACGCTTGGCCTCATCGGGAGCGAGCAAGTGACGATCCGCGGCCTACACGGTGATCTCAAGCCACGCCAACGCATGATCGCCGAAATCGTCAGTGCCGACGGGTCGCTTAAACGCGTGCCGCTGCTCTGCCGCATAGATACGCTCGACGAACTCGAATACTTCAAGAACGGCGGCATTCTGCAGTATGTGCTGCGGCAACTGGCGGCATGAGACTAGTCACGTGCTTCATCAAAATTGAAGAGGAAGTGCATTGCGTAGGGGCGGGCCCTGTGCCCGCCCGCACTGCCGCGTGCTGCGGTCCACCGGGCGGCCACAAGGGCCGCCCCTACGAAGGCGAACGTCTTTGCCACCCCTTCAATTTGGTTGACGCGCTCCACTAGCAGCTGGTTGCATAAGTCACAGAGTTCGCCCGAGCGGTTTTTCCTTACAGAGGGGCGCGGGACCTCACCTTGAAGTGAGTGGCGATTGAACGCGGGGCGACGTATTGAGGACCGCAACGGCTGGCATTGCGGGAGACTAGGCATGACGACATCGCGGGTGCTCTTCAGCTTGACCGGGGCGGCCCTTATCATCGTCGCTCATTCGTCCGCAAAAGCCGACCCCCGCGCCGTCATCGAGTTGTTCACGAGCCAAGGCTGCTCATCTTGCCCAGCGGCTGACAAGCTGCTCTCCGAGTTGCAGGCCGATCCCTCGCTGATCCCTCTCAGCCTCCCGATTGATTACTGGGATTATCTGGGCTGGAAAGACACACTGGCGATTCCGGGCCATACGACACGGCAACGGGCCTACTCCCAGGTGCGAGGAGACCGTGAAATTTACACACCTCAGGTGGTCGTCAACGGCGTCGCGCAGGCGGTCGGTAGTGATCGCGCCGGAATCGAAAATGCAGTCGCGCAAAGCCGTCACAACGCGACACCTTTGTCGGTACCGCTCCATGTAACGGTCGCGAACGAACGCGTGACCGTCACGCTGCCGGAACGCGAAGGCGCGGAGGCGACAGGGGGCGAGATCTGGCTCTGTCCGCTGAGCGGATCGGTGTCCGTCGGCATCGCGCGCGGCGAAAATCGCGGCCGCACGCTCACCTACACCAACGTGGTGCGGCGGTGGGTCAAGCTTGGAACCTGGACCGGAAAGGGTGAGAACTTCACTGTACCGATTGATGCCATAAGGTTTGACGGCGTCGATGCCGTTGCTGTGATCCTGCAAAGCGGCAGCTTGGAAAAGCCGGGCGCCATACTAGGCGCTTCACTGACATCGTTATATTGATGGATGCGTCTAAATGTCGCAGCTCGACGGCCAATCAACGACAGCCCCACAGTCCCGCAACGCTCCTGCTAATAGGAACGGCTGCTGTTCTTATGTTTCGCTCTAGCGGAAAGCGTGGGAACAGTCGCCTGCAGATCGAGAAAGAGCTTCGCTCCTAAACGACCCGGGTCCGGCCCAAGCAAGCCCGGGGGGCTGGGGGGCTGAGGAATCCGAACCCGCATCGAGCCGGACCCTGAGGCAGAGTGGAATTTATCGCAATCTACCGCGACCTGGGCGAGGCTGAATTTAGGCAGCAGTATGAATCGGTTAACGAATGCGTGATTGCAACCGCCCACGCTGCAGTGCAATAGACTGCCCGTTAAAGGAAGGTCTTGGGGAAGGGCCTTGCGGCCCAACCGATTTCGGGGCGATCATGACACAATGATGAAAGGGGGCGCCCCATGATGTTGGGTCCGGGCGAAACTGATCCAAGCCAATCTCTGGGCGGCGAGCGTTTGGGCGGAGCACCGCCTGCCACCGCCGCCCGCGTAACCTTCGATCGGCGCGAACTTGGCCGAATATTAGGTCTTTATGGGCGCAAGGTTGCTGAAGGCGAGTGGCGAGACTATGCCATCGACTTCTTCAAGGATCGGGCGGTGTTTTCGATATTTCGTCGATCTTTAGAGGTGCCCATATACCGTATCGAAAAAAATCCTCCACTCGCTCGAAGGCAAGGAGTCTACAGCGTGATTTCCGCGACCGGGTTGATCGTTCGCCGCGGGCACGAGCTTGACCGAGTGTTGCGGGCAATCGATCGAACGCTGCGTCTCGTGGCGCGTTGAAAACGCTACGGCGGCGGCGTAGCGCCTGGCCCCAATGGGCGTTGCATCAGCACCGTATCAAGCCAGCGGCCGAACTTGAATCCCACCGCCGCCAGGGTTCCCACCATCCTGAAGCCTGCCGCACGGTGGAGGGCAATCGACGCGACCTGCTCTGAATCTCCGATTACCGCGATCATCTGGCGAAATCCGCGTGCACCGGCTTGGGAAAGCAAGTGGTCGATGAGCGCCCGCCCGATGCCCCGTCCGTGGCAGTCCGGGTCGACATAGATTGAATCTTCGAGGGTGTAGCGGTAGGCGAATCGCGTCCGGTAAAGACCCGCATAGGCGTAGCCCTGAACCTCCCCACCACGTTCAGCCACCAGATACGGAAAGCCCGCTTCGGCAAGGGCGCGAAAGCGGTCCGCCATCTCGCTCTCACTCGGCGGATTGATTTCGAATGTTGCCGTCCCGTGTCGCACAGCATGGGCATAGATAGCCGTGATGGCGGGAATGTCGGCAACCGTTGCCGGCCGTGTAACTGGCTGGACCATGATCTGCCCATAGCGCGGAGCAGGTGGCGTCGCCAAGTGCGCAAATCCGGTCCCATGTCACGTGATAGCTGAAACACAACGCGCGCTTCGGTGTCCCGAAGCGCGCGTTGTGTCAGTCAAAGCGATCAGCGAGCTGCCGGTTTCTCTCAGCGACGATCGCCCATAAGCTGGAGCAGGAACTGGAACATGTTGAGAAAGTCGAGATAGAGACTGAGCGCGCCCATGACGGCCTTGCGGCCCGCGACGGTACCATCGTCCATCGGATCATAGAATTCCTTGATCTTCTGGGTATCCCAGGCCGTCAGTCCGGCGAAAATCCCGACCCCGAGGATCGAGATCATCCACTGCAGCATCGAGCTTCCCAAGAACATATTGACGACCATCGCAATCAGGAGCCCGATCACGCCCATTATCAGGAACGAGCCCATGGCGTTGAGACTGCGCGTGGTGGTGTAGCCGTAAAGGCTGAGCGCACCGAAGGAGGCGGCGGAGATGAAGAACACCCTCGTAATCGAGGTCGCCGTGTACACCATGAAGATCGTGGCGAGGGACAGTCCGATCGACGCCGCATAAATGAAGAACAACAGTCGTGCGGTCGACGCCTGGATGTGCCCGATCCGGAAGCTCATAAAGAACACCAAACCGAGCGGCGCAAGGATGACCAGCCACATCAAGGGAGTGCCGAACAGCGTGTGGCCAAACGGCGTCAAGCCTACGATCGCTCCGGAAGCATTGGTGACGACCGCCATCTGGTAGGTGAGCCAGGCGACCACGCCGGTAAGCGCAACGCCGCCCGCCATATAGTTGTAGACGCGGATCATGTGGGCCCGCAGGCCCATATCGTACGCGACCGCGCGATCGGTCGCTACGCCGCGAAACGTGGCATAGTTCCGGTCGAAATCCGACATTGAAGCGTCCTTTCGTACGCCCAGAGGAGCCTGCGGGCGGCAGGGGTGAGCGGCTCGTGCCGCAGTCACCGGACATGCCCAATCTAGTACGAGGCGAACCGGCCGAGAAGACCGCTGCGACGATTTAGTTTAGTGTCCCAATAGGGCCTTCTGGCACCCTTCGGTCAGTGTTTCCCACGTTCGAATCGCTTGGTGTGGCGGGTTACCGTGAACCTCCCATGCGCTGAAACTTTTCGAACCACACCTAAGCCCACCAGCAATCTTAATTACAGTTAAATTTCGGTTCAGTCCTCGCGCTGGCCAAGCAGCTGGATCAGCATGGTGAACAGATTCACAAAGTCCAGGTAGAGCGACAGTGCTCCCATGATTGCGGTCCGCTCGGCTGTGTCGCCATCCATTGCGCCGTAGATGTACTCGCTCTTGAGGCGTTGGGTGTCCCACGCGGTCAATCCGGAGAACACCAGCACGCCGACCACCGAGATGAGCCATTGCAACGCCGAACTCGCCAAGAAGATGTTGACGATGCCGGCAATGATGATTCCGAACAATCCCATCGCCAGGAATGAGCCTATGCCGGTCAGGTCCCGCTGCGTTGTATAGCCCCACAGCGACAATGCACCAAACGAAGCCGCGGTAATGAAAAACACCCGTACCACGGACGTGTGGGTGTAAATCATAAAGATGGAGCCGAGCGATATGCCGATCAACGCCGCATAGATCCAGAACAGCAGCTGGGCAACCGCCGGGCGTAGCCGCTCAATGCCGAAGCTCAGGCCGAATACAAGAGCAAGCGGTGCCAGGATGACAGCCCACTTCAGTGGGCTTACAAATACCGCGTAGCCGAGTGGCGTGAGGTACACGTTGCCAGCGAGGCGCGCTGGAATCTCGGCGCCGCCGCGCACCACCTTCGCGGCCGCCGTCAAGTCGTCGGTCACCGAGAGCATATAGATCCCGAGCGCCGCGATTCCCGTGATGGCCAAACCCAAAATCATGTAGTTGTAGACGCGAAGCATATAGGCGCGGAGTCCGGCATCGATGGTGGCGGCTTCCGCGCGACTCATCGCACCGGCAAATGGCTTGTCCGCAATCTCGCGATTAAATTCCGCCATGATCGAACCCCGGATCGAACCGTTTGACCACGTGAGGATCAAACCTTTAATCAAACCTGTTAAGTGATCTTGACGTCTACATCCCGCCACAGCACTTGCCCCTGGCGGATATTGACCGAGCTTTAGGGCATCGCAAGGGTAACGGCGGGCGGCACCTTACCGCACTGCGACAAAAACGGCGCGACCGATCGTCGCGAAATTTATTTCTGTAAAAATGTCTACAAATTCCGTAGTACAGCGGCAGGCTTGCGACCGAGCGCCGGCCACGTTCCCATCAGGCCGAATATCATTGTGACAAGCACTGCAATCATGGCCGCCGCGATAGCCGGCCCGCCCTGCCAGTGAAACGGCAGCGTCATGAGGTCCACCACGATGCGCCAACCGGCGATTGATCCGGCTGCAACACCGAATACGACTGTCGTTGAGCCAAGCAGCAGATATTCGAGCGCATAGGCGGTCATCAATTGACGCCGTGTAGCGCCCAATGTCTTCAGGATGACGGCGTCGTAGACGCGATGACGGTGGCCGGCGGCAAGCGCTCCACCGAGCACCATCACGGCTGCAATGAGGGTGATGGAACTCGCGGCACGCACCGCCAACACAAGATTCATGACAACGCCGGCGACAGCGTCGAGTGCATCCTTGACGCGCACCGCGGTGACGCCCGGCAGCGTATCGGTCACGGCTTTCAACAATGCGATCTCCTCCGCGACGGTACCGCCGCCCGGATATGTCACCGTGGCGATCTCGGTATGCGGCGCCCCACGGAACGCGCCGGGCGAAAATACCAACACGAAATTGATGCCGAGCGAATTCCAATCCACGGAACGCAGGTTGGCGATGCGAGCGCTGAAATTGCGTCCGAGCACATTGACGGTGATCTCATCGCCGAGCTTGAGGCCGAGGCCGTCGGCAATCTGCTTTTCGAACGACACCAAAGGCGGCCCTGAATAATCGGACGTCCACCAATCGCCTGCAACAATGCGCGATCCGGCTGGCAATTGCGAGGTATAGGTAATGCCACGGTCGCTTTGCAGCACCCAGGCGGCCTCCGGTTTCGGCTTGAGATCTTCGGCCGATACGCCCCTTGCGCCGACGATGCGCCCACGCAGCATCGGCACGCGTTCAAGCTTGGCGCGCGGGGCTTCATGATGCACGAGGTCGTCGAATCGTTCGACGACGTCGGAGGGAATGTCGACGAAATAGAATGATGGCGCTCGTTCCGGGAGCGCCGCCGCGAACTGCCGGCGCAGGTTGGCGTCGACCTCAAGCACAGTGACAAGCAACGCGAGCCCGAGCCCGAGCGACATCACGACTGTCGGTGTCAGGGCGCCAGGCCGGAAAATGTTGGAAACCGCCAGGCGCAGAACGGTGGTGCGTGGCCGGGGCACCCGGCTGGCGACGACCATCACGAGGCTTGCGATCAGGCGCAATATGCCAAACACCGTGACAGCGGCAACGATGAAAATAATCGCAATCTTGCGGTCAAATGCAGCCGCGACGGCCGATACGGCAAATGCGGTCGCCGTCGCAGCCACGGCAACGATGTAACGGGAGCGCGGCAGACGCCGCTGCGGCGCGATCTGGTCACGGAACAGGGCGGAAACCGGCACGTCATGGGCGCGGCCAAGCGGCCAAAGCGAGAACGTTGCGGCGGTCAACAGACCATACGCCAGGGCGAGTGCAAGTTGGACCGGATAAAGCGCCGGCGCTAGCGGCAACGGAATAATCGCACCGAACATTGCCGCGACGCCAAACGGCAAAGCCGCGCCGACAGCAAGGCCGATGACAATTCCGATCGAGGCCAATATCAGCACCTCAACGAAATAGATCGCCACCACCCGGGAACCGGTGGCGCCGATTGACTTCATGGTAGCGATTACATCGCGCTTACGGTCGAGAAAGTGCTTGGCCGAATTGGCGACTCCAATCCCGCCGACTAACAATGCCGTCAACCCGACCAGCGTCAGATATTGGGAGAACCGCTCGACATTGCGTTCGAGTTGCGGAGCCGCGTTGTTGCGGCTGCGAATTTCCCACCCCGCCTCGGGAAACTGCGCCTTAGCGGCTTCGACCGTTTGTGCGGCGGCATCCTCCCCGAGGTTTGCCGGCAGCCGCAACCGATAGAGCCACCGCACCAAGCTACCCGGTTGCACCAGCCCGGTGGCCCTCAGCGCCTCTTCGCTCATCAGAAGCCGAGGCCCGAATCCGATGCCGGTGGCGAGTTTGTCCGGCTCGCTCACCAGCACGGCGCGGAGCTCGATTGCGGCATCGCCGATCGTGAGGCGCGCGCCCGGCCGCAGGTCCAGCCGCGTCAGCAAAGCCGGATCGGCCACCACCCCAAAGGTACCGTCCCGGTGCGCCAGCAATGCGGCGAGATCGGCAGCGGGCTCGGTCACGACGGCTGCGTAAAGCGGATAGGCGCCGTCCACCGCCTTGAGTTCTACCAGGGCCGCGCGCCCATCGCTGGTGCGGACCATCGTGCGCATCGTGGCGGCACTCGACAACTCCCCGCGGGAGGCGAGGAACGCGCGTTCGGCCGTCGAAGTCTCTCGTTGGATCAGCGAGAACGCCACGTCGCCGCCAAGGATTACGCGGCCTTCGCGTGCCAATCCCTCGGCAAGACCGCCGGCGAACGAGCCTACCGCCGCAATCGCCGCTACGCCAAGCGCGATACAGGCGATGAAGATGTAGAAACCGCGCAGTCCGCCACGTAATTCGCGGAGCGCCAGACGAAATGTCAGGCCGGCACCGGCCCCGCCGCTCGCGGCCGGCATCGACAGATTTACCGGAGCATTCATGCGGTCACGACCTCTTCCTCGATGTGCCCGGAACGCAGACGAACCACCCGGTCGCAGCGTCGCGCCAGCGGGGCGTCGTGGGTAACTAGAACCAGAGTCATGGCCTGGGCGGCAAAGCGAGCGAACATCAGATCGATGATCTCTCTGCCTGTGGTCTCATCGAGATTGCCGGTCGGCTCATCGGCCACCAGGATGGCCGGACTGGGTGCGAGCGCACGCGCCAGCGCGACTCGTTGCTGCTCTCCGCCTGAAAGTTGAGCCGGATAGTGGGTCGTGCGTGTGCCGAGGCCGACCGCCTCAAGCTCGATCCTGGCGCGGGCGAATGCATCGGGTGCGCCGGCGAGCTCCAGCGGGACCGCGACATTTTCCAGTGCCGTCATGGTCGGAATGAGATGGAAGGACTGGAACACGATTCCAATCTGGCGGCCACGGAACCGCGCCAACGCATCCTCGTCGAGCGCGCCGATATCCTGGCCGGCGACTATTACCTGGCCTCGGTCCGGACGTTCCAGACCCGCCATCACCATCAACAGCGTCGACTTGCCTGATCCGGACGGGCCAATGAGGCCGACCGCCTCGCCGCGGCCTATATTGAGAGACACATTCTTGAGAATGTGAACGCGTGCAGCTCCCTGACCAAGCGACAGATCGACGCCTGTAAGGGAAATTGCCGGTATAAGGGGCCCCATCGCTACCGAGGTATCGTCCATGTGGTTTCAGTTTCCGCGCTTGGGTTGGAGCCGTTCGGGACGCCCGCCGCGGTCATATGGGATGTCCTCCCGACGAATGAAGATACGGGGGACGCCGGCAGCTGTCACAATGCTTTGCGCCATCGGCATGGCATTAGTCGCCCAATACTCAAGGGCGGCCGAGGGCCGCGTCAACATCGTGGCGTTTGGGGATTCGCTTACGGCCGGATACGGTCTTCCTGCCAACGAGGCATTTCCGGCCCAATTGCAGCGCGCGCTCGACGCCAAGGGGCTCGCCGCCAATGTCGTGAATGCCGGGGTATCCGGCGACACCACCACGGGCGGATTGTCGCGGCTCGATTGGTCGGTCCCGGACGGCACCGACGCCGTCATCCTGGAACTCGGCGCCAACGACGCGCTGCGCGGCATAGCTCCGGGCATAACCCGCAAGGCTCTGGACACGATGTTGCGTCGTCTTAAGGAGCGAAAGATTCCGGTCCTGTTGTGCGGCATGGTGGCGCCCCCTAATCTGGGCGCCGAATTCGGCTGGGCCTTCAACGCCATCTATGCGGATCTTGCGGCCCAATATGGCGTCATCCTCTACCCGTTCTTTCTCACCGGCGTTGCGGCCGATCCCAAGCTCAATCAGCGCGACGGGCTCCATCCGACCGCTGCCGGGGTCGCGGTGATCGTCGACCGAATACTGCCCCAAGTCGAACAGTTGATCGCCCGCGCCAAAGCGTCTCATGTTCCGTGAGGTGCCCCTGACGGGTCGCGCCAGTTGTATTGCGCACGCGAATCCTCAAATGAAAGGTGCCCTGTTGTAAAGTTCGGCCATGCCCCGCCTCTTCACTGCCCTCGAAATTCCTTCTGAAATCGGACAGTCGTTGGCACTGCTGCGCGGCGGCTTGCCGGGCGCCCGCTGGGTCGCGCCGGAAAACTACCACCTAACCCTGCGCTTCATCGGCGATATCGACGATACATTGGCGGAGGAAATCGCCGACTTGCTCGACAAGGTCGAACGGCCTGCATTCGATCTGCAGATCGACGGGCTCGATTCGTTCGGCGGCAACAAGCCGCGCGCCGTGGTGGCGGCGGTGCCGGCAGTGACCCAACTTGTGGAGCTTCAAGCCGACCATGAGCGGATCATGCAGCGGATCGGACTCCAGCCCGAACGCAAATACAAGCCCCATGTGACGCTTGCCCGGCTGCGCGATACGTCGAGCCGACAAGTGGCGGATTTTCTCTCGACCAGACAGCCATTCCGCTCGTCGTCGTTTCCGGTGTCACGCTTCGTGCTGTATTCCTCGCGTGCTTCCGTCGGCGGAGGTCCTTATGTGATCGAGGCGGAATATCCGCTTGCCGCGTGAATGCCGCGCTACGCCCGTTTGAGCAGTCGCGAATGCGCCTCGAGGATTGCGGTTGCGAGCCCGGTTCCGTCCGCAATCATTTCACGCAGCACCGACAACGGCGTCGGATATGGAGCCTCGACTTCGCCGGTCACGGAATCGAAGTCGCGCCTCATTTCGGCATCGAACTTTCGGGCGAGCTGCTGCATGCGCTGGTTTTCCAGCAGACAAGTGATGTGCAACTGCTTGATGCTGCGGTTGCGCGCCGTCAGCAGGACGTGTTCGAGCAATTCAGTGCCGATGCCGTGGCTTTGCCAGGGCCTTTCAATGCTGAACGCGGCTTCGGCCTGTCCAACTCCGAAAGGCCGCAGCTCGGCGGCTCCCCGCAGAACTCCGTCGGTGAAAAATCCATAGATCACACTGCTCGGATCGAATGCCGAAACAGCGTGATGGCGCACGAAAGACTCAGCGACCGCTCCGCCGAACCGGCTGCGGCGGCTGATCGGGTCGAGCCGCAACAGGTGGTTCGCATAGTCGGCAGCATCGGACTTCCACAGTTTGCGGACCACGCCGTCGATGGTCAGGTCGTTCATGATCGGACCTCCGAACTTTCCGTCGTGAGCGCTCCGCAGCCGTCTCCTCCACTGATCCGAAAACCGTACGCTCAGAATCAGACTTATTGCATTGCAGCAAATTGTGTCGTAATCAAGCGCTGTGATTTTCCCTCCGATTTGCCGGCTCCAATAGGGCGGCCGGCGATGACCGCTCCCGGCCCATCGCTTCACTTGTTGCAGTGCGCACAGCAGGCTAGGGCAAGCGGACCGTACGTTCCTCGGTTCATCCGGCCGCTTCTTCGATCGCTTCCATGTCCGCGTCGGACAGCCCGAAATGATGGCCGATCTCGTGCACCAGGACATGAGCCACGATGGCGCCGAGCGTTTCGTCGTGCTCGGCCCAATAGTCGAGGATCGGGCGGCGATAAAGCCAGATCATATTGGGCATTTGTACCGGTGCGCTTTCAGAACGGAACGGCAGGCCGACACCCTGGAATAGCCCCATCAGATCGAACGGACTTTCGATGTCCATGCTGTCGAGCACCTCGTCGCTGGCGAAGTCGTCGACTTGGATCACCAGTCCCTCGCACAATTCCCGGAATTTGGCCGGTAGACGCGCAAAAACCTCCCGTGCCAGGATTTCAAAGTCCGCCAATGACGGCGTCTTGACGGACCGCCATGCCAACGGATCGGCGATCGGACTGTCGGGCATGGAATGGGGCTCGCGAAAACGGAGTTTCGGAATTCTGTCGGCATATTTCGCCCGCATTTATAATGCGAGGTTGACGCCGACGCCATGATAGGGAACCGTAGCGCCATTGTTCTTCCGGGGGGATAGACATGCGGATATCAGCGACGGCTTACGCGGCGGGGCTCGCAGTGCTGCTGGCGGTGTTGCCGCCGGCGCTCGCGCAAGATGCGCAGGGGCGCGCCGTATCGCACCGCCGCGCGCCGCTGCGAATCGAAGTCACTCCGTCTGCGCGGCTCTATCGGCAATGCACCGATTGGCATGTGATCGAGCACCGCGCCACCGGAGATACGGTCGTTCCGCGGATGGGTTGCTGGTGGGCACTGCGGCGATAAAATTCGGTTGTGGCGTAATAAGTCACAGCGATGATGCCCGAAAAAAAGCACGATCTCTCCACATAAGCGAGCGCACATTCGCTCTGGTCCGTTCCGAACGGAATCGCCAAAGCGTCGTGGTGGGGCGGGCAAGGAGGAAATCATGAAGCGTATTCTGGCTTTAGCGTTGTTGGCGACTTGCCTCGCCGTCGCCGTACCCGGGGTGGCATCCGCGTGGCACGGCGGTGGTGGCTGGCACGGTGGCGGTTGGGGTGGCGGTTGGCCGCGGCGGCGGTTGGC
>Ga0257161_1000368_pt1 | contig 11832 bp, 14 predicted proteins | sample NR01A_FD_185954 | JGI IMG/M metagenome (GOLD analysis project Ga0257161, IMG submission 185954) | Soil microbial communities from H.J. Andrews Experimental Forest, Oregon, United States - NR-01-A | ecosystem: Environmental > Terrestrial > Soil > Temperate forest > Bulk soil | place: USA: Oregon... | reverse complement strand
CTCCTGGAGCTGAACGCTTGGTCACAGCTTGTCGCCAACAACCCGGTACTCGCCGAGCAGAAACCTGACGTCGAGGCCCTGCTGGTAAATCGCGTAAATGGCGCGCGCGAATACTATCAGATACCGATCGATCGCTGCTACGCACTGGTAGGGCTCATTCGCAGGCATTGGCACGGCGTGTCCGGCGGCGACGAGGCCTGGAGGGCGATCGCCGATTTCATGAGCGATCTCCGTGAGCGGAAAGACGAAACGGGAGCGTACCACCGTGGTTGATCTCGTCTTCTCCGGCAACGGCGTCGAGCTTGAGCGTCATGCAATGACACCAACGCTGCTCCTCAAGGTGGGCGTCTCCAACATGACTCCAAGCATCAAGGTTCAGAACGTGCTGTTGCAGTGTCAGGTTCGCATCGAGGCGACGCGACGGCACTATGCACCGGAGGAACTCGAGCGCCTCGTCGAGTTGTTCGGGGAAGCTCATCGCTGGAGCGAGACGCTTCGAAGCATGTTGTGGACCCACACGAGCGCGCAAGTGCCCGCGTTCGACAGCGAACACTGCGTGAATCTGCCGGTCCCATGCAGCTTCGACTTCAACGTCGCGGCAACCAAGTATTTCTATGGCCTGGAAAGTGGCGACGTGCCGCTGACGCTCCTGTTCAGTGGCACGGTCTTTTATCGCGATGCCGAAGACGTCCTGCAGATGGACCAAATTTCCTGGAGCAAGCAAGCCGAATACCGACTTCCTGTCCGTATCTGGCGGGAATTAATGGATCACTATTACCCAAACAGCACCTGGCTGCGCATCGATCACGAAGTCTTTGACCAGATCTACCAGTACAAACGGCAAAATGGGTTCACAAGCTGGGATGAGACCATGCGCTCTCTCCTGAGGCTTCAGCGCAAGGAAGGCTGGTCATGAGCCTTGCGCACGTCGAAGCAATCGTGAAAGCCATGCTGTACGAGGGCTATATTCTCTATCCGTACCGACCCTCGAACGTTAAAAACCAACAGCGCTGGACCTTCGGTGGCGTCTATCCGAGCAACCATGCCGCGCAAGATGGAGACTGTCCATCAAGCATGCAGACCGAGTGCCTAGTGGAGAGCGATTCGGAAACCGAAATCCAGGCCCATGTACGATTTCTGCATCTCGTGAGGCGAGAAGTCGGCAAACTGGCTGCGCCCGTGGCGGAACTGCCAACTTCGCGGGAGCCGACCGTGACGAAGGTTGCCTCCTTGAAGGTCGGCGAGAACGTATTTCACGCCTGGGAGGAGGCGATCGAACGCGATGTCACCACGTCGCCTCTAACAATGGTACGGTTGACTGGTGGCGTTGTCCGGGTCCCATTCAGCTTTGCCGGCCATCGTGCCTTGGAGGCCTTGCGTGGCCCGAACGGACTGGTTTCCGGTGTGCTTATCCGGACGAGTGCGAACGTGCAGGGCGAGATCACGATCGCGGCCATGAAAATTGCGCCTACGGTCTTCCGGCTGACGGTTCGCATCGCCAATGTGGCCAACCTGTTAACCACCGGTTCCGACCGACATAGCGAGGCACAATGGAGCGCCTTTGCCTCGACACATACGATCCTGAGCGTGCGCGGAGGCGCGTTTATCTCCCTTCTAGATCCGCCCGACGAGCTGAAGGAAGCCGCGGCCGCTTGCAGCAATCAGAGAACTTGGCCGGTGCTGGTCGGTGAGGAAGGCACGGCGGACTCGATGCTATCGTCGCCGATTATACTCTACGATTATCCGAAAGTGGCGCCTGAAAGTCCGGGCGATCTCTTTGACGCGACCGAGATCGACGAAATCCTTACCCTGCGTATCCTCGCCCTGACGGACGACGAGAAGCGCGACATGGCTGCCGTCGACGATCGTGCTCGCGCTCTTCTTGAGCGAACGGAATCGTTGACCGCAAGGGAGATGGCCAGACTTCACGGTGCGTTTCGGGACCCGCGTTCCGGGGCTGGACCGAAGGGACAAAACGTCAGCTCGAAATGCTCGCCGGACTCCCAGCCGAAGCTTGCCTCCTTGCAAATCGGGGGCAGGGTTCTAAGGATCGGTGATCGAGTGCGCCTTATCCCCAAGCGAAGAGCCGATATCATGGATATCGTTCTAAAGGCCGAGGTGGCGGTGATTGAAGCAATTGAATGCGATCTCGACGACCAGATTCATGTGGCAGTATTCATCGAGGCCGATCCTGGTCGGGAATTCGGTCTTGACCGCATGCCGGGCCACCGGTTTTTTTTCTCGCCTGATGAGATCGAACTTATCGGAGAGGATGGTCAAGCGTGAACCAGATACTTATCGCAGGCATTGGCAACATCTTCATGGGTGACGACGCTTTCGGCGTGGAGGTAGCGCAACGCTTGGCGAAGAGATCGCTTCCAGACGGCGTCAGGGTTGTGGACTTCGGGATCCGCGGGATCGACCTCACCTACGCGCTTCTTGACGGCTACGACGCGGTGATCCTGATCGATACGGCCCAAGTCGGCGCGCCACCTGGGACCGTGCGCATCGTCGTGCCAGATCTCCAATTGCGCGAGCCGCTGGCTCCGGAAGGCCTTCTCATCGAGCCGCACGATCTCGATCCCGCAAAGGTGCTGAGGCTCGCCGCCACCCTGGGCAACAGCTGCCGACGCATACTGCTCGTGGCCTGCGAGCCGGCAACATTTGGCAACGAGGACGCGGATGCGATGGGACTTAGCCCTGCGGTGGCGGCCGCGGTCGATGAGGCTATCGCCGTCGTCGAGAAGCTTATTGGTGAGATGCTGGAACTGGGGCAATACCATCCAGATCGTACAAATAGCGACCCATTGCGGGATCGTGATGAGAAATTGGGACGTCCTTCGGACTCGTCGACCGGTGAGACGATCTTTGATACCGGGGGATCCATTCCCTGATGACGGCCCATAGTAGAGGATTGTCAAGCCCTGCCGATCTTGGACAACCGGTAATCGCAGGCACCCAGCCTTTCGAAACGGACAAGGCCTACGCGGGAAGGTAATGCAATGTGCCTGGGCATCCCTGGTCAGATCGTCGCAATTTCAGATCCGGACAACGCGCTCGGCATCGTGGATGTGTCGGGTGTGCGACGCGAGATCAACTTGGTTTGCATCGTAAGCGAGGATCATCCAATTCAAACCTGCGTCGGCGCTTGGGTTCTGGTCCACGTCGGATTTGCCATGAGCCGTATTGACGAGGCTGAGGCCACGGCAACACTAAGGATCATCGAGGAACTAGGACAGGTTGAACAGGAGCTGGCAGCGATGCTCACGGCGGGCGAGGCCTGAGGGACTGGTTACAAACGCAGCGCATTGTTGAGATGCGCGTCGACGACAATTGCCAACGACCGGCTGAAATGCACGAACTTACGCTGACACAGAGTATCGTCGAGATGGTGGCTGAGCACGCACGGGGCCGTCGCGTGCGGCGGGTCACACTCGAGGTTGGTAGGCTCACCTGTATCATGCCGAGTGCTTTGCAGTTCTGCTTCGAGGTCGCGACGCTGGGAACAGCACTTGAGGGTGCGAGTCTTGATATCATCGAGATCGAGGCGCAGGCGCGTTGCAGTGTTTGTGGCGATACGTTCGTGCAGGACGAGCTCGGGGCGCCCTGCAGTTGTGGGGCCCACGACTTCACACGGATCTCGGGCGAGGAATTGCGCGTCAAACAGTATGAGGTTGACGCGCTCTAGTGCACCCATCTCAGTCTTCCATGAATTGCTCGTAAACAAGTTTGGTGCCGAAATAGGCGCCCTGCATCAGTAGCCCACATCCTATCAGATCAAACATCAGGCAAAGCATCAATATCCGATCGGAGAGTGGCGACAAGAACCCTATTGCGAACTTAGTCATGAACATGCACCAGGCCAGAGATGTCCTGATGCCATGTCGGGCCGCAAGTCTCATATTGATACCAACGAGCGAGGGATGGAGGTACTCAATCAACCCAGTCACAATGGCTGTCGCCCCCACCACAAGACCAAGTGCGGAAGCGCCAAGCGCCAGTGACCACCACGGCTGGAGTCCGCCAAAAAGCGCGGCAAAATCCATTACCGGCACCAGCATGAACATAGTAATCGGGACGTGCACCACTAGGCGGTGCAACGGCACACCGAGCTTTGGCTTTTGCATTAGCACCTACCTACTACAGACCGACCGAGGCGATGTGTGGGTTTCGACCTAGGAATCTTGCGGGGGCCGCGCCGAAGGCACGGGGTCTGGCAAGTCTGACGTAAACATTGCACAGACGCAACCATAAGATGTTATACAAACCAACACGGGCGGGTGTTGGCACCATGTTGCCGGCCTCGGCACCGGTGACGACGCAGCGTACGTCGATCTAAAAACGCGCAGTCTAATCCAAAGTTGAATTTTTGCCATTTTCCCGCCCCAATAGTCCAAAAAGATGCCTCTTGGAAAAGCGGGGTTCCGGGCTCGTCGAAACGACGGGGCGAAAACGTCGACGACATGGCATCGAACGACCGACGCTAACTGGTTGACGCCTTGGTGCTGGGAGCGCGACATGCAGCTATCAATCCGTGGAGGTGCAACTGTCTTGCTGGAGCGATGCACCGCCCGACCTTGCCGCCACCCACCGTCAAAGTTCTGCCTTGTCATCGTCGCAGCCCTGTTCCTCCCGCTGATGGGATGGCTCGCAGGGCAGGCCGCATTCGCTCAGACATCGAACGCGTCGAAGCCCTCCGTGGTGGCTCAGCAAAAGAAGCACAATGAAACCGCATTGATGATTCTTGGCGGTTTTCCCGGCACACCCTATTTCGGACTGGCGCACGATATCGCGACCGCTCTAGGCACAAGCAACGGTCTTCGTTTGGTGGCAGTCGACGCCCCTGGAGGCACCGAAAGCCTGCGAGATCTTCTGCTTCTTCGCGGAATCGACTTAGCGCTCGTGCCCGCGAATGCACTCGCGTACGCCAACGAAACGACATCCTTCGGACCCGGTCTCCAGCAGCGGTTGACCTACATCACCCAGCTCTACGGTGAAGAGGTCCATATCCTGGTTGGCCAAGGCATCAGGTCACTTGGGGACTTGAAGGGCAAGAAGATTGCGGTACCTCCCGAGGATGGCAATTCGGAGTTCACTGCGCACGATTTGCTTCGACGTTTTCGTGTCGACGCCGAGGTGATCAAGGTCGCAGCGCCTGACGCAATCGACGAAGTCCGGTCCGGCACATTCGCTGCTCTCCTGCTAATGGGCGGCAAGCCCTTGCGATTTGTCGCCGGGCTCCCGAAAGACGGCAGCCTTCGTTTGCTGGCCGTGCCGTCGACCCAGCCAATGGGAGAAGGCTATTCGCCGACTGGCTTTCGCTCGGATGATTATCCAACGCTGATTCCCGATGGCCAGACAATCGATGCGGTCTCGGTCAGCGCCCTGCTCGTTGCAAACAATACGGCCAAGTCGGATGAGTCTAATCGAAGGATCACGAGGTTCATTCCAGTTTTTTTTGACGCGCTATCAGATCTGGCCGGACCGCGGTGGCATCCGAAATGGAGCGAAGTGAACTTGGCGGCGCCTCTCGCCGGATGGTCGCGCTTCGTGACGGCCGAGGAATGGCTTGATAAAGCCAAACGGGAACAAATGGCTTCGATACAAAAGGGATTCGAGGGGTTCCTGAGCGCCACCAGATCTCCCGGATCGCCGGCACTCTCGCCCAAGGCGCGAAGTGAACTGTTCGACGAATTTGTGAAGTGGACGCGCAATTCGATGGGTAAGCCTGGCCAAGCGGCCCGCCCTTGAGCCCACTCGGTGTGTGCTGCTTGTCCATCGCGCGGATGTGCCAGAGCAAGCGCCGTGTTTGCCGGTTGCAGCGCAAATCAACGGTGAGCGAGTTGAGTAGAGTTGAGATCGAGGGGCCGCATCCGACGACCATCGAGAAATGCACATGAGCGCTGAATGACCACGGATTGTCGGGGGTGCGGAAACGTGAGAGGTGGCGGTGAGCTATTCTGAAAATGCTTCGGACAAGTCGTCCCGAAATTGGAGGGACCCTCCGGTGCGGCGGTTGGATTACGGAGAGGAGCGGTTTGATCTCCCCGAAGGTGTTGGGCCTTCGAGGCCCCGTCGCCTAGCCATCAGCCCGTGGCTATTCGTGCTGGCGACGGCTCTCAATACGATGGTGGCCGCCGTCGTGGCCGTCTTTATTACTCTTGGTGTGGCTAAGCAGGAGCGGACCAATAATAGCCAACAGGGAGAGATAGCGCCGGCCTCCGCCAACACCAAGCCGACGGTTGCGGTTGGGAGCGAGCCTGCTCCCTTGATCATCGCCCCACAACCGATCGGCCTGCTGCCGATCGGTTCGCCCAACCAGCCGCTGCGACTCGAGGTCCAGAAGCCTGCACGGCTACCCTTGCAGATTCAGCCGGAAGAAGCCGCACGCGAACCGTTTATTCTCGTTCTCTCCGGCTCGCCAGCCGGCACAACCTTGTTCGGAGCGACGCGGATAGGTTCCGACACATGGTTTTTGCCCCCCGGTTCGTCGAACCGCATCGAGATCACTTTTTCCGAATGGTCGACGTCAGTGTTTGAAATCACCATAGTGCTGCGGCGGACCACCGGACTGGTTGCGGCTCAAACCAAGGCTTGGATCGCCGTACCTCCACCACCTGCAGGTCCAGAGGCGGTCCTCAAGATCGACGATACCGCCGCCAAGGAACTGTTGGAAAAAGCGAACCGGCTGCTTGAAAAGGGTGAAGTCGTTGCGGCACGGGCGGTGTACCAGCGCGCCGCGGAAATGGGCAGCGGGTCGGCAGCATTAATGCTCGGATCAACATATGACCCAAGGCGACTTTGGTCTCTCGGCGTTATCGGCATGGTAGGTAACAAGGAGCGCGCAAGGCAATGGTACTCGCGTGCTGCCGAACTCGGGCATCCCGAGGCGAAAGCCAGGCTGTTGGCACTCGGAAACTAGTGTACCGACTCTGAGCCGATGGTCGCAATCGATATCCGCGTTCGGGGACGGGTACAAGGCGTAGGATTTCGGCCGATGGTCTGGCGCTACGCGCGGGAACTTGGTCTTGCGGGCGACGTACTGAATGATTCGGATGGCGTCCTCGTCCGCGTTGGCGGAAGGGAAGCGGCGGTTGCTGCCCTCATCCGCCGGATGGAGCGCGACCCGCCGCCGGATGGAGCGTGACGACAGACGATTCCGTCAGTAGACTTTGATAGTTCTCGGGAACTCAACAGAGGTGGGCGCGCCATGATCAATGAAGGCGACCTCAAGGCACTTTACCCATTCCTGCATGGCACCCAGCAGGAACCAGCAAAACTCGAAGCTGCACTGTTCCACTCGATCGAAGAGAAGGCGCGCGACTCGCGCGAGACCAATTCGCGCTTTTTTGGCGAGCAGGCATCCACCCTTGTTGCGGCTGCGAAGACTGTCGCCAACGTCTATCGTAAAGGTGGACGATTGTTCTCTATGGGCAACGGCGGTTCGAGCTGCGACGCTTCGCACATTGCCGTGGAATTTGTGCATCCGATCACCACAGGACGGCCGGCGCTCGCAGCTATCAATCTCGTCGCCGATCTCGCGATGATTTCGGCGGTTGGCAACGACGTCGGTTTTGAGCACGTGTTCGTTCGCCAGATTGTCGCGCATGGCAAGGCTGGTGACGGCCTTATAGGCATCTCGACGAGTGGCAACTCGTCCAATCTCATCACTGCTTTCACGAAAGCGAAGGAAATGGGAATTGCGACGATCGGGCTCTCAGGTGGCGACGGCGGAAAAATGAACACGGCCGGCGTGGTCGACCACTGCCTGGTCGTACCCACCATCTCGATTCACCGCATCCAGGAATGTCACGTCGCCGCCTACCACATCCTTTGGGACTTGGTGCATACATTGCTCGCCGAGGAGCGCGGCTCTGCGTCAATGAAAGGAGCTGCTCCATGAAATATCTTGACGAGTTTCGCGACCGTGAGAAGGCTCGGATCTTGATAAAGGAAATCGAGAATTTGGTCGCAACAATCGACATTAGCAAAACGCGGCCAATCCAGATTATGGAAGTGTGTGGCGGCCATACTCACTCGATCTTTCGTTACGGCATCGAAGGTATGTTGCCCAAAGCGATCGAGCTGGTTCACGGACCGGGTTGCCCGGTCTGCGTGCTGCCCATGGGGAGAGTGGATGACTGTGTGGCGATTGCTGATCGACCCGAAGTCATCTTCACCACCTTCGGTGACGCGATGCGGGTGCCCGGTTCGAGAAAGAGCTTGCTGCAAGCGAAAGCGGACGGCGCCGACATACGCATAGTCTACTCCCCCATGGACGCTCTTGCGATTGCACGCAAGAACCCCGACCGGGAGGTCATATTTTTCGGTATTGGGTTTGAGACGACGATGCCATCAACTGCGTTGACAATTCTGCAGGCGGAGAGTGATGGCATCGCCAACTTTTCAGTTTTTTGCAATCACATCACCATAATTCCGACGATCAAGGCCATTCTCGACAGTCCGGATCTGCAACTCGACGGGTTTCTGGGACCTGGCCATGTGTCGATGGTCATTGGCACCGCGCCGTACCGATTTATCGCTGAGTTCTACCGCAAGCCCATGGTCGTGGCTGGCTTCGAGCCTCTCGACATCCTGCAATCGATTTGGATGGTCTTGAAGCAGATCAAGGAGGGTCGTGCGGAAATCGAGAACCAATACGCCCGGATCGTCCCCGAAGCCGGCAACTCCCCGGCGCTCCAAGCCGTCTCTCGGGTGTACGAGTTGCGACAATTTTTTGAGTGGCGAGGACTCGGTTCGATCGACTATTCGGGCGTCAAACTTCGCGACGCCTATGCGCATTTCGACGCCGAACGGAAGTTCGCTATCCCCAACGTAAAGATTGCTGATCCGAAGTCCTGCCAATGTGGCGAAGTGCTCAAGGGGGTCATCAAGCCGTGGCAGTGCAAGGTATTCGGATCAGCCTGCACGCCTGAAACGCCTCTCGGCGCGCTGATGGTCTCATCCGAAGGTGCGTGCGCCGCCTACTATCAGTATGGAGGCGTCAAGACTCAAGGGGCCGTGGCATGAATGTTGCCCCCTTCGTCCGCGTGCGACGACTCGGCAGGGTCCATGTGCCTGCCGTAACGTTGGCTCACGGCGGCGGCGGCAAGGCCATGAAGGATCTGGTCGACGACGTTTTCGTCGAAACCTTCGGTCATGCATTGCTCACTCCACTGGAGGACCAGGCCCGCTTTGATTTAGCGTCGCTGGCGGTCCACGGCGACCGTCTCGCGTTCACGACTGATTCGTTCGTGATTGACCCGCTGTTTTTCCCAGGCGGTGACATTGGAAAGCTTGCCGTTTGCGGTACCGTCAACGATCTTGCGGTCGGCGGAGCCGTTCCGCTGTATCTCTCCTGCGCGATCATCATCGAGGAAGGTGTGCGTATCGAACTGTTGCGAAAAATCGCTCAGTCGATGGCGACGACTGCCCAACATGCCGGAGTCTCCATCGTCACCGGCGACACCAAGGTCGTTCAGAAAGGTGCCTGTGACAAGCTTTTCATCACGACGACAGGGATTGGCGTCATCCGCGAGGGCGTCAATCTTGGCGTTGACAAAGCACGCATAGGCGACGTTGTCCTCGTCAACGGACTTCTCGGCGACCACGGTGCGGCGATCCTGGGCGCCCGAGGAGATATGGCCATCGACAGTACGATCGAGAGCGACTGCGCGCCGTTGAACGATCTCATCGGCGATCTGCTGATCGCTGCGCCAAATATCCGGTTCGTCCGTGATGCGACCCGCGGCGGCGTTGCGACGGTTCTCAATGAAATTGCCGACGCCTCGCAGGTTTCAATCGAGATCCATGAAGGGGAGACGCCAATTCGCGAACAGGTCAAGGCTTTTTGCGAAATCCTGGGTCTCGATCCGCTCTATCTTGCGAACGAAGGCAAGTTCGTCGCGATTGCTTCGCCGACAGAGGCCGAGGCAGCGCTTGCCGCTATGCGCGCCCATCCGCTCGGAGGCGGCGCCGCGATCATCGGCCATGTCGTCGAGGGTGCGGCGGGTCGCGTCACCATGCGCACCGTTTTTGGCGGCCGGCGCATCGTCGATATGCTGGTCGGTGAGCAATTGCCCCGAATCTGTTAGAGGAGACGGCCTGATGTGCGGACACTGCGGATGCGGAAATTCCGTAAAGGCGACCATCCACGATCTCCAGACCGGGAAAGAGACGATGATTGAGCAGGACCCGGCCGAACCAACCCATCATCACTCTCATCACCATCGACACGTCGGCGGCCCCGGCCATACGCACGATCACGGCCATCATCACGAGCATGACCACAGTCATGACGACGGCACCCATCTTCAACATGGCCCGCATTATGATCAGATCTCGGGCCGTGGCGATCCGCATTTGTCCGTCGTCGGACTGGGGGCTCGTGTCCTGGCCAAGAACGACTCCTTTGCCGCACAGAACCGGGCCTGGTTTGCGGGGCGGGAAATCCTGGCACTCAATTTGGTTAGTTCGCCGGGGTCTGGAAAGACCACATTACTGGAACGCACGATCCGAGACCTAAAGTCGGAGCTGAATCTTTTCGTCGTAGAGGGCGACCAGGCTACTGCAAACGACGGAGAACGCATCCGCGCAGCTGGCGCGCCGGTCGTGCAGGTGAACACCGGGGCGGGTTGTCATCTCGAGGCCGACATGGTCGCGCGGGGCGTTCGCCAACTCAAACCGGGGACCGGATCAATCGTTATGATCGAAAACGTCGGAAATCTCGTTTGCCCGGCTATGTTCGATCTGGGAGAGCGGGCTAAAGTCGTCATTCTTTCGGTCACCGAGGGCGAGGATAAGCCCCTGAAATATCCCTATATGTTCCGCGCAGCCGAGGTTATGATCCTAAATAAGATCGACCTGCTTCCACACGTCGAGTTCGATGCGGAGCGTGCCGACGCTTACGCGCGACGGGTCAATCCCGACATTGTCACACTACGGATTTCGGCACTTACCGGGAAGGGGCTGAGTGCCTGGTACGATTGGCTCCGCCAACAAATCCCGTTGGCCCGTGAAGTCGCGGTTGATTGAAATCAAGCCCGTGAGAGTCTTCCCGTCGTCGAACTCGATTGGCCAAAGTCTAATGAGTTGACCCACGCCTTCTTCTTCGGAGATAGTTCGGGATACCAGCCAATTGCGCGAAGTGTTATCGGGCGGCGGAGGGCGAACATGCGAGGAGTTTCGGCAGCCCTCTGGCTTGCTCTTGCCGGTGCATTTATTCAGCTGGTCGCCCTGGGCACGGACTTCTATGTGTGGGAAGGCAGCCGGCAGAGCGCTTGGTTCGGTGTTCCGCACACTTCCGAGCTTATCCTTCTGTCGGCGCTGCTCACCGGAGGGCTCACAGCATTGACAATCGCCGACCGGAGCCCGGTTTCGGGGACGAAGGTCGGTCTCATCATTGGGATCGTCGGCCTACTGTCCACCTTTCAGCTAGCTTATCGGATGGTTGCTCCCCCGTTCGCAGGCAGTGTGCCGCAGCATGCGGCAATCATTGGAAACTCCTGTCTTTACTATTGCCTGCCTTCTCAGGCTGCAGCCGTCGATCTCCTTATGGGCATATGGATCGCCCTTGTTGGCTGTGTGATGGTCTCTGCGGGTGGATTGATCTATGGTCTCGTCCGCGCCGATCAACACGCACGTGTCAGACCATGGCGAGCCCAGGTTCAGCCGGAAATGAACCCCTGGCTGGGGTTGGCGGCATTGGGGGCCGTCGGCCAGTTTGTTTTTGGTTATACCTTCTTTACGTTTTACAGGACGCTTCGCGAGGGCGGAACAACGACCTGGAGCGGTTGGCTACCGTCGCCGCACACCAGCAGCCTCGTCCTTGCG
>Ga0257161_1000367_pt1 | contig 11834 bp, 10 predicted proteins | sample NR01A_FD_185954 | JGI IMG/M metagenome (GOLD analysis project Ga0257161, IMG submission 185954) | Soil microbial communities from H.J. Andrews Experimental Forest, Oregon, United States - NR-01-A | ecosystem: Environmental > Terrestrial > Soil > Temperate forest > Bulk soil | place: USA: Oregon... | reverse complement strand
GCCGTCGACCACGATGCCGAAGGTCTGGCTGCCGACCTGCGTTACGACGATGAAGCCGTTTTCCGGCTCGCTTTCGATGCCGTCCTCCATCTTCAGGAGCTTCTTGAGATGGATCAGCGGCAGCAGCTTGTTGCGCAGACGCAGCACCGGCGCGTCCTTGATGCGCTCGATGCGGTGGTCGGAATTCGTCTGCGCCCGCACTAGCTCAACCACGGCGAGCTGCGGAACCGCGAAACGGTTACCGCCCACCTCGACGATCAGTGCCGAAACGATCGCCAGCGTGAGCGGAATCTTGATGATGAAGCTGGAGCCTTTGGACGCCACCGAAGTGACGTCGATGGTGCCGCCGATAAGGTCGATATTGGTGCGCACCACGTCCATGCCGACGCCGCGGCCGGACACGCTGGTGACCTTGGCGGCGGTCGAGAAGCCGGCCGCAAAGATGAACTTGTGGACCTGCGCCTCGCTCATTTTTTCGAGCTCGGCCTCGGTAGCGAGCCCGTTGGCGAGGGCCTTGGCCTTGATCTTCTCGGTATTGAGACCACAACCGTCGTCGGAAATGCCGATAATGATGTGACCGCCTTCGTGATAGGCGGAGAGCCGGATCGTCCCCTTCTCGGGTTTGCCGAGCGCGCGCCGCTCGGCCGTGGTCTCCAGGCCGTGATCGGCCGAATTGCGCACCATATGGGTAAGCGGGTCCTTGATGAGATCGAGCACTTGGCGGTCGAGCTCGGTCTCCGCCCCGTGCATTTCGAGTTCGATCTGCTTGTCGAGCTCGGTGGCGAGATCGCGGATCACGCGGGGCAGCTTCTGCCAGGCGTTGCCGATCGGCTGCATGCGGGTTTTCATCACCCCCTCCTGCAGCTCGGCGGTGACGCTGGAGAGACGCTGCAGCGGCGCCTTGAACTCGGAATCCTCGTGGCGCCGGACGATCTCGAGGAGCTGGTTACGGGTCAGCACCAGCTCCGAGACCATGTTCATCAGATGCTCGAGCGTCTCGACGTTGACGCGGATCGACTGGTTGGCGACCTTGGAGTCGGGCCGCTCCTCTTCGGTCGGGCCGCCCTGCGCCTGTCCGTTCTTCGCCGCCGCTGTGGCCCGGATCGTGTTCGCTGGCGCCCGACGCGCTGCCTTGGCATCGACCGGCGCGGCGGCCTGCACCGGAGTATCCTCGACCGTGGTTTCCCGGAACGCCCGTTCAAGATCGTCAAGCGAAACTTCGCCAGGACGAAGTTGCCGTTCCAGAATCTGGAAGGCAGGCGAGCCGGCCGTCTCCGGCGCTGCTGCGGGCGCGCTTGGCGGCGGCATTTCGGCCGCGGTGGAGCCAGCCGGCTCTGCCTCCGCCGCTGGGGGGTGAAGTACCATCTTCTCCAGCTCACCGATCAGATCGCGGTCTTCCCCGGCGGGCTCTTGCTGGTTCTGTTCAAGCTCGTCGAGCAGTTGCTTGACACGATCGATAGTGGACAGAATCAGCGTAACGGCGGCGCCGGTGACTGGCATGCCGTCGCGGAATTTGCCCATCAGGGTCTCGGCCGCATGGGCGAGCGCTTCCAGCCGCGGCAAGCCCAGAAACCCGCAGGTTCCCTTGATGGTGTGCACCAGACGAAAGATGTTGGCGAGAATCTTCTCGTTGTTGGGATCCTGCTCGAATCGCACCAACTCGACATCGACGAAATCCAGGCTTTCACTGGTTTCTGTCAGAAACTCTCGCAACAAGTCGTCCATCACAACCATCCCGATCGGGCGCAAATGACGCCGTACGCGTCTCAAGAGAGCGAGCGTAGTATCAACCGGAAGGATTTAATTTTGGTTGCAGTGAAACTCCGCGCCGACGAAATCCGTTAAATTCGACAAAACCATACAAATCCAATTTTGGTCGCGCGTCTTTACCTGTGGATCGCTGTTCTGTTTACGGTTCGTTGAGAAGTCGGCGCGCTGGGTAATGCGCACGCTGGCAATTTCCGGCTCGCGGTCCATTGCGAAAAGCCGGCAAACTGTCGGAACTACGCGCTCGGCTATGCAGCGGGTGACGACGCGGCGAGCGCCGGCATTGCACGAGCTGCCACCACGATTGCATCGCCGTCCGCCTCGATCGATACCGCAAGGCCGCTAGCGCGGCCGAGAAGACCTGCATAGAACGGCTGAATAGCGTGGGCGTCGACTACTCCGTTCTCGGGACTGCCAGCGAGCAGCGCCGGCACCGCCTGCGGGATGCGGGCGTTGAGCCCGCGTGCCGAGATCTTGAAGGTCATTGTCTCGGGCGGCCCATCGCCTTCCACCGCCAGGATTCCACCCCGCGGGATCGACTGGGTGGCGACAAGAATCATGTTCAACAGAAGCTTGACGCGGTTTTTCGGCAGCAGGGCGCTCGGCAGATGCCAGGCGAGCTTGACTTTCTCGTCCTCGATGAGGCCGCGGGCGACCTTCTCGGCATCGCCCAGATCAATCTGGGAGGTGGCGGAGCCGGCGGCCCCGAATGCGATTCGACAAAATTGCAACCGTGCCGACGCCGTCTTGGCGCTCTTCTTGATGAGATCGATGGCGAAGCTCTTGGTCTCTTCGTCCTTGGATTCCTCCAGCACCTCCAATCCGTTGACGATCGCACCCGACGGGCTGATCAGATCGTGGCAAACGCGCGAACACAACAGCGCAGCAAGATCGAGGGCTTCGAGCGTAACGGATACGGACATGCGATTTTGCTCCTCAGGCGAGTGACACCTTGGGCCGACTCAGTACACTGCTGCCCCGGAGGGCTGCGTCTGATACACTGCAGCGGGCGCGCCGCCAAGATGAACATAGCGACAGGCGTTGGGAACCGATGAGATGAGCGTGGGCCGGCCGGCAGTCGAAACAGCGATCGTGGACGAGGCCCTTTTGTCGAAGCTCACCGCAGAGGTCGCGGCGGCGGCGGTCGCGACACTTGCTGGGGCCTGCAACGTCCGCATCAAGGCCGATCGATCGCCCGTCACCGATGCGGACGAACGCTCGCAGGCCATATTGCTGCAGGCTATGGCGAGACTGATGCCCGGCGTCGCGGTGGTATCGGAGGAAATGGCGATCCGGCCATCACGGCTCGGCAACGTCTTTGCGCTCATCGATCCTCTGGACGGTACCAAGGAATTTGTGGCCGGGTCGAGCGAATACACCGTCAACCTCGCAATCGTGCAGGACGGCGAGCCTGTGGTCGGCATTGTGGCGGTACCGGCCGAGGGGCTCATTTATCGGGGCCGCGCGAGGCAAGGCGCCGAGCGGCTGGCCATGTCCTCCAGCAGCGGTATCCCGAACTTAGCCGCTGCCCAGCCGATCAGAATCCGAAACGCTCCGCGGGACGGAATCGTTGCGGCGGTAAGCCGATCCCATCTCGATTCCGCGACGGTCGCGCTGCTTGACCAGCTTCATGTCGGGCATCGAATGGCGTGCGGCTCAGCACTCAAATTCTGCCGGGTCGCCGAGGGCATCGCCGACATCTATCCGCGACTTGCCCCGACTTGCGAGTGGGATGTGGCGGCAGGCCACGCGCTGTTGACGGCAGCGGGTGGGACGATGACGTTACCGGGGGGCGGCACGCTGCGCTATGGCGACGCTGCGAGTGATTTCCGTATTCCGGCCTTTATCGCGTGGGGCGACCGGACCGGCGTGCTCGATGCCGCTTCCTTAAGCGCCTGACCCGTACCCGTCATTGCGACAGTATATGCGCGGTAACGGAACTCAAAGTCCGGCCGGCCGGGTGTTGCGGCTGCGTCGATGAAATAGGCGACCGGATCGAAGCCCGCTATGGCAAGGCCGGTTCGCGGATTGGTGACCACCCATTCGGTGGTGGTGGCAATCGCCACGCTGCCCGACCAAGCGACCAAAAGCATTGCCGGAGCGAGCCAGGCCCGCAGCCCCGCTTATGAACGGCTTCCCATACTGCCGTGCTGAGGTCATAGTTCTGCCGAAAGATGGAACGATTCGGTGTCCTGTTTGCCAAAACAGGCCTTGGGCTGAGGCCATAGCGCCTTTGTGTATGAATCCCGTTAAGACGCCCTGGCGGCCGGCCTTCCGCCGGACAACTTTGAAGGAGCTTGCGATGCGCGCCACACCGCGAACATTCGCTTTGATCATGCTTATAGGGTTGGCGGCGTCGATTTGCCTAACGTGGCCGCGAATCGGGTCCGCCCAACCTGCGCCGGGTCCAGATCCACAACAAAACTTTACGCCAGGCGAACTGGTCAATGCGGGGCATCGGTTTTTTGGGACCTTGTCGCGGGGGCTCGCCACCGTGATCGAAACGGCCGTAAGCCAGTGGGGCCAGCCGAATGGATATGTGCTGGGCGAGGAGGCGGGTGGCGCCTTTTTCGGCGGGTTGCGCTACGGCGAAGGCATGCTTTATACGAAAAACGCTGGCGATCTGAAGGTGTTCTGGCAGGGGCCGACGGTTGGATGGGATTTCGGCGGCGAGGGCGCCCGGACCATGATGCTGGTCTACAACCTTCCGGCGACGGAGGCGATCTACCAGCGGTTCGCCGGCATCGATGGTTCTGCCTATCTTGTGGGCGGTTTTGGCATGACGGCCTTGACCGCCAACAACGTAGTGTTGGTGCCGATACGGTCCGGCGTTGGACTCCGGCTCGGGGCGAATGTCGGCTATCTGAAGTTCACCCCGACGTCGACGTGGAACCCATTTTAGACACGGTCGATCGCATCGGCGATGGCCGTCAGGAGCCACCGGATCCGGCCGTTGGCCGGCCCAATGATAAACTCCGCAACACACGCGGCTGTTCAGCGCAGCACGTCCTTTGATGGATTTCGCAAGAGTTCTAACCCATCTTACTCATGCGCCCACGACAAGTTCCGGCCGTCCGTATGCCGGCCTCGGAATTTGGCTGATATATCGTTAATATAGCATCCAGAGCCCTTCGGGCGATGGTGCATCGCAAAATCGGGCAGGCAGGAGTTGCGTTCATGGTCGAACCGATCATGTATTTCGGTGCGGGATTTCTGGTCGCGGGCGTCTTAGCTCTCGTGCTGATCTCCTTTGTTCATCATCGTGCGGTCCGCCTCACCCTGCGCCGCGTCGAAGACGCCGTTCCGGTGTCTCTGGCAGAGATTCAAGCCGACAAGGACAAGCTGCGCGCCCAGTTCGCCATGTCGGCTCGCAGGTTGGAGACGACCGTAGAGCAGCTCAAGGCCAAGGCCACCAATCAGCTCGGCGAGCTCGCGCGCAAAAGTGAGGCGATCGCCAAACTCAAAGCGCAGCTGGCCGAGAAGACCGCTGCCGCCGACGAGCTCGATGCCAAGTCCAGGAGCCTCAGCGTCAGAGTTCACGAAACCGAGCAGGACCATGCCGTGCGTTCCGCCGCCGTCGAAACAACAGAACGGGCGCTCGCCGCCAGGGAAGCCGAGCTTGCCAAAGCCGCCATCGATATCAACGAGCTGACGCTCGCGAGCGAAACCCAAAAGGTCGAAATCGCATTGCTTATCACCCAGATCGAACAGTTCAAGTCGAGGATCAAGGAATTGGAGCTGGATGCCGAGGACGCGGCGCGGCGCCTGTTCGATGAACGGGTCGCGGTCTCGACGGTCACCAAAGCGCTGGAAGAGAAGCGCGAAGCCGAGGAAACGTGGCGGGCCGAACGGGCCGAAAACGACCTCCTGCGGGAACGCATCGCCGAGATTGCCGCTCAGGTGGCCCATATGTCGATGGACAAAGCCGGTTCGCCGATTACCGAGATCCTCGAGGAAACCGCGAGCATTCGCCCGGCCGGTTTCGAGCGCGTCAGCAACGGTGACGACGGACGACCGCCCGAGGACAGCCTCACCGACCGCATCCGCAAGCTGCAGAAAGCCACGTCCCGGGTTTCCACCGCCTCCTCGTAGCCGGATGCGGCAATCTAAGCACCGGCATGCTCGTCAGACCCGCAATCCCCAGCGATGACGAGCCGATCCGACGGATCATCATGCCTACGATCCGGGCCGGTGAAACCTACGCGCTGCCGTCAGACTGGACCGAGGCGGAGGCGCTTGCCTATTGGCACTCGCCAGGCCACACCGTATTTGCCGCCGATGACGGCGCGGTGGTCGGGACCTATTACATCCGGCCCAATCAGCGCGGCGGCGGCGACCATGTGGCGAACTGCGCGTTCATGACCGCCGCATCCGCCAGTGGGCGCGGGGTCGCCAGCGCCATGTGTACCCATGCACTAGGATACGCGGCAGCCGCCGGATATGCCGCAATGCAATTCAATTTCGTCGTCTGCGCCAACCATCGCGCCATTGCGCTCTGGCAGCGGTTCGGATTCGAAATCGTGGGCCGGTTGCCGGGAGCATTCCGGCATCCCACGTTGGGGCTCGTCGATGCGCTCGTGATGCATCGCAAGCTTTGACGTGACGGCGATCTTTCCCTGACGGCCGATCAGGGTGCCAGGTGGCGGGCCGTGGCCGACGATGATGAACACTACCGGCAACCGCGAGCTGCTGCGCGTCATCGCCGGGCAGGCGCCCAACTCGCTCGATGAACTGGCGCGCATTACCGGCAAGGCCAAATCCAATCTGTCGCGCACATTGCGAACGATGGAAGGCTACGGCCTGGTCCGCCTTGAACGCGGCGAGCGCGGGCGGATCACGCCGAAGGTGATGCATGACAGGGTGGAGCTTGCCATGACGACCCTTCACACGCGTGAAATCACCGCGACCGGGCCGCCGCCGGGCGGCCCCTGATGCTCGGCCCCGCCTGAAACGAACACCGCCGGACAGCCGGTCAGCCCCGCGATGACGCCGCCGACGGCGGCGCGGGCGTGGCGGGTCGCTGAAATGTCGGTATCGTCCAACATGGTGTGGCGCCAGCCGCGCAGCATGCCGTCCGGCGAGGGATCGGCCTTGGCTAGCACATTGACGATGCGTGAGGCGTCGACGACGCCCACAGCATCGGGGCGGAACCCGCCGACGCGGCGCAGCGCCTTGACGACGGCGGCGGCGTCGATCGCATCCTGCATCACGGCATGCTCGATGACGCAATCTCCAGTCGCTTCCTCCGCATTGCCGAGCACGATCACGATATTGTTCTTTAATTCGATGCCGGCCGACGCCGACGCCACGCCCGAGGCGAGCGACCAATCGGACAACACGGCCTCGTCCGCAACGGGCGTCGCGATCTCGCCCATGGCAATGGCGACGCCGATCGCCGAGGCGCCGCGCGAATACGCCATGGACTTGTAGGCGATCTCGGTCACCGGATCGTGCCCGGCCCGCCGCGTGGCTTGCACCCGTTCGGCCGTGAGCAGCGGGCACTTCACCTGGACCCAATGCACGTCCTCGACGCTGGCGATGCCGGCATCCCGCATCCCCTCCCTGACGGCGGCGGCGGTCGCCTCGATCTGGGGGGCGCGGCCGATCTCATGGGGCAGGAAATCGCGGGTCGCTGCGACCCCGATGGCGAGGCGCTTGCGACCACCGTTGGAGTGCCCATTTGCGCCGGCTGGCGTCGGCACGCGTGCGAAGATGGTGGCGTGCGGGCTCAGCACACCCTCGGTGCCGCCCGACACCACCATGGCGATTCGGCTTGCCACTTCGACGGTGGTGGCGCGCAGGTAGGGCGCGAGCGTTGCCGCAATGGTGGCGCAGGTGTATTCGCGGGTGAAATCATTGACTCCCCCATTGCCCTCGGTCTTCACCAGAATCGCCGCGATATGCAGCGGCTCGAGCGCGCCGTCCTCGATCAGGCCGATCAGCCCCGACATGTCGGCGGGCCCCGTCATGGCGATCCGGAAGGTATCAGTACGATACGGCATAACGGCTTACTCCATTTCCACCTGCGCCCAGAATACGACGCGCCTTTCGATGAATTCTAGACAAAAGGGTCTTATCGGCTTCCTCGAGGCAATGTTACGTTGCGAGCCAAGCCATTGCCGTACCGCAGTCCGGCAAGCGGATTTTTGAGCAAGCGGAAGAGAGGGAGACATGAGATGAAACGCCAAGCTGTGTTCTCCAGCTTGCCCAAGGCGGACCATCCGGATTTCTGACGAGGAGGAGGGGACATTGACTAAAGGACGCGGTCCTGGTGCGATGACGCGTAGGAGTGCCCTGCTCGCGCTTTCCGCCACTATGGTGTCACCGGGTTTGAAGGCTCAGCAGACGAAACCGGCAATTCAAACCCGCCGCTTGAACAACGTGATGATCGCCGTTTCGAATTTGGAGCGCTCAACGGCCTTCTATGAGCGGCTGTTCGGTCCGCCGGTCCGGCAAGGCGATACCGTCGTATTTCGCATCGGCGAGGGTCCGCACTTCTTTGGTTTGATGGCGGTCAGGAACGGCGCAAAACCCGATTTTCTCTCTTACGGCATGACGGTTGCGGATTTCGATGCCGAGCAAGTGATGCGGACTCTTGCCGACCTCGGCGTCCGCGGTGCGCAAATAACGCGGCGCGGCGACACGCCTGAGCTGTTCGTCCCAGATCCCAATGGCATCAAGATTCAGCTTCAGCACACGACTTACGGATATGGCTCGGATGCCAGGGGCGACGTATTCTCGCCAGCGCCCACCGCGGTTGCGAGATCTGCATTCCAGCTAAAGTCCATCAACCACGTCACCCTCACCATCGCAAACGGAGCTCGCGAGAAAGAATTCTATCAGACCGTGTTCGCTCTTCCGATTCGCGCGATGCAGGGGGACGGCGTTACGCTCGCAATCGGCGAGGGAACGGATGGCATCGTCTTCAACGCCGCGGCCAATAACCCCAATACAATTTCCGGCATCAATCACGCGTGCTTCACAATCGAAAATTTCGACGTCGAGCGAGTCATGGCAATCTTGATCGACAACGGTCTCGAACCGATCGAGAATGGAATTCCTGCACTCATCAAGCCTTTGACGTGCCGAGTGAGGTGGCGTCAACGAGCCAACAATGGCGGAGGCCCGACGAGTCCCTTGGGAACGCCGGAGCTTTATTTCACCGACCCCGACGATATTCGGATCCAGATTCAGGACGTGAGCTATTGTGGCGGCTCAGGACGGCTTGGCCAAATCTGTCCCTGACAGCCGACTGGAAAAGGAGGCCATCATGCGCGAGAGGTTCTCAGGCTAGATGATAATGGTAGCCATTGCTGCGGCCGCTGCCGTCATTTCGGTGTCCATCGATCAGACGGCGGCTCACTTGTGGACATAGACACTTCAGTTGTACGGGATCCGTAAGGGAGACCATCATGCGCGTGCGCTACTGCAACGGATCCTGTTGAACGGACAACACACCACCCACGCTGTCCTTGGTTCTCGGATCGGGACCTCGTCCCTCCGCAAAGGCGCGCTCTTCCGCGCGCCGTCCATGCAGCAGTCCCGGCAAGCCATAGTTTCCTTCGATGCAGCGCGGCTCGTAATAAATTCGGTTCTCCTCGTCGCTCTGCCTGGTGAACTCCTGCTTGGCGGTCCATGGCCGCGTCCACACGGTCGGATCTTCGATCGTGACCTCGTACTCGAGGGTCTTTGGCCCGATGCGCGTCCAGCGCTCAACCAGGTGCAAGTTCTCGCGCGACCCCTGGAAATCGGTTTTCGGACTGAAGTTGGTCACATCGACCACAAGCGTGTTGCCCTCCCAATGGCCGCGCGAGTCGCCGAACCACTGACGGATGTTGGCCGGCAAGTGGAGGCTCCCGTTCATGACGATGTTCCGCTGCCACCCTTGGCCTTGATTCATATCGTAGAACATCGAGACGCCGCCGGGTGTCTGCACGATTCGGCGAAAGCTGCCGCCGAACAAGCTGCCAAACTCGGGCAGTCCGTTATGCAGGCAGCGGTCCGCCAACCCGTCGTCCTCCGGACCATCGCTGCGATTGAGACGTACGAAGTTACCCGTGTGGTAGCGAGGAGGAGGTTCTGCGAATCGGGGCGAGGGTGTTGGATCGTACTTGCCTCCGGCACACACCGGCTCCTGGTTCTTGCACGCTTCTGTTGATTGCAACAGGGCGAGGCGAAATTCCCGATCGGCCGCAGCAGTCTGCTGAGCCTCCGGCGTCACCGGTGGAATCCGGCCATTGGGTGGATCGACAACCAACGATGTGCGCTTGCCGGTGTGCTTTATGGTCAAAAACGCCGTGTTGTAGGCGCCGCCGACGTCGACCGCGCTCCCGCGCTCCTGACGCGGGTCGCTGCCGAACAACACTGCTCGCTGTTTGTCTAATTCCTCCCGCTGCGCCTCGGTAAAGAATTCCTGGTTCGCATACTTGGCGGGGCGTTGTAAGGGCGTATCAAATTCGTCAGTCCAAATTCCTTGAAGGTCTGGTTCGCCCCAAGGTGTTTTCAGCGGCTCCCCCTCCCTACCCTCCCCCGCTTGCGGGGGAGGGTAGGGAGGGGGAGCCTGAGCCGAGATCCGGGTGACGGGCAACGAAATAGCGGCGCTGACAGCGGCGGCTATGAAGACAGCTACCATCGAGCCCGAGAACCGGTCGCGCATGATGATCTCCTCTTGCCTTGTACTGTATTACGGCAACCAAATTCCCCGATGAACCCCAAACCGCCCCTGTGGGGGCTTGGCCGAGTGTATCGCGGTTCGGTTTGCGGGGAAAAGATGGTTTTGCGTGGCTTACCTGCGCCAATGTCTCCTCTTGGCCCATGGCTGGAGCCACCCCGGCCGACCCGGCGGGGGTCCGCTTACTGAGGTCGTGCGGCCTTTCCCGAGTGTCCTAAGCGAGCGGAACGGGGAACACAAATGCCAATACATCGCTACGACAGGCTCACTTCGGCGTGTTGCAAAATCGTCGATTCTTGCGCACCGCAGGCATTTCGAAATCCCCCGCCACATCGCGTCCGAAATCGCCATTGCCCGCAACCGGCTTTTATGGGCGAAATAAGCCCACCGGACCGGAGGTTCGTTGCACCGAGCAAGCCTCGGTCTGAACGAATTCCAAGCGGATTCCAAGGGAGGTTCTCATGACAATGCTGCGATCGATCAGGCCGGTGATCTGGTTTTCCGGCATGCTGCTGGTCAGCACCGTCACAGGTACGAGCGCACAGGTGCCGGAGCCCAAGGGGCCGGTGGCGAAGCCGCTCCTGAACCTCGATCTTGCGCCCGAAATGGACAGCGTCCAGGGCCGCGTCATGCGGATGCAACTCACCACCTACGAGCCCGGCGCCTCCAACAAGCCGCACAGCCACAAGGATCGGCCTGAAGTGGTTTACATCCTGTCGGGAAAAGTCATCGAGCATCGCGGCGATGTCGCCAAGGAGTATGGCCCCGGCGATACGTTCACGGCCGATCGAAACACCAATCACTGGATGGAGAACACAGGCACGGTGCCCGCCGTCATGCTGGTGACCGGCATCGCCAAAAAGGAGTGACCTGCGTTATCGAAACGCCTACGAGCCCGGCAGGCAGCGGTTCATGAAATCCCGGCGCCCGGGACCGTGGAGTTGTTGTGCGACCGCCTGCTTGAGGCAGGTGAGGCGCGCCTCGTTCACGCACACCGTGATGTAGTCCACCATCTCGGATCCGCGCACACCTTTGGCGGCGGCATCCAGTCGGCAGGCCAGACGTTTTTTCTCGACGGCGGCGGGCGATGATTCGTCAGGTTCGGTCGCGGCCGGGGAGAGGGCGACAGGCGCTGCCGGAACCGACGGCGCAGCCTGGCTGACCGTCAGCTTGCCGGCCGGCGGGATCGCGCCGGGTTTGGGCGCAGGCGACGCAACCGGCGTGGCCGGTCCAATCGGCGCGGCCGGCGTCCCGGAAACGAGCGCCGCTGCGCCAGGGGGCGGCTTAGCGGACGTCGTGGCGACCGTGACCGGCTTCGCATTCGCCGACGCGGTCGTTGCCGGCGAGCCGCCGCCGGCGGCCACCTTGGCTTCCAACGCGTTGAGGGCGCGGTACG
>Ga0257161_1000366_pt1 | contig 11863 bp, 9 predicted proteins | sample NR01A_FD_185954 | JGI IMG/M metagenome (GOLD analysis project Ga0257161, IMG submission 185954) | Soil microbial communities from H.J. Andrews Experimental Forest, Oregon, United States - NR-01-A | ecosystem: Environmental > Terrestrial > Soil > Temperate forest > Bulk soil | place: USA: Oregon... | reverse complement strand
TTGATAACACACTGCGACTTCCGCTCCGGGTCAAAAACGGCTGTGGCGGCCGTTCGACCGGCACGTCCGCAGTACCTCAAATAGCTGACGACTTTGGTGCATCGCGCAAGTCGGCGGAGGTGGGCCAAATCCGGAAATGAATTCGCGGTGGCGCCGCTGATTTATAGCCCGGGTGAGATCAGCGCGTTGGCCCTGGCCGTGATAGGCTGCCGACGAAGCAGCAGGAGGGATGACCGATGCAGCGGCGAGAGTTCATCGCGGGGCTCGGGAGTGCAGCAGCGTGGCCCGTAGTGGCGCGGGCGCAGCAGGCGGATCGCGTTCGCCGCGTTGGTGTTCTGCGGCTTGAGCCGGTGTACGATCAGTTCACCCAGACATCAATCGCGGCACTTCGGGAAGGCCTTGAAGTGCTCGGGTGGAGCGAAGGCCGAAATCTGCAGCTCGATATTCGCTTTGCCGGCGGCGACCCCAATGCGGTGGGGCCGTATGCCGACGAGCTGGTGAATCTCGCTCCCGGCGTGATCGTCGTCAGCGCCAACATCGTGACCACGTCCGTGCAACGGCGCACGCGGACCATTCCGATCATCTTCGTCGGGGGCGGCGACCCGGTCGCAGGCGGCTTGGTGAAAAGCCTTGCGCATCCCGAAGGCAATACCACTGGGATTACGAATTTGTTCCCTTCGATGGGGGGCAAATGGCTGGAGTTGATCAGGGGCGTCACGCCTCGGGTCGCGAGGGTGGAGCTCCTCTTCAATCCCGAGCTCTTGAGGACCACGACTTTCCTCGCCGATGCGGAGGCGGCAGCAGCGGCTTCATCCGTGAAGGCAATCAGGACTCCTTATGGCAATGCGACGGAGCTGGAGCGGGCCGTGGAGGCGTTCGCGGCGGAGCCGAACGGGGCCGCGATGGTACTGCCGCCCGGTATTTTCGGCACCAATCGCGATTTGTTGTTCCGGCTGGCGGTCAGGCATCGGCTGCCCGCGATCTACCAATCGAGGGCCTACACCGTCGCGGGCGGCCTGATGTCCTACGGGTCGAATGGCGTCGAGCTGTATCGGCAATCCGCATCCTACGTGGACCGCATCCTGCGTGGTGCTAAGCCGGGCGAGCTGCCGGTGCAGTTTCCGGAGAAATTCGAGTGGGTCGTCAATCTCAAGACGGCCAAGGATATGGCGTTGGATATTCCGCCGACGCTGAGGTCACGCGCTGACGAGGTGATCGAATAAGGGCGCGACTTCAGCTCTGGGTCACGGGCTGCCTTCGCGGTTAGATTGGCACCACGACCGGTTTGCCCCGGATAGCCGCCAAGTTGCCGCGCCGCCCAAGTCGGCGGAGTCAGGCCAGGAGGAGACATAAAGCCGGGCCCAAGCGTGCCGGCGACGTCGCTTTGTCCTTGAGCACCTCATTAAGCTGAGCGCAAGCGGAATTTGCAAGTCGGATCAGGCTCGCGTCTCGGGGAGGTAAGTCCGCACAGCCGAGTAATCGATCCTGGCGGTGATGCCCGCAGCGTTTGCGGCTGGAGAACCAAATATTTGGAGCACCGTCATGTGAGATGCAGTAGGATGAAGAGGAAACTCAGTTGTGATTTGTCATGGAGAAGAAATCAGACAAATTTTGTGCGGTGCGGCGAAGGCTAGCATCACCGTATGCTGGCGCAATTAGTTCCGTTGCCACGGCGCTTAGCGTGCCTCGTGACCAAAGAACGTCGGCCGCATGATTGCCCTTGTCCGCATAGCACTTCAGCGTCCCTACACATTTATCGTGCTCGCCTTGGTCATTCTCATCGTCGGCCCCCTCGCTGCCCTGCGCACACCCGTCGACATCTTTCCTGATATCAGGATCCCTGTAATCGCTGTGATCTGGCAGTATACCGGGTTGCCGCCGGATCAGATGGCCGGCCGTATGACGACCCAGTTTCAGCGCGCCCTGACGACGACGGTCAATGACATTGAACATATCGAGGCCAATTCGTACAACACCATCAGCATCACCAAAGTGTTCTTCCAGCCGAACGTGGACATTCGCATCGCGAACGCCCAGATCACGGCGATCTCGCAGACGTTGCTGAAACAGATGCCGCCCGGCGCCACGCCGCCGCTGATCCTGAACTACAACGCCTCGACCGTACCGATCATCCAACTCGCCCTGTCGGGTCAAGGCCTGTCCGAACAGGCGCTCGCCGACCTCAGCTTCAATGTCGTGCGTACGCCGCTGGTCACCGTTCCCGGCGCTGCGATACCGCTTCCTTATGGCGGCAAGTCGCGTCAGGTGCAGATCGACCTCGATTCCACCGCGATGCAAGCGCGTGGTCTTTCCGGCCAGGACGTCGCTAACGCGCTCGCGGCGCAGAATCTGATTACGCCGGTCGGAACGCAGAAGATCGGGGGTTTTGAATACTCGATCCAGCTGAACAATGCCCCTTCGGCGATCGACGCGTTGGGCGACTTGCCGATTAAGAGCGTGAACGGCGCGATGGTCTATATCCGCGACGTGGCCCATGTGCGAGACGGAAATCCGCCGCAGACCAATATCGTGCATGTCGACGGTAACCGTTCCGTGCTCATGCAAGTGTTGAAAAACGGCTCGGTCTCGACATTGGCGATCATCGCCGGCATCAAGCAGCAGGTGGCGCAGCTCAAGGCGATCTTGCCGAGTTCGCTCGACATCGCGGAGATTGGCGATCAGTCGCTCTTCGTCAGCGCCGCGGTGAGCGGCGTCATACGAGAGGGGGCCATCGCGGCCGCCTTGACCAGCCTGATGATTCTGGTGTTCCTCGGCAGCTGGCGCTCGACCGTCATCATCGCAACCTCAATTCCACTCTCTATTCTTGGGTCGATCGCTGCACTCTCGGTCCTCGGCGAGACGCTGAACATCATGACGCTGGGCGGGCTCGCGCTCGCGGTCGGTATTCTAGTCGACGACGCCACGGTGACGATCGAGAACATCAACTGGCATCTTGAACAGGGCAAGGAGGTCGAGGCCTCCATCATGGACGGCGCCGCGCAGATCGTGACGCCGGCCTTCGTGTCGCTGCTCTGCATCTGCATCGTATTCGTGCCGATGTTCTTTCTCGAGGGCGTGGCCCGGTTCCTGTTCGTGCCCATGGCCGAAGCCGTGATGTCTGCCATGATCTGTTCTTTCATCCTCTCGCGCACTCTGGTGCCGACGATGGCAAACTACCTATTGCGCAGGCACGCGCCGCATACTGATCTTCATGGAAGGGGCGGCCCGCTGCCGCCGTCGCGCAATCCTCTGGTGCGTTTTCAGCGTGGCTTTGAAGCGAGGTTCCAACGCGTTCGTCTCGGCTATCGCGAGCTCTTATCGATGGCTCTTCGTCGCCGAACGGTGTTTGTGACTGGTTTTCTTGCTTTCGTGTTCGGCTCGTTCGCGCTGACGCCGTTTCTGGGCCGGGACTTCTTTCCGTCGGTGGATGCGGGGCAGATTCTCATGCACGCCCGCACCCAGGTCGGCACCCGCGTCGAGGAAAGCGCAAATCAGTTCGCCGAGATCCAGAAGGCAATCCGGCAGATCGTCCCGCCCTACGATCTCGGAACCGTGGTCGACAATATCGGGATGCCGGTCAGCGGCATCAACATGACGTACAACAGCACCGGCACCATCGGGACGCAGGACGGCGACGTCCAGATCAAGCTCAATGAAGACCACCGGCCGACAGCGGACTATGTCCGGGCCCTGCGCGAGGAATTGCCGACGCGTTTTCCGGGGACGACGTTCTCCTTCCTCCCGGCCGACATCATCAGCCAGATTTTGAACTTCGGTGCCCCCGCTCCAATCGATCTGCAGGTTCGCGGCCCGAATCTCGCTGCCAATTTCGCCTACGCTCAAGATTTGCTGCGTCGGCTTCGGCACATTCCGGGGCTGGTCGACGCACGCATTCAGCAGTCCTTGAAGAGTCCCGGTTTTAACGTCGACGTCGACAGGACGCGCGCCCAGTTTGTCGGGCTAACCGAACGCGACGTAACAAATAGCTTGGTCGTGAACCTCGCCGGTAGCAGCCAGGTGGCGCCAACATATTGGCTCAATCCGGAGAACGGCGTGTCATATCCGATCGTGATGCAGACACCGCAATATCAGGTCGACACATTGGCCGCTCTGAAAAATCTGCCCATTACGGCGGCGGGTGCGCCATCGCAAACGCTCGGCGGGATGGCCGACGTCAACCGTGTGACGAGAAGCGCCGTTGTCTCCCAGTATAATATCCAGGCCATGATACAAATCTATGCGACCACGCAAGGACGCGATCTCGGTGCGGTCGCCGCTGACGTGCAGAAAGTCGTGAATGAAACGGCGAAGGACGCGCCGAGAGGAGCTCAGGTCGTGCTTCTCGGGCAGGTTCGGACGATGAATAACGCGTTTGCCGGGCTGCTGTTCGGCTTGCTCGGCGCTATCGTGCTGATCTATCTGTTGATCGTGGTCAATTTCCAGTCCTGGGGCGATCCCTTCGTGATCATCACCGCGCTACCTGCTGCGCTTGCCGGCATCGTATGGCTGCTGTTCGCGACCCAGACAACGCTGTCGGTCCCGGCGCTTACCGGCGCCATAATGTGCATGGGAGTTGCCACTGCAAACAGCGTCCTCGTGATCAGTTTTGCCCGCGAACGCCTCGCAGTACTCGGCGATCCAGTCGCAGCCGCTCTGGAGGCGGGATTCGTCCGGTTCCGACCGGTCTTGATGACCGCGCTTGCAATGATCATCGGCATGGCCCCAATGGCACTCGGCCTCGGGGAAGGCGGCGAGCAAAATGCCCCGCTCGGACGCGCAGTCGTCGGTGGCCTCATCTTTGCAACCATCGCAACATTGATGTTCGTGCCGGTCGTCTTCAGCCTCGTGCACGGTCGCGAAAGAAGGCTGCACGCCACAGCGCTCGGAGATCCTAATGTCGCCTGATCCGGCACAGCCAATTCTGTCACGTCGCGGGCTACGGGTCACAGCTATTGCAGCCGCCGCGGTCGCCGCCGTCATCGTTGTCCAGGGCATCGCGACGCGCAAATTGGCCAATGCGCGGCTGAGCGAATGGACCGAAGATCGAGCGCTGCCGGTCGTGGCGGTCGCAACGCCCGACACCCGCGGTAAGCGAACGACAATCGATCTACCGGGCCGGCTGGAAGCCTATTCACAGGCGCAACTTTTTGCGCGCGTCAGCGGCTACATCAAGGAGTGGAAGGTCGATATCGGCATACCGGTCAAAGCCGGACAACTTCTCGCCGAAATCGACGCGCCCGACCTCGACCAGCAGGTCATGCAGGCCGAAGCCGACGTCGCCAGCGCGCAAGCGAATGCCACGCTCTCCAAAGCGACCCTGGAGCGAGGACAGTCGTTGAGCACTTCCGGCGCCGTGTCGAAGCAAGATCTCGATCAAAGGATGGCCGATTTCGCTAGCAAACAAGGATTGGTCAAGTCGGTGCAGGCCAATCTCGACCGTTTGCGGGTGATGGAGAAATTCAAAAGCATTACGGCGCCATTCGACGGGCTCGTAACGGCGCGCGCCACGGACGTGGGTGCCCTGATCAACGCGGGATCGGGCGGGGGGCCGGCCCTGTTCGTAGTTTCGGACATCACCAAATTGCGCGCCTATATCAACGTGCCGCAAAACTATGCGCCCAGCATCAAGATCGGCACGGAGGCCCAGATTTCAGTTCCCGAATATCCGGGACTGAGCTTTCCCGCGACGGTCAAAGCCTCCTCGCAATCTGTCGACATTGCCTCAGGCACCACCCGAATGCTGCTCGTCGTGGACAATCCCATTGGCGAACTGATGACCGGCGCATTCGCCAATGTGCACCTTGAACTGCCGGCCCCGGACACGGCTATCAATGTGCCGGCCAGCGCGCTGATTTTCGATCAAGGGGGATTGCGCATCGCCACGGTCGGCGTCGATGATCGTGTCCTTCTCAAATCGGTCACGATCTCACGCGACCTCGGCAAGGAGGTCGAGATCGCTTCGGGTCTCGCGGCGGATGATCGGGTCATTGCGAGCCCGCCGGACGGGATCGCGTCAGGCGACCTGGTTCGTATTGTTGGCGGTCCTGGGACCCTGGGCGCACCCGAAACCGCCACTACCAAGCGGGCGCAAGGCAAGCCCCCTGGATAGGACCGTTCGTCGATGGCCAGGACATCGACGCGTCAAGTTGCGGACCGCCTAAATCGCTTGAGAATCCCGTCGGCCCCTGACCAGTTTGCGGAAATTGGAGGCGAGGGATTGGCGGATGACCCGCGAAAAAAATGCAAAAATCACAAATGCGCGTTTGACGCCACGTTTGGCCGCTAAGGGTCAAGGGCTGCCTTCGCAGCGACGCTGGCGTCACGTCTGATCTGCTGCGGATAGCCGCCGACTTACTGCAGGCCCAACTCGGCAGAGGGACCAATTCCAGACCTTGGCTCTTGGAGACGAGAAAGTCTCAAAGGCGATCGTCCTGAAATCACGGCTCGGGCCAGGGTAGAAGCACGATCTTACCGCCGAGGCCGCCGAGATCGATGCGGGTGTGGACCTCGCGCGCGGCCGCGAGAGGGAGACGGTCGATCACGACGGGATGGATGGCGCGGTCGCGCAGCAAGTCGAACAGTGTGGCCATGTCGGCCTTGAAATCCTCCGGGTGCGCCCTTCGGCGTGTGGTGATGCTATAGAACACGGCGTGACGGCCGCCGAACAGGCTGCTCAGCACGTCCCACAGCTTGAGCCGCGCCAAACCGAGCGCCGCTGACGCCAAGCCTGCGCCGCCAACCGCCATTGTCTGCGCACCGTAGCCGATGAGTAGGCCGCCGGGTGCGAGGCAAGCGAAAGACCGCGCGAAATGCGCGCCGCCAATCGCATCGAAGGCTGCATCGACGCCAACTCCTCCCTTGCGCCCTGCGGTGAGCCCGCGCACAGCCGCGACGAAGTCGCCAGCGCGATAGTCGATCGCCGTTGCGCCGAAGCGCTCGACCATAGCCACGTTGGTGGCCGAGCAGGTGCCGATCGCCTTTAGGCCGAGATGACGCGCCAGATCGAGCAGCGCCGTGCCGACCGTGCCAGAGGCGCCAATTACGAGGATAGTTGCTCCACGCGGTAGGCGGCGGTAGCGGGTGAGCATTTGGTAGGCGGTGAGATAGGCCAGCGGGATGCACACCGCCTCGGCGGGATCGACGCCATCAGGGACCGGCACGAGAAAGCGCGCGGGGCGGATCGCATACTGTGCGTATCCACCGACGACACAGAGATCAGCAACCAACTGTCCGGTGAGCTGGGCAGGCGCGCCGGGTCCGGTCTCCTCGACGACGCCGACAAGGTCGTAACCCGGGGTGAACGGCAGTGGCCCCTTGAAGTCTGGGTAGCGGCCGCGCCGGATGAAGGTATCGGTGAAGCCGGTGCCGGCAGAGAGCACCTTGATGCGGACCTCGCCAGGGCCGGGGTCCTGAATTGTCGGCTGTTCCGCCAGTTCTAGGACCTCGGGGCCACCGAACCGAGCGATACGAATGGATTGCCACGCCATGCAGCGAATATAGCGATGGGTTCACCACTTGTCACACGTACATGTCCGAGGTGAGTCACAAGCGGCCTTTGGAGTGCCTCATTCGAGGTGTGCGATGGCAGGAAACGCGATGCTGCTTTTCGGAATCCCGATCCCGTCAACTGACCCGGCCTTCCTTGCAATTGTCGGCATCCGTGTCCTGTTCGGCCTTGCGGGGGTGATTACCGGTGCTGTCGCGATGCTCAGCAACAAAGGGCGGGGGCGGCATTCAAGATTCGGGACGGTCTACTTTTGGTGCCTGTTCGGTGTGTTCGCCACATGAGCGCACTGTCGTTCATCCGGTGGGCGGTGGATTATCACCTGTTCGTTCTAGGGGCGCTTTCATTCGCTGCTGCGAATTTGGGCGGACGGCTGCAAAGCGGCGTTGGCGCCAATGGCCGAGGCTGCATCTCACCGGCGTGGGTACGTCCTATATCTTGCCGCGCACACAGCGCTCGCCGCCATTTGTGCAACTGGCTGGATGCAGCCCGGCCTCACGCGCCAGCGCTGGCACCACAGCGTCTGGCTCCAGCGATGCCGCGACCAGCCGTTCCTTCTCTGCGGAACTCCACCGCCGTCGACGTTCAACCGATGTGATCACCTCGACTGGGTCTTTGCTCGACGAGCTTGACGCGCGGCGCACTTGCTTGGTGGCCGGCGCATTTTCTTGACTTCGGCAGCCTTGACGGCAAGATGCTTATCGTTTGCTTGAGAAGCGTAGACCGCGGTCGCGAGCGACTTGTCGCGAATGTCTTTCACCTCGCTTTTTGCGACGTAAGCAGATCATTGCGCAAGGCATGACAAGCCAAGACCATCGCTCCGGCCGCAAGCGAGGCCGAGGTCAGCCGACCAAGTTCCGAGAGGAATACATCGAACATGTTCGTGCGCTCTGCGAGGCTGGGGTTCCTGACAAAGAGATCGCGGCCTACCTTGGTGTGAGTAGCCGAAGTTTGCACCGTTGGCAGGACCGGTGGCCGCAGTTCTTCGAGGCGCGCGAACTAAAGCATCAGCCTGCATTGCGCCAACTCCGGACGCGACAGCAGCATTGCCGGGACAGGCGGCCATGACGGGTCGTGAAAAGTGAGGCCCGGGGTCTACCAGCCGCACCACCCCTGGGCCGCAAAATAGGATAAACGATCTGTCGCCTCGCCTCAGCGGCCCCACGTTGAGGCGGCGGATCAGCCACACCCGCGCGCAGGCCAGATGTCGAAGTCCTTGTCGAGCTCGCGCTTGAAATCGACCGTCTCCCGCACCGGCGTCTCGCACGAAGCGCGTTCGCACACATCTGTCCGCGTTGCCGTCCAAGGCAAGAATCGTCCCGCCCGTATTCGCTTCGCTTTCTTCGCGTCAACGCTATGTCCGGTTATCCTCCGAAACTCACCACTATCGCAATGGCCAAGCGAAGCTAAGTTCGTGGCCATCCGGATCGGTCAGGCGAAAGAACCGCTCGCCCCATTCGGCATCGCGCGGTGTCGTGTCTGGTCGATAGCCGGCCGCGATCACGCTCGCATAGAGGGTATCCACGTCGGAATGGTAGAAGATGACACGTCCCCACCAGGACCATTTTCGCTCCGCGGGTTGTGCGACGAGATTGAGAAAGCTGGTTCCAGCCCGAAAACTTGTAAACGCAGCGTCATCACCACCATGAACGATCTCAAATCCCAGCATGCGATAGAACGCGACGGCGCGCGGCATGTTGTGGGTGGCAAGCGTGACGGCATTGACGCTCTCGATCATCGTGGCACGCTCCATTCTTCGTCTCGTGCATTGGGTTGCACGATGGTGACGGTCCATCATGCGGCTGTCAGTGGCCAGCCGAGATATGTCAACGCGATGCCATGACGGACACAGCTACTTTCGCACCGCTTCGGCATGGTGCTGTTCCCAGTGCGGCGCTATCTCGGTGTCAACTGGAACCGTAACGTCGCCTGGGCATCATGTTATTTGACACCCAGACAGGCATCCAAATCCTTGTAGGAGGACCCACCATGCCGGGCATTCATCACGTGACGACGATCTCCGGAAAACCGACCCGCAATCTCGACTTCTACACCCGCATCCTCGGACTGCGTTTCGTCAAGAAGACAGTAAATTTCGACGACCCCGGCACATATCATCTCTACTACGGCGACGAGGTTGGCCATCCCGGCACGATCCTGACCTTCTTTCCATGGGAGCATGCCGTGCCGGGTCGCACGGGAGTGGGCTTCGCGCAGGAGACCGCCTTCAGGGTTCCGGCGACGTCGCTCGGCTATTGGACACATCGTCTGGTCGAAAAAGGAGTTGAGCACGGCGCGATCGAGAGGCGCTTCGATGAGCCAGTACTGCCGTTGGCCGATCCCGATGGGATGCGATTGGCCCTGGTGGGCGTTGACGGTGCGGAAAATGAGAAGGGGTGGAGCAACGGCGATGTGCCCGCAGAGCACGCGATCCGCGGTTTCCACGGAATAACGTTGATGCTTGCCGAGGCCGCCCCGACCGGTGCCATTTTGACAGACGTGTTCAGCTTCGATGAGGTTGTGCGCAACGGAACGCTTGTACGCTACCGCGCGGGCCGTGCCGGGTTCGGCAACGTCGTTGATATCCGAGAAGCCGGCGATTTCCTGCCCGGGCGCATGGGGCGGGGTTCGGTACACCATATCGCATTTCGCGCGGCCGACGACGGAGCACAGTCGGCGATGTCAGAAAAGGTTTCGAGGAACCACGGCTTGCATCACACGGAGCAGAAAGACCGCCAATACTTCCGCTCTGTTTACTTCCGCGAACCAGGTGGTGTGCTGTTCGAGATTGCGACCGACCAACCCGGTTTCGCCATCGACGAGCCGGTCGACCGTCTTGGGACTGACCTCAAGCTACCTCGGTTCCTGGAACCGCGTCGCAAGGAGTTGGAGGCGGTATTGCCCGATTTGACACAAAGGCAGCGGGATGCCGGATAATGCCGTCACAATTGTCGCTGCAGGTGCGCCTCTCAGAGAGGCCCGCGGTGTCGTGGCGATGCTGCATGGCCGCGGTGCGACCGCGGAAGACATCCTGAGCCTGAACGACGAGCTTGGGCAGGACATTGCCTATCTTGCGCCGCAGGCGCCAGGTTACTCTTGGTATCCACACTCCTTTCTCGCACCGCTTGAGCAGAACGAACCATTTTTGTCGCGGTCGCTTGCTACTATCGCTGTGGTGCTGAGTGACTTGGCCGGACGGGGGATTGCACCCGACCGAGTTATGCTACTCGGGTTTTCGCAAGGCGGTTGCCTCGCGCTCGAGTTCGTTGGGCGGCAGGCGAGGCACTATGGAGGCGTAGCCGGTCTAAGTGCCGGCTTGATCGGTCCCCCAGGACTGGCCCGCAACTATCAAGGCTCGCTGGGGGGCACACCTGTCTTCATCGGCTGCAGCGATATTGATCCGCATGTTCCTCTCGACCGGGTCCACGAGTCGTGCCAGGTGCTCGCCGCGATGAATGCAGTCGTCACGGAGCGTATCTATCCCGGTATGGGGCACGCGATAAACCAGGACGAGGTCGCTCACGTCCGCACGCTGGTGGACAACATCAACCGGTTTCGCTCGGTTTGAAGTAACGGAATCTATTGTCGAACTCATCCGAGGGGCATGCCTGCTCAAATAAGAAATGTTGGGGAGAGCACCGCCGCGTTCGCAACAGCCTTGAGGGCCGGTTTGGGTCACATGGACTGCCGTTGCGACTCCGTTGGCAGGACGACCGGTGTACCCCTGATAGCTGCCGACTTGCCGCAACACCCGAGTCGGCAGAGTCGGGCCAATTCCGGTCATCGCGGCCCCTTCTCAAATGCGGGGCCGCGTTGCTACTGTAATGGCGGAGTTGCACGTGGACGTGCCGAAGACCCACGTGGGGAACATTCGGCCTATCTCTGCCGCCAGATTCCGCGCCCGATGTTGAGTACTATTGGCGTCCTGTGCAGCCGCCCGGCCCCGCAGTGGAGCCGCGGCAGGCTCCTTGCCAATAAACGATGACGCGATCGCAAAAGGAGATCGTCATGGGCGACCACTTCTCAAGCTCGATCGTAACTGCTGCCATTGCCGCCGCCGCCATCGCAGCCATTTCGGCGTCTGTCACCCGAACCCCTGCTCAGGCTCCAGTGGCTTCAAGCGCGGGACTGAAAACACCTTGGGGCGAACCCGATCTACAGGGCATTTGGACCGACGAATTTGATACGCCCTTCCAGCGCCCTGCCAGGTATGCGAACCAAGAATTTTTTACTGAGGCGCAGCGGGCAGAACTAGTCTAGCTAGGGCCTGTCCTCAGTTGAGCAGTATGATAGTGGCGACCAACTGAACGGCAGCAAGAAAATTTTGGGCGAGTTTATCGTAGCGCGTGGCGATGGCAC
>Ga0257161_1000364_pt1 | contig 11875 bp, 8 predicted proteins | sample NR01A_FD_185954 | JGI IMG/M metagenome (GOLD analysis project Ga0257161, IMG submission 185954) | Soil microbial communities from H.J. Andrews Experimental Forest, Oregon, United States - NR-01-A | ecosystem: Environmental > Terrestrial > Soil > Temperate forest > Bulk soil | place: USA: Oregon... | reverse complement strand
ACCGAGCGGCCGCAGCAGCAAGCCGCTTACGGGATTCAGGCCCGCAACCTGGCGAAGATCAATGCGGCCGGCGTGAAAATCGTGCTCGGGACCGACGGCAACCGCGCCTGGAGTCCCCATGAGGAGGCTGCCGACATGGTGGCTGCCGGCATGACGCCGATGCAGGTCATCGCGGCCGCGACAAAGAACGCGGCCGAGTTCCTTAAGATGTCCGACACCGGTACGCTCGAAGTCGGCAAGAACGCCGACTTTATCGTGCTTGATGCGAACCCGGTCGATGACATCAGCAACACGCGCAAGATCTCCCAGGTGATCCTGCGCGGCGCGGCCGTCGACCGCTCGAAGCTGCCGATCTGACGCCGCGAGCCGTACAGGCCGACCTGACAGCGAGCGACGCGGGCGCGGACCCGCGTCGCTTCCGGCAGCTCTTTGTAAACAAGGTTCTCCGGGCACGTCCCTCTGACCAGCCTCGCGGTAGAAGATGTTCAGCCCGTCAACGTTCAGCTTCTGGAAACTCACCCTGCCCAAAGGAATTCGTCTCGCCTCGAGGTATCAGCTCGCGACATCTGCGGCTTCGATCGATGCGAGCAACTCAAGAGATAAGGCCGTTCCTGATAGATGACGCGGCCAAACGGCGCATGACCTCGCGTCGACGTGCGCCGCCTAAACGGGCCCTACCTGTGCGGACTTCCGCGCCGGAGTGGTGTAGACTTCCGCAAACGGGAGGACCTCATGACAGAGCGCAATAAATCGATCGGTATCGCATTGTTGGCAAGCAGCGTGTTCGCAATGGCATCATCGGCATCGGCCGCCGACGTCACTGCGGAGCGGCTGCTCAATCCCGACAAGGAGCCGCAGAACTGGTTGATGAATCATCGCACCTATGACGGCCAACGTTTCTCGCCGCTCGCCCGCATCAACAAGGGCAACGTCAAGGGCCTCAGACTTGCTTACGCGGTTCCGCTCGGCGGTTTGGGCGGCAACGAATGGAACGAAGCAACCCCTCTGGTCGAGAACGGCTTCCTCTACATCACGGATTCCTGGGGCGTGCTCTACAAGATCGACGGCACGTCCGGCGACGTCGGCCGTATCGTCTGGCGCGTGGATCCCAAGCAGGAGAAGCAGGGCACCAACCGTGGCGCCGCCTTCTGGCGTAATCTGGTCATCTCGCCCGCCAATTGGCCGGCCCGCATTATCGCCACCGACAAGGAGACCGGTAAGGTTGTGTGGGAAACCAACATGGTTTTCGGCCAGGCGGAAACCCGCATTACGGCGGCGCCCCTTGCCCTCAAGGACAAGATCATCGTCGGTGCGTCCGGTGGCGACAGCGGGGTTCGCGATTGGATCGCGGGCCTTGACGCCGCAACCGGCAGGGTGGTGTGGCGCAAGTTCACGATACCCGCACCCGGCGAGCCCGGCAGCGAAACCTGGAAGGGCGCCAACAACGCCTGGCAGACTGGCGGCGGCGCAGTATGGGTGACCGGCACGTACGACCCGGACACCAACCAGACAGTCTGGGGTACCGGCAATCCGGTCCCGATGTTCGACCCGTTCTATCGCCCGGGCGACAATCTCTACACCAACAGTGCAATTTCCTGGGACCCCGACTCCGGCAATATGAACTGGTACTTCCAGTACACACCGGGCGACATGTGGGACTACGACGAGGTTGGGACCCACATCTTGATCGACGGCGAGGTGGCCGGTCAGCCGCGCAAGCTTATTACCCATTCGGCGCGCAACGGATATCTCTATACAATGGACCGCCATAACGGTCAGATGGTGGGCGCCAAGCCGTACATGGACAATGTCAATTGGACGAAGGGCATCGACCAGAAAACCGGCAGGCCGCTTGACTATGACCCGACGAAGGACATCCAGACCTATGCGGGCGTCGGCAACTTCAATCCAAACGAATCGCTAAAGAAGGTCTGCCCGTCAATTGCGGGTGGCAACAACTACTGGCCATCGTCTTACAGCCGAAACACGAAGCTCATCTATATTCCGGCAATGACGGCGTGCGTCGCGGTGGCGATCGACCGGGAGAAGCACAACGCACAGCGAGGCTGGAACGGCGGCCTTTTCACCACGGACGAGCGCTTCGAGAGCAACTTGACCGCCATGGACCCGGTCACGGGCGAGGTCAAGAAGAATGCTCATCTGCGCTACCCAAACTATTCTGGCACGCTCGCAACCGCCGGCGGCCTTGTGTTTCTCGCTCTCCTAGACGGTACTGTTGCGGCGTTCGACGACACCACGCTCGACGAATTGTGGAAGACAAATGTCGGCACTGGCTTCACGGCGCCGCCGATGACGTTTGAGGTGAGCGGCAAGCAATTTATCGCGATCACTTCGGGGCCGAGTGCCGTGTCCAAGGCCAAGCTCATGAACACTCCGGAACTCAAGGAGATGCGCAACGCAACAGTGCTCTATGTGTTCGCACTGTGAGCCGGCGTCCACGGCGCCAATGCCTTGGCTAGGGATTGCGGATGCGACGACGTGAGTTCGTCATCCTCTTCGGCGGAATGGCGGCGGCATGGCCGCCGCCAGCCAGGGCGCAGTCACCCCAGCGGGTGCGGCGGATTGGCGTTTTGTGGCCATACACCGAAGCTGACCCGGATAGTCACTCCCGGATTGCGTCACTCCTCCAGGCCCTGCGCGACTTGGGCTGGAGCGAAGGCCGCAATCTGCGGTTCGATTACCGTTGGGCAGCGAGTGCGGACAACCCCGACCGGATTCGCAGATATGCGATGGAATTGGCGGCGCTCGCGCCAGACTTGATTGTGGCGGGTTCGGGCGGGATCGCAATTGAATTGAAACGGACGAGCCGCACCGTACCGATTGTCTTTCCAACGGCAAACACACCGGTTGGCGCTGGCCTCGTCGAAAGTCTAGAGCGGCCGGGCGGCAACGCGACCGGTTTTTCCGGATTTGAATCCGGCAAGACCGACAAATTCCTGGAGCTGCTCAGGCAGATTGCACCCGGCGTGACCCGAGTGGCCGTCATTCGCAATCCTGCCAGAGGCGGTGGGAGTGCAAATTTTGGTGCAATCCAGGCCGCGGCGTCACGGCTCGGTGTGGATGTGAGCCCAGTCGATTTGCGCGATGTCGATGCGATCGAGCGCGACATCGCTATCTTTGGTTCCGCGCCGAATGGCGGGTTGATCGTGCCGCCGGCCGCGTTGGCGACGAGTCATCGTGATGTGATCATAAGGCTTGCGGCTCGCTGCCGGTTGCCCGCCGTATTTCTCAGGCGCCGGCTGCACGGCTCACGGTCGCCGATCTAGCGATCGAACGGCGTACCCCAGATATCCGCCGGCTCCGATTGGCGTATGTTCACCGCAGCGTGTTTCAACCGATTGGCCAGGCGCCGATCCAGGAGGACTCTCATGTGCGAGATTTGCCGGCGTACTTTCATTCGCCGTGCGTTCGCGTTCGGTGCTGCATCCGCATCGGCACTGCTCTCGACACCTCTGCGTGCGCAGGCGCAGGTCGGCGGTGGGTCGCAACTGCCGGCGCGCGGCGAGTTCACCATTGCCAATGCGTATGTAATGACGATGGACGGCGCACTCGGGGATATCGCGGCTGGCTCGGTGCATGTGAGGAACGGCGAGATCATCGCGGTCGGGAGTGATGTGAGCGGGGGCGGGGAGAGGATTGACGGGACCGACATGATCGTCATGCCTGGACTCGTCGATACTCATTGGCACATGTGGAACACGCTGTTCCGGAGTTTCGCCGGCGACAAGCCGGAGGACGGCTATTTCCCGACAGTCGCGCGCTTCGGAGCGCAGATGACCCCGGGCGACGTTTTCCAGAGCACCCGGCTTTCGGCTGCGGAGGCGATCAACTCCGGGATGACCTTCGTGCATTCCTGGTGCCACAATGTACGCAGCACCGCCCATGCCGAAGCCGATATCCGCGCGCTCGCCGAGGTCGGCATCCGTGCCCGCCATTCCTGCGGCTGGCCGCAGGGTCTGCCCGATAGCGAGAGCGCCGACCAGCGCCCGATCGAGAGCCTCGCCAAGGACTGGAAGAGCTGGTCGAACGATGGGCTCATCACGCTTGGCATGGCGTGGCGAGGCCAGTTCCGCGCCGGTCCGATCAAGCCCGAGATCTACCAGCCGGAATTCGACAATGCCCGCAAGCTCGGCTTGCCGATCACGGTGCATGTGGCGAGTGCCCGCAAGGCTGTGAACCAGATCGAGCCGCTTTACAGGGCCAAGCTCATGGGCAAGGACGTGCAGCTGATCCACACGCTCTCGGCAAGCCCCGCGGAGCTCGACATGATTAAGGAGTCCGGCTCGCCGGTATCGGTGTCGCCGGGCTCGGAGCTGCGCATCGGTTATGGCTATCCGCAGATCAGCGAGATGCTGGCCAAGGGCATCGCGGTCGGCATCTCGGTCGATACGTCGGCGCTCACCGGCAGCTCGAGCCTGTTCGGCGTGCTCAAGCTCGCGCGCGACAGCGAGAACGCCAAGGCTGAGATCGAGTTCAAGATGACGGCGCGCGACGCGCTTGAGCTCGGCACCATCGGAAGTGCGCGCTCGATGGGTGTGGACGACAAGATCGGCTCGCTCAAGCCCGGCAAGCGCGCCGACCTCATCGCCATCAATCCCAATACGCTGAGCATGGCAGTGGTGACCGACCCGGCCCATCTCGTGCTCGAAGCAACAGGCCCGGAAAACGTCGACACGGTCGTGGTCGACGGTCGCATCCTCAAGCGAGGCGGCAAACTCCTGGCGCTCGATATACCCAAAGTGATTGCCGAAGCGCGCGCCGCTCTCGCCGGCGTGCGCGAACGCAAGAAGTGGCGGTGAGCATGTCGTGGCGCGGAAAGTCTCAGGCGCTCGACGAGTCGCCCTGACTGGCTGCCATGCCCTTTTCGGCCAGCTCCCTTTGGGCGTTCTCGTTCTTGGTCAAGTGCGTCAAACCCATGCCGCGGAGGACGTTGGGGGCTTTGGTGAATTGGATATTGTCATAGCCGACGATCTCAATGCGGTTGCCCCATGGGTCGCGGAAATCGAGGAATGGGCCCTCGAGCGGGGTAATGCCGGCAGCCTTGAGGGCGGCGCGTGCCGCCTCCTTGTCGTCGACCACCAGGCCGAAATGGCGACCATCGTCTGCAGGCTGTTTGCGGCCTTTCTGAAGAGCAATGAACTGGTCGCCCAGATCGATAAAGGCCATCGTGTCACTCTTGCCGCGCAGCTCGAACGCGAAGAGGCGGCCGTAGAACGCCAGTGCCTCCTCGATGTCTCCCACCTCTAGCGCTACGTGGTTGAAGCCGACAACGCGCGGCTTTGCAGATTGAGCCATCAGACACTCCTCCTGTGAGCCAGAGGCTTAGGTGGTGACGGCCTCTTCATGGCGCAACCACAGTCCGAAAGACCCCGGTAGAGCTCCCTTTGAGGCCTGAGCGGTGCGGGGCCAGCCATCCTTGCTGCCGCACGCCGGCAGCGATGTGTGCGGTACCCGGACAAGAGGTCTTTGCGAACGAGCGAGGCCGAGTGCCTTGCCGGCGTTGAGATTGATGACGGCAAGCGCGATCAACCCGGCATCGCTCTCATTCTTCAATCGAGAGTCATCAGAAATCGGGCACGATCGCCCGCGGTATGGGCAGGGCGGACGTACCCGGAAAGAAGGAGTTAGGATTATCCGCGCAGCTCATCTCTAGGAGTGGGCCTTCCGGTGCGCTCGCCAACTGCACAAGGCGCTCGATGGGAACCTTTGCCACTGCCGCCTCATATTGCCTGAAGCGCTGGATGGCGTCCCAGGGCATCGTGAAAGCGCCAGGGTCCTCAACGTGAACGTTCGCCTCCAGCACCTGACCGTCCTCGATCAGGTGGAAGCGCTCGATGATGTGAAGCTGCTTCGTGTGCGGCGTTCCGAATCCGTCCACAAGCGTTCTATCATCGAGTCCGATCGTGTCGACGACGAGCGTATCGCCTTCGTAACGCCCGATGGATTCGCCATACCAGGTTGTCTTCACGTTGGCAGAATGCTTGTCCGTCAGGTGGATGTGGCGAACGTCATTAAAGCTTGTCAATATCATCACCACTTCGGTCGGCCCCTGGATGAAAAACATCGGCTGGGTCATGGGTGAGAGCAGAAATCCGGTAACGCCTTTCGGCCAGCAACTCGCGGTCGGCGAGGCAACGAGCTTTCCCGACAGGACAAGCTCGTTGCGCTTGCGCACCACCTCCCTCACCCAGGGCTGGAGGATGGGATTGTTGAGATCGGCCAGGTGCTGGGTCGGCTGCCTTCCGGTCACGCGGAACTCGTCATTCGAAACGTACGGATGCGCCGGGTCCTGCTGCATGGGGCCCGGACCGCTCGCCGGTGGGATGAATATGCGGTTATACGCGTACCACCCGACATTTGGATCGGGCGCAAAATTGGGCGGTGCGCCCTCAGCTATCGCGGAAACGCTCAAGCTGCCGACCAGGTAAGCTGCGCTGGCGAGAACACCTCCCGTGACGTTTCCTGCACGTCTGGACATTGCCTCCTCCGCTGCGACACATGTTAGCCAATATCGAAAAATAAATTATACCAATATTGGCGCAAGATTTCGAGTGCGGCGGCGAAAATCGTATTGTCGATGGAGCGCTAATGCTGATGGATACTAAGCGGGAATCTGGAGATCCGCTGCCAATACCTTCAGGGGAGCGCTCGGACCATCCCTTTTTTGATTCTCCCCAGTTTACCCCGGATGGACTACCCTTAAGGTCGCGAGGTCGGTTCAACCGGCCTTTTGCTTTCACTGGGAGGTACTCATGACAGACCGGGAGAAGTGGGATCAGGACCAGGGTGCAATGTCGCGGCGGACGCTGGTCAAGGGGCTCGCGGCCGGCGCCGTGATGGCTGGAACCGGCGGCGCAGCAGCGCAGACCGGGCCAGCGGCGCCGCCGACAACCATCACGAATCCGCCGCGCGATTTCAGTCCGCGCGGCGCGCCGACCACCTATTTCTGGGACCCCGACATCATCGCAGTCGACCCGCAGTTCAACGCCATCGCGCAGCCCAACACGGCGATCAAGCGTCTGTACACCGGTCTCTTGTGGGCCGAGGGCCCGGCGTGGAGCGCGCAAGGGCGCTATCTGGTGTGGAGCGACATCCCCAACAATCGCCAGATGCGCTGGTCGGAGGACGACGGTCGCGTCAGCGTGTTCCGCTATCCGTCGAACAACAGCAACGGCAACACGTTCGACTTCCAGGGTCGGCAGCTCTCCTGCGAGCATCTCACCCGCCGCGTGGTGCGCTACGAGCACGACGGGACCGTGAGTGTGATCGCCGATTCATACCAAGGCAAGCGGCTCAACTCGCCGAACGACGTCGTGCCACATCCGGACGGCAGCTATTGGTTCACCGATCCGCCCTATGGCGGCCAGCTCTACGAGGGCGAGCCGGATGTGGCGGGCGGTCCGAGCAATGCGGCCGGACGGCTCAATCCCCGCATCGGCCAGCCCGCCGGCTTCGTGCCCGGCCGCCGCGAATTGCCCACCAACTGCTATCGTGTCGACCCGAGCGGACGCATCGACCTCGTTGTCAGCGGGGACCAGGTTCCGGATCCCAATGGGCTCCTGTTCTCGCCTGACTACAAGAAACTCTACGTCATCAGCACCGGCCAAGGGCCGGGCGATGCGGGGCCGGGCGGCAGGGGCGATATGCACGTGTTCGACGTCAGCTCTGACAACAAGCTGTCCAATCAAAAGCTGTTCAGCGACTTCATGGTCGAGGGCGTGAAGTGCGGGCCGGACGGGGCGCGCTGCGACGTCAGCGGCAATCTCTGGGTCTCGAGCAATGCCGGCCGCGCCGTGGGCTTTAGCGGCGTGACAGTGTGGACGCCGGCCGGCCAGCTCATCGGCCGCATCCGGCTGCCCGAGGTCTGCGGCAATGTTTGCTTTGGCGGCCCCAAGCGCAACCGCCTGTTCATGGCGGCGAGCCAGTCGCTCTACGCGGTCTATGTCGGCACGCAGGGAGTGGCGCCGGGTTGAGCGTGCCCGAAAAATGTCACGAGCAGCGAGGTGGGCAAGGCGTCAGCTTGCCCACCTCGAATACGCGACGTCCGGGCGTGCGGAGGCCACTCCGGCATTGGGCCAAGCCGATATCCGCGCCAGATCGCGCCTGCAATTGTCGCCACGAATTGACCGTTCGTGTTCAAACGAAGCTCTCTTGTTACCGCCGGCACCACATGGCTTCTAAAGAACGCTGTTGTCCGCTATCCTTTCGGCCTACGTCGAGGGGGGCTGGCCCCGACCAGGTTGCCTGCCAGTCCGACCGCGACGGTGCCGCGTCTTGGTCTATGACCAGCAACTGTTCGTAACACAATGGGATGCGCAAGCTTCCGCATCTTGAATGAGGGAGAAACGATATGAGAATCACATCACAGGTTTTCGTTGTCGCGATGTTGGCCGCGACATTCGCGCTGAGCTCGGTGTCGGCCCAGGCGCAGAATGTGCGCGTGCGCGGCACCATTGAGAAGCTCGACGGCAACAACTTGGCGGTCAAGTCGCGCGACGGAGCTGAGCTCAAGCTCGTGCTCAAGGACAACGTCCGCATTGGCGGCGTCGTCAAGGCCTCTCTCGCCGACGTCAAGGCCGACACCAACGTCGCTATTACCTCGCGGCCACGACCCGATGGAACGCTTGAGGCGGTCGAACTGCGCATCGCTCCTGCCGGGCAGCCCTTCAATTCATTCCATGCCGATTGGGACTTGATGCCGAACAGCTTCATGACCAACGGCGCATTGCAGACCTCGGTCGCCGGCGTCGACGGCCAGGTGCTGACGGTGAAGTATAAGGTCGTGGGCAAGTCCGACGAGGAGAAGAAGATTGTCGTAACGCCGAAGACCATCATTGCCACCACGGTTGCCGGTACCAAGGAGGATCTCAAGCCAGGCTTGAAAGTATTCGTTGCCGGCGCCCCAAAGCTGGCCGATGGCTCACTCGATGTAGCGGCAATCCAGGTCGAAAAGGAAATTCCCCCGCCGCAGTGATATGACGGCAACTAGCAAAGGGCGGGCGCTCCACCCGCCCTTTTTGCTGCCACGCGCAAATCGGCGGAGCCGTGTCAGGCCCGGACATACGCCCTCCTCTGCCCCTTCCGCTTCATCACACCGCTCAGTAGCATTTGTAATGGTGCCATCCGAGGGGGCTTGGGAGCGCGTATAATGAGTGGATTGCCAGGATTCCGCACGCGCAAGTTGATACGGCGCCGCCACTTCATCGCAGGAGCGGGCGCAACCGTCATGGGAGCACTTGCGGGCAGCCATTCGGCGAAGACGCAAGTAGACGCGCCGAGGTCGCCGGCAACCCCGCTCATCCGGCCCGCCAGCATGATCCTCAAGAACGGCCGGATTATTACGGTTGACCCCGGTTCCACCATTGCCCAGGCAATCGCCATTGCCGCCGACCGTATCATCGCGGTTGGTTCAAACGACGAGATGGCCACGCATACAAGCCCCGCGACGCGGGTGATTGATCTCAAGGGCAAGACCGTCGTTCCCGGTCTTACCGACGGTCATGCCCATATGGACCGGGAAGCGTTGCGCAACATTTTTCCGTCACTTGGGCGTGTACGCTCAATCCATGACATTCAGGACCGCATTGCCGAGCTTGCCCGCATCAGGAAACCCGGCGAGTGGATCGTAACCATGCCGATCGGCGATCCGCCATTCTACTTCGACGTACCGGACATCCTCGCCGAAAGGCGCTGGCCGGTGCGGCAGGAGCTTGATGCCGTCGCGCCCAACAACCCTGTCTACATCCGCTCCATCTGGGGTTTTTGGCGAGGTACTTTACCGCTGGTCTCCTGCGCCAACACCGAGGCACTCAAGCGCGCCGGCATCACGCGCGACACCGTCTCGCCTGTCGAGACAGTTACAATTGTAAAGGACGGCCACGGCGACCCGACGGGCGTGTTCATCGAACAGGAATTCCAGCCAGTCGCCGAACTGCTGTGGTTTCGCGAGGCGACGCGCTTCTCCCACGCCGATCGTGTGGATGCCTTGCCGCAGTCGACCCGCATGTACAATTCGTTTGGCACGACCAGCGTGTTCGAGGGCCATGGCGTCGCGACCGAACTGCTCAACGCATACAAGGAGGTGCATCGCACTGGAAATTTGACGGCGCGTGCGACGCTCGCGATCAGCCCGAATTGGAAAGCCGCCGGTAACGCCGGGCTGGGTGCTCTGATCGAAGCTTGGGCTGGCGGGCTCGCTGAACCCGGCTTGGGCGACGATTGGCTCAAGATGAGCGGGTTGTTCGCTGCCGTAGGGCGCAGCCGCGCTGATGACGTGCGCGGAACTGCCTCACCCTATACCGGCTGGGCCGGCTTCAATTCAGACGCTGGCCTGCCACGTGAGCAGGTTAAAGAGGTGCTGCTGCACTGCGCCGCCAACAACATCCGTGTGGCCGCGATCACGGGCGCAGGAGGCCTCGGGATGCTCGACCTGTACGAGGAGGTCGATCGCCAGATTCCGCTCAAAGGCCGTCGATGGGTTCTGGCCCACATCTATGTGATTTCGCCGCGTGACATCGAGCGCATTTCTCGCATGGGCCTGGTTCTGACGACGCACACCAACGCCGCTCTCTACAAGTCCCTCGACGCGATTGCGGGCCGCCTGCCGCCCGAACGATATGACGAGATAGTGCCATTGAACGCGCTGCGCGAAGCAGGCATAACCGTCTCGCTTGCGACCGACAACGCACCGATTTCGCTCTGGGGGCCGGTGCAGCAGACGATCGTGCGCCGGGATTTCAAATCGCAGCGTCAGGTAGGATCAGGACAGGCGCTTAGCCGCATGGACGCGCTGCGCTGTGCGACGGCGAACGGCGCTTATCTGACGTTCGACGAAGACAAGAAAGGCACGCTACAGCCTGGCAAGTTCGCCGACTTTGCCGTGCTGAGCGCCGATCCCCTGACCGTTCAGGAAACAAAGATTGCCGATATTGTTTCGGAGATGACCGTGGTGGGCGGAAAGATTGTGCACGAGACCCCGAACCAGCTGCCGTAGGATTTCCATCACGGACTTTCGATCGGAGGGATATTATGAAGCTTCCCCGTCGACAATTTCTGCGCGTGGCTGCGGGCGCTGCCGTGCTTCCAGCATTCTCACGGATCGTCAGGGCGCAAGCCTACCCGGCACGGCCAGTACGCCTGGTCGTCGGATTCCCGCCCGGCCAAACAGCCGACCTTATCGCGCGCCTGATGGGCCAGTGGCTGACGGAGCGGCTGGGTCAGCCGGTCATCATCGATAATCGGCCTGGCGCCAGCAGCAACATCGCCACCGAGCTCGTCGTGCGCTCGCCTGCGGACGGCTACACGCTCCTGTCGGTCAATTCGAGCAACCTCATTAATACGACGCTCTACGAGAAGCTGCCTTACAATTTTCTTCGCGACATAGATGCGATTGCGAGCTTCAGCCGTGTCGCCCTCGTCATGGAGGTGAATCCATCATTTCCGGCCCGTACCGTTCCTGAATTTATCGCCTATGCCAAGGCCAATCCGGGAAAGATCAACATGGCCTCCGGTGGAACCGGAAACTCGACCCATGTGACCGGAGAGCTGCTCAAGATGATGGCCGGTGTCAATTTGCAGCACGTGCCATATCGCGGCTCCCCACCGGCGCTCACTGATCTCATCGGTGAGCGAGTTCAAGTGATGTTCGACGTGCTGTCCTCGTCGGTGGAGCACATCAGGTCGGGCCGGCTCCGCGCGCTCGCGGTGACCACCGCGACACGCTCCGAGGCGCTGCCGGACGTTCCAACCTTGGGCGAGTTCGTGCCCGGTTACGAGGCGAGCGCATTGGCAGGCGTCGGCGCTCCCAAAGGCACTCCCGCCGAGATCATCGAGAAGCTTAACAGCGAAATCAACG
>Ga0257161_1000363_pt1 | contig 11907 bp, 9 predicted proteins | sample NR01A_FD_185954 | JGI IMG/M metagenome (GOLD analysis project Ga0257161, IMG submission 185954) | Soil microbial communities from H.J. Andrews Experimental Forest, Oregon, United States - NR-01-A | ecosystem: Environmental > Terrestrial > Soil > Temperate forest > Bulk soil | place: USA: Oregon... | reverse complement strand
TTGAATGCGGCCTTCTGACTCAGTAGTACTAGCAAAATTCGCCCGCTGTTGTGAACTTGGCCGGGAGCGAATGCGACGAATAAAAATAAACAGAAAACGCGCGAACCAGGCCCTCGCAACTTCCCATTGCCGAACCAAGCCTTTGTAGTACATCATTTTTAAAGGAGGTAGACATGGGCGACCCGAAAACGCACAAAGCAGACAAGGATGCCCAAAAGTCGCACATGGGTGTCCGAAAGACGCTTCGAAGACATGATGTTGACGGCCAAGTCGAAACACTTCACCGGTTGCTGAATTATCACCTTCCTGGGGACCTCGCGCTTCCGGTCGGTCATACCTCGGGAGCGCGCGACTTCGGTCCCCTGACGGAGGATAGAGTCAAGAAGTTTCAGCGGGATAAGAAAATCAACTTCGGCACGGAACGCTACATGAGTGGCGTGGTGGATGAGGCCACTTGGTCGGCGCTAACGAAAAAAACGGCAGCCGTCGTCACGATCAAGCCAGTTCCCAACGGCATCGGGCTCTCCGACTGGTTTGATCGTAAGCGGCCGTCATTTGGTCTCCCGCCACTAAATCCCCCGTCGCCGCTGCTCACACCGCCTCCGTATCTCACGCCGCCTTCTCCGTCCCCGTCAACGCCGTCCCCGTCAACGCCTTCTCCGTCCTCGCCAAAAGGGCCCCCCGTGCTTGACAGCATTCAGGCATCGATCGGTGTCCCGATACAGTACGGCTCCCCGATCACGATACCGTTCTCTTGGAGAGGGACAAATATGCGCTCGCTCCAGCTGCAGATTGTCGCGATTATACTCGATAGGGGAAACAAGGACGTCTTTCACAACGAGTTTCAATTCGGTTTTCAGTATCTTGAGAACCGCGGCCCCGGTAGCCTGGGTGCCGGTAGCAGGAGAGATGTCGGTTTTCTGGCCGTTCTGAATCAGGCCAACATCTTGCACGGAGACCACTTGCCGTTGGGCCTGGACAGACGATTGCACTTGGACGGACACTGGGGCTTTGGGATCCAGGAACAAATAGCCATAACAAACAGCCTCTCCAACGGTTCCTGGTCATTCCAGGGTTCGGGCATGCCGTCTGTGAACCTCGACTTGCTCCACTGGGACGGCGACAAGCACGTGCTGCAGTTGACGGGACAAGGCGGCCTCATACTGGAGGTGGATCCGCCCATGGGGCCTACTGGCAGTTGGGGGCTAAAGGCCGGGGTCGGCGGCTACTTAGGGCTGAGTTACTCATACAGCCTTTGATCGGTCCTATATGCTGCCTGAAGTCCTGTCGCCAATTGAACCTGCCGAAGTCCGATATTTCCGACTTCGGCAGCGGACAAAGGTGCGAGCTGTTATGGCAGGGCCGCAGGATGGGTTCAGCGATAGCGAAACCCATCAGGGCCTTCCAGCGGCGAGGCCGATGGTGGGTTTCGCGGAGTTTGCCATCGGGCCGGCCCACCGGGTCCGGCCTCTGGCCGGCCCGATGGCAGGCTCCGGCCGGACCCGGTGGGCCGGCCCGATGCCAGGCTCAGGCCGGACCCGTGGCTCAACCCTCCCTACGGCGAGAACCAATGCGAGCTGTTACGGCAGATAAACCGGCTTCGGCCGCTCGTTCAGCTCGATGTAAGTGCCCCAGGGGTCCGTAATGAACGCCAGCGCGACGCCGGATTGCTCGTTCTTCGAGTAGGGCCGATCCAGCTTGACGCCGTTGGCTTCAAGTTTCTTGATGAAGCCTTGCAGATCCGTCACGTCGAAGCCGATATGATCGAGAGTCCGCCCTTTGGTGGGGACCTGCGCCGTATCGGCCTTGTTGAAGCGCAGCTGAACGCCCGGAATGTCGGCAACCGGGGCGTTGTTGCGCACGCTCGCCTTGGCGCCGAAGATCTTTCCGTACCAGGCTTGGCTCTGGGCTATGGCGGCCTCCGGCAGGAAGAAGTGGACATGCTCATGCCGGATCGGGACGTTCTGGTTCTTGTTTTCCAGAATTTCTATTCTCAACCCGTCGGGCGTCGTGACGTAGGCTTGGTCCAGCCTTCCGTTGTTCCCCGGCTCCACCGGAACGCCCGCAGCCTTCCACTTGGCGACGGATTCCTGGACATTCTGCACGATGAATCCGACATGGTTCACCACCGATCCGATCGTGCCGCCGGTCGCCGGCGGCGCGCCCGCCTGCTGGTTGAGAATCACCACGACGCCGGGGAATGTCACCCGTTGCAGCGGGCCGGGACCGCCTTCGGTGCCGCCCATGCCGAGAAAGACTTTCTTGTTGGCCTCCACGTCGCGTGAATTGAGATGCCAGTGTCCCATCGTCACGCCCGCTTCATTAGGCGCATAGGGCTGCGCCCACGCCGCGCCCGCGGTCAGGCTCGAGGCGAGCCACAGAGCCGAAATCAGCTTCTTCATCGCTTCCTCCCGTTGAACGCGCATCATTGCGCGCGATCCGCCTGACACTAGCATCGGTGGCACGTTTTTTGAAATTCGAATCGTTTCATGACCACAACCCCTCCCTGTCGTGGAGAGGTTGAGGCCGAGCGGCGGCAAGACTGGAAGAAATCGCCTCGGGCCCTTCGCGCCTCGCTCGCTGGGCGGAAATGAAGCCGCGACAGGAGCGTCACGGCCGCCGATTCGTCGTCGTCCTGACTTCGCGACGGGCTCACGGCCCGTCATTCTTCCTTAATGCTTCCCTAAGCGCCATGGTATCGCGTGACAGTTCGACGACGGCTTGCCGCAACCTGATATTCTCTGTTTCGAGAAACGACAGCATACTTATCGGCCGGCACGCAGGTTCGCCATCGCCTCGCTCATGCGATTGCCGATCCACTGCCCTTGAACCAACCGTCCTTGGCTTCAACACGGATACCGAGTTCATCGCCACGCCCACACTGTTCGAGGGTCCCGTTGCCTGGCGTATTATCGCCGGGAGCGCCGCTGCCGCATGTGAGCTGGCTCACACGCCGGCGGACGAGCACCCTGACTTAGTCGCCGTTGCTGCCACGAAGGTTCGAAGTGTTCCGGCCGACGCTAGAGCGGGATGACTTTTCTTCGAATCGTCATCCCGCTCCAGCTAATTGTTGGAGCATGATCTTTTCCGAAAACCGGTGTCCACTTTTCGGGATCATGCTCTAGCCGCCTCTGCCCGCTCCAAGAGGCGAACGATCGCCGGCGTCGCTCACCTGTGCAATCTCAGCAAGGCACTTCGCAAGGCTTTCGCCTTCCGGGTCAGCAAGGGCAGCGACGCGGGCGCTGGCCACGGCGTCGACGCCGCGGGACAGCACGATAGTGCCCGCAAGTATGGGTTGGATGACTTGGCGTTCGATCGTCGCGTAATTGGCAGCGCCGCGCTTCAAAGTGTCGCCGTAACCCTTGATCAGCCGCGCGCATTCGGCGATTTCGAGCGCCAGTGCGCCGGACTTAGCCGCAGCCGCCGCGATGAGCGCGAGCCAGGCCTCGATCGCGGCTTGCTCCTGGTTGTAGCGATCGCTTCGCGGTCGTAGGCGCCGCAGTCGCGCCAGCGCCAGCAAGCGCAGATAGCCCGATACCGAAGTGGTCTTGATCTCCATGCCCCAGTAAAGCTTGTCGGTCCATCCCCGGCGCTCCGCCGCCGCAATGATCGGCTGGGCGATCCAGTGCGGCAGAACCGAGCACATTTCCGCGATGCCGGGCTTCAAAAATTCTACGACCGTGACCGGCTCGCCCTTTGTCGCGCCCATCTGGGCAGCGATCCGGGCTAATCGCTCCGGTGCGATCTTTGCTTGCGCGACCCGGATCACATCCTCGTAGGACATGCGCAGCGCGAGATGGCGTGCGACCTCCCGCGTGAGCCGTCCCTGCACGCCGGCGCGCGCATCCGCTTCGGCGATTGGGGCCAGACGGTCGAGATAGAGTCGGGCGTAGGACGTGTCCTGATAGTCGAGGAGCCGGCGCAGCCCTTCGCGCACGATATCGGCCGTAGTGCCGAAGCGTGCGGCCTCGAGTTCGAGGTCCCCTGGGACCGCGGGCGTCTCGCCCGCATCAACGAAAGAAAGAGCGGGCGAGACGCCCGCGCTCCCAGGGGGAGGAGAGGACCGTGGGGCAACAACTCGGCCCGCCGCCGCAAAGCCCGCGCGAAAGCCGCGCAGATTGGCGTCGGCAGACTTCCCCGCCCGGATCGCAGCTTCGAAAGCCTCCGCCGGTATCGGCAGCCCGCCCGACGCTGCGATCGCTCCCAACATCACGGAGTTGATCATCGCGCGCGCTGCCGTGGCGGCCGCGTCCATGTCGAACAGCACGTGTGACCGGGCGTTTTTGTCCACCGCTCCCGTCAAGCTGGCGGTGTCGAAGCGCCCATCGCCCATCGCCATTTTCTCGGCGATCGCGTGGGAGCGGTGGGTGCTGGCGATCAACAGCGTTCGCTCAGGCGTGACGAAGCCGCCGGCGATGGCGCGGCCGGCCTCCAGGAATTCGCTCGCCACCACCATATCGACATCGCCGATTCCGGGCGAGAGCGCCAGTACGGGGCGCTTGCCGCCAAGCTCGCGCCATGACGCCGGATAGATTTCGATGTAGTAGGTCGTGGCGCCGGTGCGCTGCGCGACGCCCGGGATCGAGGTGCTCTGCACCGGCAGATCGCAGCTCGCCGCTGCCGCAATGATCCAGTCGGTGAGCACGCCGCCGCCCTCGCCCCCGAGCGCCGCGATCAGCACCGAGATAGGGCGCGCGCTCATGCGGCGCTGTTCGGTGCGTAGCCGCCCAATAGAGCGATGACGCGATACCGCCACGCCGCGACGGCGCGATCCCACCAGTTCGGATTGCGGATCAGCTCGGCGCGGTAGAACGACGGGCACAGCACTGCCGCATGGGCGACCTCGCCGCACAGTCCGCAGCCCACGCAACTGTCGATCACGGTGGTCACCGGATCGGTGCGCAGCGGATCGGGGTTCGGCTTGACGGTCAGCGACGGGCAGCCGGACAGCCGTATGCACGAATGGTCACCGGTGCAGATCTCTTCGTCGACGCCGTAACGCGTGCGCACCACGCGCTCGCCGCGCTTGAGCCTTTCGGCATCCGCGGCCCGGACCCGGCGCTGGCGCGCGAGCTGGCACTCGCCATCCGCGATGATCACCTTGAGGCCGTGCTCAGCGGTGAGCATCGCCTCCTTGAGCGTCGCCATCATGGTGGCGACCGAGTAGGTGCGCACTTTGCGCAGCCATTTCACGCCCATGCTGCGCAGCGTGGTCTCCACATCCATGCGGGGCGCCGCGCCGCCGCGCCCCGCCGTGCTGGAGGGCATATATTGCTGGCCGGTCGCCGAGGTGTAGCCGTTCTGCATCACGATGAGGATGCCGTCGCCCTGGTTGAACAGGTTGCTGGCGACCCCGGTGATGAGGCCGTTGTGCCAGAAGCCGCCATCGCCCATCACGGCGATCGAGCGCCGGTCCATGTTGGGACCGACCGCAGCGGCGCTCGCGAGCGACATGCCGTAGCCGAGGATCGAGTTGCCGAGGCTGAACGGCGGCAGCGTGCCGAACGAGTGGCAGCCGATGTCGGCACTGATGTGGGTCGGACCGATCTCGCGCTGCACCAGCTTGATGGCGCTGAACACCGGCCGCTCCGGACAGCCGGTGCAGAACGCCGGTGGCCGTGCCGGCAATTCGCCGAGCGACGCCGCCACCTTGGGGCGATGGCCGACGATGTCGCGCACCCTGGCGACGATCAGCTCCGGATCAAGGCCGGCGGGCCGCACTTCGGCGAGGAAGGCCGCCAACCCATTGAGCAGAACCTCGGCGGTATATTCGCCGGCCTTGGGCAACGGACCCTTGCCGAGCACCCGGGTTTGCAGATCGGCGCGGCGCAGTTCCACGTTGAGCGCGTGCTCGATGTATTCGGGGTGGCCTTCCTCGACCACCAGCACGGCGCGCTTGCCGGTGCAGAAGCCGCGGAGCTCCTCCGGCACCAGCGGATAGACCACGTTGAGGACCAGAATCGGCACCCGAGAGGCGCCGAAGATGTCGGCGAGACCCAGCCGCTCGAGCGCGCGCAGCACGGAGTTGGTGAGCCCGCCCATGATCACAACGCCGATCTCGTCGAGATCGCCGGGAATAAGTTCGTTCAGCTTGCGCTCGCGGATGAACGCCTGCGCGGCCGGCATGCGGTCTTCGACCTTGAGGCGCTCGTGGATGAACGTCACGGGCGGATGGGACAGGCGGGCATAATCGAAGCGCGGCGGGCCCGGCAAGCGATTGAGGGCGGAATAACGGCCCGGCCGGTTGTCGCGCGCGATGAATTCTCCGGTGACATGGCAGGCGCGAATGCGCAGCTCCAGCATCACGGGTGCATGGGTTGCCTCCGACAGCTCGAAGCCCTGTTCGACACAGCGCACAATGGTGGGCAGGTCGGGCCGCGGATCGAGAAGCCACATCGACGACTTCATCGCATACGCATAGGAGCGCTCCTGGATGACGCTTGCGCCCTCGCCGTAGTCCTCGCCCAGGATGATCATGGCGCCGCCGATCACGCCGGGAGACGCCAGGTTCGACAGCGCATCGGCGGCCACATTGGTGCCGACGATCGACTTCCAGGTCACGGCGCCGCGCAGCGGATAGTTGATGGAGGCTCCCAGCATGGCGGCGGCCGAGGCCTCGTTGGTGCAGGTTTCGAGATGCACGCCGAGCTCGGCCATCATGTCCTCGGCATCCACCAGGACGTCGAGAAGGTGCGACACCGGCGCGCCCTGATAGCCGCCGACGTAGCTCACGCCCGACTGCAAGAGCGCCTTGGTGACGGCAAGAATGCCTTCGCCGCGAAAAACCGCGCCGTCGCCAAGCCGCAGGGCTTCCACTTCGGTTTTGAAAGAGCGTTCCATAAAGAGTCTCACTGGCCCGAGCCGCCGCGCTGTCATTCCCGCTTTAAACGGGGAATCCAGTAACCCGCAGCTTCGCGAATCCAGCGCAAGCGCGGGGGTTACTGGATCGCCCGGTCAAGCCGGGCGATGACACTTGATAGGTTCTTCGACTTCTGCAAAAGCTATCACATCCGGGTCGGCAGATATAACGCAATGATCGGAAACGCGATCAGGATGATGAGCCGTACCAGGTCGGTGACGATGAACGGCAATACGCCCTTGAAGATCGTGGCGAAATTGACGTCCTTGACGACGCTCTTGATGACGAAGACGTTCATCCCAACCGGCGGATGGATGAGCCCTAGTTCCACCGTCATCACGATGATGACGCCGAACCAGATGGGATCGAAGCCGAGCGTCTTGATGACCGGGAAGATGATCGGGACCGTGAGGATGATCATCGCCATGGCGTCCATCAGGCAGCCCAGCACGAGGTACATCAACATGATCAAGGCGAGCACGCCATAGCTTCCGACCCCAAGGCCGGTCAGGAACTCGGTCACCTTCTGCGGGGTCTGCGTGATGGTGAGGAAATAGCCGAACAGCAGTGCGCCGATCAGCACCGTGAACACCGCCGCGGCCGTCCGAGTCGCCTGTAAGAGCGACGCGCGAATTTCGGGGAGCGTCAGCCGTCCGCGCAGCACGCCGATCAGGAATGCGCCGCCTGCCCCCATGCCCCCCGCCTCGGTCGGGGTGAACAACCCGCCGTAGAGCCCGCCGATGACGAACACGAACAGCGCCAGCGGCGCCCAGATGTCGCGGATGGCGGCGAGCCGCTCCGCCATTCCGGCTGGCTCGCCGGCCGGCAGGAATTGCGGCCTCAACCATCCGATGACCGAAATGGTGGCGATGTACATCGACACCGCCAGAATGCCGGGCAGGATGCCGGCGATGAACAGCTTGCCGATATCCTGCTCGGTGATGATTCCGTAGACCGCCAGCACGGTCGAGGGCGGAAACATGGCGCCGAGCGTGCCGCCCGCCGCGATCACGCCGGTCGCGAAGGATTGCGGATATTTGTAGCGGCGCATCTCCGGATAGGCGACGGTCGAAAACGTCGCCGCCGTCGCCACCGAAGAACCTGAGATCGCCGCAAACCCGGCGCAGGCCACGATGGTGGCGATGCCAAGCCCGCCGCGCCGGTGGCCCACAAAGGTGTTGGCGGCGCGAAACAGCTCCCGGCTCATGCCCGAGGCGGTGACGAACGCACCCATCAGCAGGAACATCGGGATCACCCCGAAGGTGTAGTCGGTCACGGTGCGCATCGACGTCTGGCCGACCAGCTTGAGCGCCGGACCGCCCCCGACCAGATACGCAAAGCCCGACACCCCGACGAGGCCCATCGCCATGCCGACCGGCACCCGCAGCAGCATCAGGGCAAACAGCACGATGAAGCCGGTGACGGCGACCGCATCGGGGCTCATCACTCCACCGCCTTCGCCTGCGGCCCGCCCGCGTGCAAATCCTCTGGGTGGAAGACCAGCCGCCAGGTGCGGATGGCGATCAGCAGCACCGCCGATACGTCGCCCGCCCAGGCGACGGCGAAGAACGGCCAAGTGGGCAGATGGAGGTCGACGGTCAGGATATTGTCGTTGCGGGTGGCGATCACCTTGTCGAGCAAGGTGTAGGTCTGCACCGTGACCACGAACAACAGCACCAGGGTGGCGAACACGTCGATGACGCGCTGCCGCCGCGGCCCCACATTGGCCCACACCAGATCGACCGTGATATGGCCGCCGCGATAGCTCGTCGCCGCGATGCCCCAGAAGATCAGAATGCCGAGCAGAAGCTGGCCGAAATTGTAGCTGTCGGGAATCGATGTGCTGAAGAAGTAGCGCAGCAGCACGGAAAGGAAAATATCGACCGCCACGATTCCCACGAAGATCGCCGCCACCCATTCGATCGCATCGATGAAGCGGTCCATGCGGCTGCGGGTCACGAGAGAAGCCTTTCACGCCGTAGGGTGGGCAAAGTCGCCTGTCGCAGCCCGTGACATTGTGCATGGCATCGCGCGACTTTGCCCACGCGGTCCAACTTCGCGCGCCGGACAGCGCGGGCAAAATCGCTCTCGACTATTGCGAAAACCCGAAAGCCACAGCACGCGATTTTGCCCACCCTACGAGGCTCGGTGCGCCTCAATACCCCGCATTGTATTTTGCGAGCTGGTCCTTGAGCTCCTTCATGGCCGCAGCCGGATCGACTCCGACCTTGCGGACATTGTCGGCCCAGGTCTTCGCCAAGGGCTCGGCCGCCTTCTTCCACTGCGCGAGCTGCGCCTCGGAGAGCGGATAAACGTCGTGGCCTGCCTCGGCTTTTATCTTGGCGATGCCGTCATGCTCGAATTCGCCCCACGGCCCGCCGACCTTGCCGGCGACCTCGGTGGTGCAGTTGTCGTCGATCGCCTTCTTCTGCATGGCCGACATCTGGTCGTATCGGTCCTTGTTGAACACGAAGGCGAAAGTCGTGACATAGAGCGGCACGTCCATGTGGAACTTGGTCACCTTGTCGATGCCGAACAGCACCACCGAGCCCCACGGGAAGGTCACCGAATCGGCGACGCCCTTCTCCAGGATGTCGCGCACTTCGGGCGCGCTCGACTGCACATTGATGCCGCCAAGCTGGCTCACGAAGGTCCCCATGGTGGCGTGCGCGGGCCGCACCTTCAGGCCGCGGATATCTCCGGGCACTAAGATCTTCTTGTTGGAGTGGAACGAGCCGGGATCATGAATAAAGGCGAGGCAGAACTTCACGTCCTTCATCTCGCGGGCGGCGTATTTGCGGTACCAGGCGTCGAGCGCCTCGGAGCCGCCTCTCGCGTCCGATATCAGGAACGGTAACTCGCCCGCCGCGATGACGGGGAAGCGTCCGGGCTGGTAGCCGGGATTGACGTAGGTAAGATCCGCGATGCCGTCGCGGGCCATGTCGTAATGGTCGAACGCCTTGCCGAGCTGCTGGGCCGGAAACACCTTGTATTTGAGGGTTCCGCCGGATGCCTTTTCGACCGCCGCGCCCCAGTCCTCCAAGGCCTTCTGCAGCGGATGATTGGGCGGCACCCAATGGGACAGCTTGAGTTCAAACACCTTGTCCCGGCTCTGGGCGGCCGCCGGGGACGCAGCGCCCGCGAGAAGTGCCACGACGATCGCGGTTGCGAGCGCAAGAAGCCCTGTGCATCGCAGATGTTTTCGTGCCCGCATCGATTTTCCTCCCTGCTTTGATCGTTTTCGTTTTGTCGCCGTCTCCGGGTGGCCTGCTGGCAATTGAGCCCGAATCCGGCGCGGTTGTAAATCCCGCCAGCGGCGCCCATGAAAGGAGTGGCTGTAGCCCGGGTTGAGCGTCAGCGAAACCCGGGGTCGGCGTCGCCGCATGGATAGGCAGTCCCGGATTTCGCGGAGTTTATCATCGGGCCGGCCCACCGGGTCCGGCCTCTGGCCGGCCCGATGGCAAGCTCCGGCCGGACCCGGTGGCTCAATCCGGGCTACACTCGCTACACTCGCAGCTCAGGCCCTAAGCTTCGCGATGACCTCTTCCGGTATGGGCTTGCCCTTGAGCTTGGCGGGATCCGCCGGGTCGCGACCGGCCCAGACCCTGGTCTCGTGGCCCTCGACCGCGAGCGTGTCGCCCCTGAGCAACCGATGTTGCATGCGAAAGCTCGACCGCTTGATCTCCACAACTGTCGATTCGATCGTCACGATGTCGCCGAACACGGAAGGAACGATGAAGCGCGCTCCGACATCGACTGCCGGAATGCCGACAAGGTCGTATGTCTTGAGCATTTGATACTTGTTGAGCCCCAAAGCGCGCAGGAAGAGGGCATTGGCGGCCGAATCGAAATAGCTGAAATAGTTGGGGAAATACACGATCCCGGCGGGATCGCAGTGACCCCATTCGATGGTCACCTGATGGCGGTTTATGAGCATGCGGTGTCTTTCAATGCATTGTTTTGGAGCTCGTAGCCCGGGTGAGCGTAAGCGAAACCCGGGGTCGCCGTTGCGCGTTGACACGGCGGTCCCGGATTTCGCTGCGCTCAATCCGGGCTACGACGCTTCCACGGGCGACGACGGCATTGTGAATCAAAAATCGGAAACGCAACACTACCGCGGCGCCATGCGGATCGCGCCGTCGAGCCGGATCACTTCGCCGTTGAGATAGCGGTTCTCGATGATGTGCAAAATGAGATCCGCATACTGCTCGGGCCTGCCCAGCATCCTTGGAAACGGGATTGCCGCCGCAAGCGAGTCCTGCACCTGCGCAGGCAGCCCCTCCACCATCGGGGTGTTGAACAGCCCCGGTGCGACGGCCATCACCCGGATGCCGAATTGCGCGAACTCGCGCGCCGCCGGCAGCGTCAGCGACACCACGCCGCCCTTGGAGGCCGCATACGCAGCCTGGCCGATCTGACCGTCATAGGCTGCGACCGACGCGGTCGAGATGACGACGCCGCGTTCGCCGTCCTGAAGCAGGGTGAGGCCCTGCATGTCGGCTGCGGCGAGCCGCATGGCGTTGAAGGTGCCGATCAGATTGACGCTGATAACCTTCGCGAAGTCGTCGAGCGGCTGCGGTCCATCGCGTCCGACGATGCGCCGCGCCGGGCCGATCCCGGCGCAGTTCACGAGAATGCGCGCAGCCCCGTGCCGGGCTCGCGCCTCCGCGACGGCCGCGGCGGCTGCCTCCGCGCTCGTCACGTCGCAGGCGATGCCGAGGCCGCCGATTGCGGCGGCGACCGCGCGCGCGGCGTCGCCGTTGACGTCGAGGATCGCCACCTTGGCGCCGAGGGCGGCAAGCCGTGCGGCGGTGGCGCGGCCAAGGCCGGAGCCGCCGCCCGTCACCAGCGCCGCATGTCCGTTGGGATGCATTGGGGATCAGTCCGGTTTGGCAAGGAGATAACGTAGTTTCCTACGCGTCTGCTGCGGTGGCGCGCAAGCGGGAGATCTAGGGGCGGCGGAGCAACCCTCATCTTGCGGCGGGCGCTGCGCAGTGGCGGTCCCCGGCCATCCTCCGAGCAGGCCGCTGCTCGGCTGGCCCTTGACA
>Ga0257161_1000362_pt1 | contig 11919 bp, 7 predicted proteins | sample NR01A_FD_185954 | JGI IMG/M metagenome (GOLD analysis project Ga0257161, IMG submission 185954) | Soil microbial communities from H.J. Andrews Experimental Forest, Oregon, United States - NR-01-A | ecosystem: Environmental > Terrestrial > Soil > Temperate forest > Bulk soil | place: USA: Oregon... | reverse complement strand
ACCTCGAAATGATGGAGGCGACCGGAAGCTGCGCCGGCATCGAGAACTATTCACGCTATCTCACGGGCCGCCGGCCCGGCGAGCCGCCGCCGACGCTGTTCGAATATGTGCCCGACAACGCGCTCGTCTTCGCGGATGAAAGTCACGTCACCATCCCGCAACTCGGCGGCATGTATCGCGGCGACTTCCGCCGCAAGGCGACGCTCGCCGAATACGGCTTCCGCCTGCCCTCCTGCATGGACAACAGGCCGCTGCGTTTCGAGGAATGGGACGCCATGCGGCCGCAGACCGTCGCGGTGTCGGCAACACCGGCCGGATGGGAGCTTGACCAATCGGGCGGCGTGTTTGTCGAGCAGGTGATCCGGCCGACCGGCCTGATCGACCCGCCGGTGGACGTACGGCCGGCCCGCACCCAGGTCGACGACCTCGTCGGCGAGTTGCGGGCGCTTGCGCAGCGCGGTTACCGCGCCCTCGTCACCGTGCTGACCAAGCGCATGGCAGAAGACCTCACCGAATATCTGCACGAGCAGGGCATCCGGGTGCGCTACATGCATTCCGACATCGACACCATCGAGCGCATCGAGATCATCCGTGACCTGCGGCTCGGCGCCTTCGATGCCCTGGTCGGCATCAATCTGCTGCGCGAAGGGCTCGACATTCCGGAATGTGCGCTGGTGGCGATCCTCGACGCCGACAAGGAGGGCTTTTTGCGCAGCGAAACGTCGCTGATCCAGACCATCGGCCGCGCCGCCCGCAACATCGACGGCAAGGTGATCCTCTATGCGGATACGGTCACGGGCTCGATGGAGCGCGCGATGGCGGAAACCACGCGCCGCCGCGAGAAGCAGACGGAATACAACGTCGCAAACGGCATCACGCCTGAAAGCGTGAAGGCGCGGATCGCCGATATTCTCGACAGCGTCTATGAACGCGACCACGTACTGATATCGACCGGCGGACGCGATGCCGGCGAATTCGGCGGCGATGTCGCCACCATCGGGCACAATTTCCAGGCCATCATCTCGGACCTCGAAACCCGCATGCGCGAGGCCGCCGCCGACCTGAACTTCGAGGAGGCGGCGCGGCTGCGCGACGAGATCAAGCGCCTGCGCGCGACCGAACTCGCCGTTGTGGACGACCCGACCGTAAAGGGCGCCGTGCCGGCGGGGCGCGGCACGGCCAGTGCGGTCCGCAAAGGTCCGCACAAGCCCTCGCTCGACCAGATGGGCCCGGGCGTCGAGGCAATCCCGCAGGCGAAGCCGGGGCCGCGCTCCACGCTCGGCCGCCCCGGCATGCGCGGCGGCTTCAAGCCGCGGCGGGGGTGAGTGAATTGACGAGGTTCCCTAACTACGAATCTTGGGGGATCAGCAGTTCGAATCTCTTCGGGGGCGCCCACTCTATGCCAGGGCACGACCTGCCCCGCGTGGCTCCGTTTCTGCGCTGCCGCTCCACGATTAGGCCGCCTCATGGAGGCGAGACCAGCAGGTCAGACTACGGGCAGGCGCGACCGCATGGGTACGACCTGGGTCGCCACTGAATCTCGCTGGCCGCAGAGCGTCATGCTGCATTCGGTGAGCGACACATCGGCGAAGGGTCGCAGGCGAACCGGACCGAAGGTGCGTCGATCAATCGGGCCGATCGCGTCGGGTGCCTGTTGGTTGCCGCCCCATGGACGATCGAATTGTAGAACGAGTGCAGATTTATACTGGTTCCATAGCTGCTTGAATCGAAGCCCTTGCGGTGGGTCATTCCCGTACATCGGCAACTCACCGTGATGTGGAAGCGGTATTAGACGCTGTATCATTGATTGATGCGGGTACTTTGACAGCTGTATCGCTCAATGATACACATTGCGTGTGATCAGGAGCTTCCGGGATAAGACCACCGAAGCCGTCTTCAACGGCGAAAGTCCGAAGGGCTTTCCGGCCGTTCCGGTCAAGGTGTCACGCCGGAAATTGCGCTACCTCAACGCCGCGGGCGATCTCGGCGACTTAAGGTCGCCTCCAGGCAACCGTCTCCAGGCATTGGCGGGCGATCGCAAGGGACAATACTCGATCAGGATCAACGACCAATTCCGGGTGTGCTCTGTTTGGACGGCGGAAGGCCCGGCGGAGGTCGAGATCGTGGACTACCACTAGAAGAGGACGCGACAATGGCGAAGAAGCTGAAGCCCATGCATCCCGGTGAGGTTCTGCGGGAGGAGTTCCTGGTTCCGCTGAAGATGTCGGCGGGTGCTCTTGCCAAAGCTTGCGGCTTGCCTCGCACGCGGATTGAGCGGATCGCCAGCGAACAGACCGGCATTACCGCCGATACTGCGCTTCGGCTCGCCAAGGCGCTCGACACAACGGCACAGCTTTGGCTCAATCTGCAGAACGACTATGACGTTCAGATCGCGAAGCGCGATCTCGGCAAGATTCTCGATCGTATCGAGACCGTAAACAAGCCGAAGGCGGCCTAACCGGCGGCGCTGGAGCGGTTTCGTAACAGCTGAAAGACCATTCCGTTGGGATCATGTGAGAGAGCATGTCGTGATTGGCAACGGTCCGGTCGGCGTTCTGTGCACGATGCGGTATCCGTTGTTTGAGCCCGGGGGTCGAAGCGATCCCGCAAGGCAAGCCGGCGCCACGTTCCACGCTCGGCCGTCCCGGCATGCGCGGCGGCTTCAAGCCGCGGAGAGGATGAGCGATTGAACCAAGGTGCTGCGTACCGCGACAAATCACCGGAAGCACTGCGTGGATTCGTGTCACGGCGCTCAGAGAGGCCGCCGCACTGACTGTCGCTCCCCGGCCGGTCGACTTGCGACGCTTGGCCGTGACGCGAAATCCTGCTTAACGACTCTGGTCGTTGGCCGTTGCGGGCCCCGGCATCGCCTGATAGGCGCGCAGCAACCGGCCCACATCGCCGGTCCCAAACGGCCGGCGGCGGCGGCGCATCCGCAGGACCGCGGAAAACGACTCGAGTTCGAGCCAAGCTGCGCGACACGTCTTCATCAGTCGCGTGTCCTCCGACGCGAGCAGATCGCGCACAAAGGCGTGACCTGCGACTCCAGCCCGGCTACCGATGAGAGCGGCAAGATCGGATACGCGATCCGCGTCCGCAAGCTCGATCACCGCATCCCCGAAGCGCAGAGTTCCAGCGGCGATCCGGTCCGTAAGCTCGGCGAGCGGACGTGCGCGCGCTGCGGCTGCTTCCAGGCGCGCCGCCAACGTCTCCCGCATTTCCCGCAGCAAGGTTTGCGATTGCGCCGGGGCAAGACCAAGCCTGCGTCGCGCTGTCTCGGCCGCCATGGATTCGGCAAGCTCCGGCGTCAACCGTTCGGCAACGTAGGCTGCGAGGTCGGTCCGATCAGCAAGCCGGCACCATAGGGTTTCACATGAAGTCGCCTTATCCACCAGAGCAGCGGCGCCGGGAGCGGAAAATTGGGCGCCGAGATTTTCGGTTACCGCATCAAGTACAAGGGCGTCGCCGCGATCGACAAGGATGTCGGTAATTCGTTCGGACAGCCAATCGCGACGCGAAATGGCGAGCAGATGGTCCTGCGATTTCTCCAGTGCCAACGATGCCAAATCGTCGTCCGCCAGCACCGGCGAATGCGTGAGAACCGGCTCCGCGACCTCGATGATGTCGCCGGCAAGGCGCACCACAACACGGTGCGGCGCGCCCGGAAATGCCGCAAGGCGTTCGGCAAGCTCCCGGCGCGCCAGCGGCGCCACATCGTCGAGCACCCGTTCGACGATGTCGTCGAACAAGGTACGTTCCTTAGTGCTCAGTCCGGGCATCGAATCGAAGAGTGCGTCGGTCAAAGCACGCAGCAACTCATGGCGTTTTCGGGGTAGGCGCTCGCGCGCCAACATTTGCAACTGCGTAACCGACAGGGTCATGACACAACCTTACGACACCTGTGATAATAACAACAAATTGAAGCAAATCCGCTAAGATCGATAAAGAAATCCCGTTCAAAATTGTTAACGAGGTTTTCAGCGGCTTGTAGCAATTGATTAAGGATGCGGCGGCGAACACGCCCCCTCGCAGGAATCTCGGCGCAAAAGCGATTTCGAGCGTGACGGGGCAACGCGCAAATTATCCCGAAACGTTGCATATTTTCGGGCAATAATGCGTAAACCAGTGGAGCATCAGCCACCACGCTTCTGACTCGTCATGGCCGGGCCTGTCCCCATAAGCGCTAAGTTAAGCTGTCGCCGTGCAGCTTCACCTCGCCCCGCTTGCGGGGAGAGGTCGGCGCGCTCTTGCGCGCCGGGTGAGGGGGCCTCTCCGCGAGTCTGAGCGTGTGGAAAGTGCCCCTCACCCCGACCCTCTCCCCGCAAGAGCGGGGCGAGGGAGCAGAAAGCTCGCGGACACCTTATGTTAGCACCTATGGGGCCTGTCCCGGCCATGACGAAGTGGATAGGTCACGGAGATCGCAGGCTGGCATTATTCCGCCGCAAGCGCTCGTTTGTTAAGCGGCAGGCCGAGCCGCTCCCACACATCGACCAGAGCTTCGGCCAGCAGGTCGATCAGTGCGTCGGTGTGGTAAGGCGATGGCGTGATGCGTAGCCGCTCGGTACCCTTGGGGACTGTTGGATAGTTGATCGGCTGGATGTAGATGCCGTGCTCCTCAAGCAGCAGGTCGCTCGCCAGCTTGCAGTTTTCCGGGTCGCCGACGAATACCGGCACGATGTGGGTATAGCTCGGCATCAACGGCAAGCCGGTGGCTGTCAGCACCGCCTTGACCCGACCGGCACGATCCTGGTGGCGCTCGCGCTCCCAATTCGATGCCTTGAGGTGGCGGATCGCGGCGGTCGCGGCCGCGCAGACGGGAGGCGGCAGCGCCGTCGTAAAAATGAAGCCGGGCGCAAAGGAGCGTACCGCATCAATCAGCGCTGCAGTGCCGGTGATGTAACCGCCGAGGCAGCCGAACGCCTTGGCTAGCGTGCCTTCGATGACATCGACCCGGTGCATGGCCCCGTCGCGCTCGCAGATGCCGCCGCCGCGCGGCCCATACATGCCGACCGCATGCACCTCGTCGCAATAGGTCATGGCCCCATAGCGCTCCGCAAGGTCGCAGATGGCATTGACCGGCGCTACGTCGCCGTCCATGGAATAAAGGCTCTCGAACACCACGAGTTTGGGCCGGAAGGGGCCTGCCGCCTTGAGGACCTCTTCCAGATGGCCGAGATCGCTGTGGCGGAAGATCACCTTCTCGCAGCCCGACTGTCGCACGCCTTCGATCATGGAATTGTGGTTGAAGGCATCCGAAATGATGAGGCAGTTTGGCATCAGCTTCGCCATCGTGGCGATGCCGGTCTCGTTCGACACGTAGCCGGACGTGAAAATCAGCGCGCCTTCCTTGCGGTGCAAGTCAGCAAGCTCGCGCTCCAGTTCCACCAGGGGATGGTTGGTGCCCGCGATGTTGCGGGTGCCGCCCGCGCCGGTGCCCATCCGGGTCGCGGTCTCCACCATGGCGCCTATCACCTTCGGGTGCTGACCCATGCCCAGATAATCATTAGAACACCACACCACGACGTCACGTTGCCCCTGCGGGGTATGCCATACCGCATGGGGAAACCGCCCGGCCAGCCGCTCGAGATCGGCAAACACGCGGTAGCGCCGCTCATTGTGCAATTGAGCAAGGGCGTTGGTGAAAAACGCTGCGTAATCCATTACTCCGACTTCTCCCCCGCCCGGCCAAAGGGCATGGTCCATGTATCCTTTTGACCATTCTTAGAGGGGTTCCAGCCTGTTTGTCGAGGCGCTAAAAGGCGGGGACGGCCATGCGCCGCAGCTGGGTTGGGTCAAACTGCGGCATCTCGACCTCTAAAAAGGCCACTTGTTCAGGCGATACACGATCACGCCCTCCATCTGCCTCGATATGGCCCTGCTTAAAAACCCGCAGCGGAGTGTCGCACCCCTCTTTTGCGATGCAGCAACCGACCCAGCCGGAGCCATCATACCACCACCAGTTCCCACGGATACGCGTCAACGCATTCATTGCCGGCTTCGGTCACGATGAAGGTGTGGCCGAGGAAAATGCCGAAATTGCCATCTGCCGTGATCGGGTTCGGCTCGGCCATGAACACCATTCCGGGCCGGAATACGCGTTCGAACGCCTCGCCGTGGACGCCGTCGGTGAAGACGTGGGGCCCGTCGGTGATGAGATCAATGCCGTGGGCGTGGATCGGGCGCGACTGAACGCCCTTGTCGCGGAAGAATTTTCCCGCCGCCTGGATGGTCTCGACCGGATTGCCGGGCCGGATCTCGGCCGCCATCTTGCGGAACGACGGCAGCGTGATGTCGTCCCAGAATTTCCTGACCATGTCGGTTGGTGGCCCGAGGCAGATGGGCGAGCCGATCTGTGCCGTATAGCCGCGATAGCCGGCGGCAAGCTCCATGTTGATGATGTCGCCCTTGGCGAGCTTGCGGCCCGATGGCCGCGGGTTGCCGAACACCAAGGTGGGGTTCGCCATCGAGGTCGTCCCGATGATGAGAAAATCGATGTCGCCGCCGCCTTCCAGGATAGCGGAGCCCGCAGCGGCGCGCAGCTCGTATTCGGTGACGCCGGGCTCCGCCCGCGTCATCAGGGCGTTCATGGCATTCTCGCACAGCTTGCCGGCGACGCGCACGCAGTCGAGTTCCTCCGCGCTGTGCACGGACAGCAATTCGTGGATGAAGCCGACGGTGAAAACCAGTTCGGCGTCGGGCAGCCGCTTCCTGAGCGTGTCGTGCTGGTTGACCGGCATGTAGTCCCGGTGCCGCGGATCGATCTCCAGAAGCCCGATGCGGCCACGCTCAAGGCCAAGCTCGACGATGCGGTCCGCCATCACCTCGGCATATTGTCCGCCGCGGCTGCCGCGCACGTCGGAAAGCGCAGCCGCGGTCTCGCGGCGCACGGCTTCCGCGTGGGTGCCGCCCATGGAGTACACGAGGGTCGGCTCGTCCTCCAGCGGCACCACCACATAGCAGGCGAGCGCGTGCCATTCCCAATGGCCGGTCAGCCACAGCATCCCGCCACCGAAGCTCCAATGGCTCGGGCCGCCCGGCACGATCACGACATCGAGCTTGTGTTCGCGCATCTTGGCGCGCAGGGCCGCATAACGACGGGCATATTCGGCCTTGGAGAATTGCTCGTAGACCGCGTCGCGATAATACGGCGTCCCCCGCATTGTGTTGAAATGCGGGCCTTCGTCGAGCCGCGTGCGCAACTCCTCCCACGGCAGAAACGTGCGGCGCGGCTTGATCTCGTTCATGCGCTAGTCCTCGCTCCGTCGATGCGACAGCGGCGTAGGGCGGGTTCTCTTTGAACCCGCCATTCCACGAGAGATGGCGGGTTAAAGAGAACCCGCCCTACGCAGATTTCTAGTCCCTGCATCCGTTGATGGTGACGGGACCGCCAAGGCTGGCGACCGCCTCCTCGGCGAGCTTGTGATCGGCGATCTGCTCGAAGGTCAGCTTCTTGTCGGCCGGGATGTCGCCGATATCGATATTGTTCTGGTGGGTCCACTCGGTGCGTTCGCGCACGAACCCCGTATTGACCGACAGGACACAGTTCTTGGTCAGCACGCCGATGGCGAACTCGACCGCCTCCCGCGGCTTCTGGGTCGCCTCCATGATAACAGGAATGACCTTGTCGGCATCGCGATAGATGGCACGGTTGGCCTCGATCATCGCGGCGATCACGTCGCGCAGCAAGTCATGATCCTTGGCGATCAGTGACTCCGCCGCCCCGTAGGCGTTAAAGCTGTATTTGGGCCACAGGTCGGACACCGTGATCAGGACATGGGCGCCGGGCTTACGCTGCTGGACGATGTGAAGGTCCTCCGGATGCAGCGCGACGGCGTCGATCTGGCCGGCGACGAAGCCGGGCAATCGTCCCGCCGTGCCCTGGGAAACGAACTGCGCGTCCTCGGCGGTCAAACCGGCCAGGCGCAGCACTTCGCGGCCAACCAGCCAGTTGAAGCCACCGACGCCACCGGCAGCCGAGAGCCGCCGGCCCTTGAGGTCCGCCGGGGTCTTGACGTCGGCACTGACCACATAGGCCTGCGGCGGGCGCGGGGCGAGGCCCCAGATCTGCTTGGCCTTGAGGCCTTGGGCAATCGCGGTATCGGGGAGAGTCGAGATGGCCGAGCCCTGGCCGACCGCCGTGACCGAGGTTCCGGCAAGGCCACCGTCGAACTGAATGATGTTGGCGTCAACGCAGCGCTTGGCGAAAAAACCGAGCGCCTTCGCTATATACGGCGCCGTGTGCACCACATTGGGCGGCGCCACCGCGACGCCCACGTTGATCTTGCGCTGCGGCCCGGCGCAAGTTTGCGCGGAAGCGGGCGGAGCGAGGACCGCGCCGAGGATGAAAGCGGTGGCGATCGCGGCTTGCGTGCGGAGCGTCGGCATGGGGCGGTCCTCCCTGTTGCTTTTGATATTGCGTCGTCATTTCTGGCGGAATGGCGTCGGCCAGATGTTCGCATGCATGTCCGGGCGAAATGAAGACGGCGCTTGGTCACAGATCGTAGCCCGGATGAAGTCACCCGGAGGGCGGGCGTCCCGCCCGCCCTCTTAAAAAAAGCGGGCGGGACGCCCGCGCTCCGGGTGAGGCCATCCGGGCTACGATCTCACGCCACCACCAGCTCCAGCGGGAACTTGTCGACCACCTCGTGCCCGTCCACCGTCACGATGAAGGTATGGCCGAGGAAAATCCCGAACAGGCCGTCCGCCGTGATCGGGTTCGGCTCCGCCATGGTCACCATGCCGGGCTTGAATATCTTGTCGTCCTCACGCGCCTCGGTGCGCTCGGCGAACACGTGCGGGGTTGCGGTGACGATATCGATGCCGTGGATTTGCGTCGGGCGCGACTGCACGCCGTTGCGGCGAAAGAACTGCGCCGCGATACGGACGTTGTCGATCGGATTGCCGGGCCTGATCTCGGCGACGATGCGCTGATAGCCGGGCAGCGTGATCTCGTGCCAGAATTTCTTCACCATTTCGGTCGGCTCGCCGACGCAGATCGGCGAACCGATCTGGGCGGTGTAGCCGCGGTAGCCCGCCGCAAGCTCCATGATGATGATGTCCCCGTTGCGAAGCTTGCGCTCGGAGGGGCGCGGATTGCCGAAGAACATGGCCGGGTTCGCCATCGGGGTCGCGCCGATGATGAGGAAATCGATGTCGCCGCCGCCCCGCAGGATGGCGGAACCGGCGGCGCCGCGCAGATCGGATTCGGTCGCGCCGGGCTTTGCCGCCGCCACCATGGCCTCCATGGCGTGCCCGCACAGCACTCCGGCGCGCCGCACGCAGTCAAGCTCGGCCTCGCTCTTGATGACGACAAGCTCGTGAATGAAGCTGCGGGTGAAAACGATCTCGGCATCCGGCAAGCCGTCGCGCAGATCGTTGTACTGGTTCACCGGCATGTAATCCTTGTGGCGCGGATCGATTTCGACGAGGCCGATCCGTGGATTCTCCAGGCCAAGCTCCTTGATGCGTTCGACCATCACCTCGGCGTAGCGGCCGCCGCGGCTCTGGCGCACGTCCGAAAGGGCAGGCTCGACCTGGCGGCGCACGGCCTCCGCATGGGTGCCGCCCATGGAAAAGATCAACGTGGGTGCAGCATCGAGCGGTACCACCACGTAGGACGAGATCGCATGCCATTCCCAATGGCCGGTGAGCCACGTCATGCCGCCGCCGAAGCTCCAATGGCTCGGACCGCCCGGCACGATCACGACATCGAGCTTGTGTTCGCGCATCTTGGCGCGCAGAGCCGCATAGCGTCGCGCGTATTCTTCCCGCGAAAACTGCTCCCATACGGCGTCGCGATAGAGCGGGGTGCCAAACATATTGCTGAACGGCCCGTTCTGATCGAGCCGGTCGCGCACCTCCTCCCACGGCACGGCGCCGGGCGGGCGGAAACCGTTGATGTGCTTCACAGCGAGCACCCGCCGATCGTCACCCGCCCGCCCGCGGCCGCGACGCCGTCGGCGGCGATCTGCTTGTCGAAGACCTGATCGACCGAGGGCTTCTTGTCGGGATCCATGTCGCCGGCCGCCGCGTCATGGTCGATCGTCCATTGGGTGCGTTGCGGATCGAAACCCTCATTGACCGACCAGATGCAGGCCTTGGTCATCGTCTCCCACGCATATTCCACGGCCTCGCGCGGCTTCTGCGTCAGCGCGACCATGATCGGGATCACCTTGTCCTTGTCGCGATAGATGGTGCGGTTGGCCTCGACCATGGCGGCGACGAAATCCACCGCGAAGGCCCGGTCCCTTGCGATCAGATCGGTGGCTACCCCATAGGCGTTGAAGGCGTAGAGCGGCATGAGGTCGGCGACCTGGCTGAGAATTCTCAGTCCGGGCTTCTGCTTGATGGCGAGAAACGCATCTTCCGGATGCAGCGCGACGCCATCGATCTGCCCGGCCACCAATCCGGCCAGGCGACCGGCAGTGCCTTGCGAAATGAATTGGGCATCGTCGACGGTAAGGCCCGCCTTGCTCAAGGCTTCGCGGCCGATGCGCCAGTTGAAGCTGCCCACGCCGCCGCCGGCAGCGGAGAGCCGCTTGCCCTTGAGGTCGGCAAAGGTCTTGACGGCCTCCGAAACCACGTAGGCCTGTGGTGCTTTCGGGGCCATGCCCCAGACCTGCTTGACCTTCATGCCGCGCCCGATCTGGTAATCGTTCACGGTCGCGAAGGTGTTGCCTTGGCTCAGCGCCACCGACGCCGCCGGCGACGAACCACCGTCGAACTGGATGACATTGGCGTCGATGCAATGCTTGGCAAAGAGGCCGAGTTCCTTGGCGACGTAGATCGTGGTGTGAACGACATTGGGCGGCGACACCGAGACTCCGACATTGATCTTTCGCATCGGCCCGGTGCAGCCGGCATTCTGCGCGGCGGCGCCGGTGGCCGCCAGGCTGGCGGCCAGCAGAACCGCAGTAATGACGCAACGCAAGGCGCAAGGTGTGGAGATATGGGACATGGCTTTCCTCACCGCAACGTTGTTGTGATTATGCTCGTGGCCGCGACACCGCGTAGGGTGGGCAAAGGCGCATCGCCGCACCTCGCAACTTGCGCAGCCTTTCATGCGCTTTTGCCCACGCCGTCCAACCTCGCCGTTTGACCGCGTGGGCAAAGTCGCGTGAGGCCAGCACGCCATATCATAAGCTGCGGCAGGCGACTTTGCCCACCCTACGAGTCTGAGGCAGTTTAGTCCCCCTGGCTGGCCGCCGTCCATGGCGCCACCTTGATCTCCAGCACCCTGAGCAGCGCCGTCAACGTGACACCCAGGATGCCGAGCGTCACGATCGGCACAAACATTTTGTCGACCTGATAGGTCGAGGCCGTCCGCACGATCAGATAGCCGATGCCGGAGATCGCGGTGTAAAGGTCAGCCAGCACCATGCCGATCAGCCCGCGGCCGACGGCGAGCCGCAAGCCCGTGACGATGAACGGCAGCGCCCCCGGCAGCACGATGTTGAGCCAGAGCTGGCGTTCGCTGCAGCGGAACGCGCGCCCGACCTCGATCAGGCGCGGATCGACATTCTTCACCCCCTGATAGGTGTTGATGGTCATGGGGAAGAACGCAAACAGGAACAGGATGATCACCTTGGCGGTGGTCTCGAAGCCGGCCCACAGCACGATCAACGGGACGAGCGCGACGGTCGGCGTGGAGTAAAGGAATGTGATGTAGACGCCGAGCGCCACATCGAGGACCCAGAACCGAGCCAGCAGCAGCCCGACCGCGATACCGATGACCGCCGCGGAACTCAAGCCGAGCAGCAGCACCACGAGACTCGGCCACAGGTAGTTCCACAACTCGCCGCTGCCGATCATGCCGACGGCCGCGACCGCGATCTTGCTCGGCGTGGTGAACAGCACCGGATCGACCCGGGCGCCGAAGATCTCCCAGATCGACAGCACCATCGCGAGCGAAGCGAGCCG
>Ga0257161_1000361_pt1 | contig 11936 bp, 10 predicted proteins | sample NR01A_FD_185954 | JGI IMG/M metagenome (GOLD analysis project Ga0257161, IMG submission 185954) | Soil microbial communities from H.J. Andrews Experimental Forest, Oregon, United States - NR-01-A | ecosystem: Environmental > Terrestrial > Soil > Temperate forest > Bulk soil | place: USA: Oregon... | reverse complement strand
CCAATTGGCGAGGCGGTCGGGGCCGACCACCGATACCGGATAGAGCGGCCCGGCAAGGCCGGAATCGATCGCGGAGAAATCCACCACCGTCATGACCGGCGTTTCGCCGCCCGGAAGTTCGCTGAGCAACGCGGCGCTGCGCCGGTAATCGGAAAGCTTGCGCATCCACGCCGGCAACAGGAAATTCGCGTAGGCCCGCATGCCGAATTTGCCCGGCGGCGCCGACAGCCCATAGGTCGCGGAAAACACCGACATCGATAGTTTGGGCGTCGCATGGGCGGCCGCAAATGCGGTGCGGGCCGGCCCTGGCAGCATGTCGGCGATTGCGGCCGGCGCCGCATTGGCGATGATGACGGGAGCGGCGTGCTCGCTTTCGTTTTCTCCGCGCCGGTCCGTATGCGTCACGCCGGCTGCGCGTCCGTCGCGATCGAGACGGATCGCGACCGCCCGCCGCCGCACCAGGACATCCCCGCCCGCGGTCTTGACGGCCCGCGCAAGCGCGCTCGACAGCCGCTGCGAGCCGCCGCCGATGAAGCGGGCGCCCGAGCCGAGATAGCTGCCTTGGGAGACCGCAAAGAACACCCACCACAGCGTATCGGGATCGTCATGGTAGTAGGCGAGATTGGCGGCGAGCGCGCATTTGATGGCCTCGTCGTCCTCGAAGGCGCGCGCGAGCACCTCGCCAAGCGAGCGCTGCCAGTCGCGCACCAGCGGTCTGAGCTTGTACAGCGCCGCTGCGCCTTGGCGAGGGTCGCGTGGGGCGGCCTGCCCGCGGCCGAGCACGCCGAGCCCCATGGCGATCCGTTCGGCATCGCCGAGGACCGTTGCTATTCCGGTGCCGGCGCCGGGAAATCGGGCCAGCAGGGCTGCGCGGGCCGCGGCGAAACCTTCCGGAAGCACGAATGGCGCCCCGACCGGACCGCCGCGAACCTCGTAAAGAGCGCCGGTCGGAATCCACTCCACGGCGTCGAGCACGCCGGCCCGGGCCAGCACGTCGTGTTTGGGATCGCGCGGATCGCGAGGGTCGCTGGTCGCATGCAAGCCCGCCTCGATAACGAGATCGCCGGCCTTGTAGGTGGAAGCCGCCCCGCCCACGGAATTGCTGCGCTCGAGCACGAGGACCTTGCGCCCCGCGCGCGCCAGAAGCGCGGCTGCCGTCAGGCCGCCCAGACCCGATCCGATCACAATGACGTCGTAGGTGCTGGGCAAATTTCCGAACCTCTCAGTAAAAGGGCGGCCTTCAGGCCGCCCTCTCAACCGTGATTTCTGCTCGGCGAAACGATGCCCTCAGAAATCCATGCCGCCCATTCCACCCATGCCGCCGCCGCCCGGCATCGCCGGCATGGCCTGCTTTTCCTTGGGCGCTTCGGCGACCATCGCTTCGGTGGTCACCAGCAGGCCCGCGATCGAGGCGGCATCCTGCAGCGCGGCGCGGACCACCTTGGCGGGATCGATAATGCCGTTCTCCACCATGTCGACATATTCTTCCTTCTGGGCGTCAAAGCCGAACGTCTCGGACTTGTTCTCCATGATTTTGCCGACCACGATCGAACCTTCGACGCCGGAGTTCTCGGCGATCTGGCGGAGCGGCGTCTCCAGGGCCTTGAGCACGATGTTGATGCCGGCCTGGACGTCGTGGTTCTCGTTGGAGATCTTGCCGACCGCCTTCTTGGCGCGCAGCAGCGCGACGCCGCCGCCGGGCACGATGCCCTCCTCGACCGCGGCGCGGGTGGCATTGAGCGCGTCCTCGACGCGATCCTTCTTCTCCTTGACCTCGACCTCGGTCGCGCCGCCAACGCGGATCACCGCAACGCCGCCGGCAAGCTTGGCAAGCCGCTCCTGGAGCTTCTCGCGGTCGTAGTCCGAAGTGGTCTCCTCGATCTGCGCCTTGATCTGGCCGACCCGCGCCTCGATATCCTTCTTCTTGCCGGCGCCATCGACGATGGTGGTCTTTTCCTTCTCGATGATCACTTTCTTGGCGCGGCCCAGCATGGCGGGCGTGACGTTCTCCAGCTTGATGCCGAGCTCCTCCGAGATGAGCTGGCCGCCGCTCAGCACGGCGATATCTTCCAGCATCGCCTTGCGGCGGTCGCCGAAGCCCGGCGCCTTCACGGCCGCAACCTTAAGGCCGCCGCGCAGCTTGTTGACCACCAGCGTGGCAAGCGCCTCGCCTTCGACGTCCTCGGAGACGATCAGCAGCGGCTTTCCGGACTGCACGACCGCTTCCAGGAGCGGCAGCATGGCCTGCAACTGGGAGAGCTTTTTCTCATGCAGCAGGATGTAGACGTCTTCAAGCTCAGCGACCATCTTCTCGGCATTGGTAATGAAGTAGGGCGACAGGTAGCCGCGATCGAACTGCATGCCCTCGACGATCTCGACCTCTGTCTCGAGGGACTTCGCCTCTTCGACCGTTATGACCCCTTCGTTGCCGACCTTCTGCATGGCCTGGGCGATCATCTTGCCGATCTTGCTGTCGCCGTTGGACGAAACCGTGCCGACCTGGGCGACCTCGGCGGACGACTCGACCTTCTTGGCGCGCTTCTCGATGTCCTTGACGACAGCCGCGACCGCAATGTCGATGCCGCGTTTGAGATCCATCGGGTTCATGCCGGCCGCAACCGACTTGGCGCCTTCGCGGATGATTGCTTGCGCCAGCACCGTCGCAGTGGTGGTGCCATCGCCCGCAAGGTCGCTGGTCTTCTGGGCGACTTCGCGCACCATCTGGGCGCCCATGTTCTCGAACTTGTCCTCAAGCTCGATTTCCTTGGCGACGGTCACGCCGTCCTTGGTGATGCGGGGTGCGCCGTACGATTTATCGAGCACGACATTGCGGCCCTTGGGGCCGAGCGTCACTTTCACGGCATTGGCGAGAATATCGACGCCGCGAAGCATCTTGTCGCGGGCATCGCTAGAAAATCTTACGTGTTTGGCTGCCATGTCTTTGGTTCCTTTTCAGATGTCAGACGACAGATGACGGATGACAGAGCTCACACAGTTGACGGCTTATACGAACTTCCGCCCTCCGTTCTCTGTCCTCTGTCATCCGTTCAGGTGAGCACGCCCATGATGTCGGCTTCCTTCATGATCAGGAGATCCTCGCCGTCGAGCTTCACCTCGGTGCCGGACCATTTTCCGAACAGCACCTTATCGCCAACCTTGAGATCGATGGGGATCAGCTTGCCGGCCTCGTCGCGACCGCCGGGGCCGGCTGCGAGGATCTGGCCCTGTTGCGGCTTCTCGCGCGCGGTATCCGGAATGATGATGCCGCCGGCGGTCTTTTCCTCGGCTTCGATGCGCTTCACGACCACCCGGTCGTGCAAAGGACGGAACTTGGTTTTCGCCATGGTGACCTCGTCGCCGCTCAACAGAGGGCTTTGGGGATGATCGAAAGGGAATGGCCGTTAGCACTCAACTCCACCGAGTGCCAAAGCTTTCGGGAAATATGGCCTTGGGCGCAAACTGTCAAGCCGCGGCGGCTTACGACAGCAGACGGACGGTCTCGCCTTGCGCCTTCATCAGCTTCACGGCCTTCTTGTCGAAAGAGACAAACATCTGTGCGCCAAGCCAGCGTCCTTCGTAGGCGATAATCCCGTCGGCAAAGTCGCCCCCCGCATCCAGCAGAGCCAGCCCGGCTTCCACCGCAGGCCGGTTCGCCACCACGTTTGCGCTGTTCATCAAGCGTCGGATCGCTTCCGCTATTTCGGCTGAAGGGATTTTGTAGCCCTGCGACAGCACCCACACCAACTCACACAGTGCCGGCAACGCGAGCGCGACGACATCTGCGTTGGCCAATTCCGCCTCGGCGACTCTGCTTTGCCCGACGTCGTCATTCGTGATGGCTCGAACAAGGACGTTGGTATCGGCCGTGATCTTCATCGCCTGCCGGCCCAGCCCCGTGCGGCGATTTCGTTGATTTCCTCAATCGACAAGGACGGACCGTTCTTCCTCTTCAAAAAGCCGAAGACATCCGAGATCTTGCCGGCCGGCCGCTCGGCCTTCATTTCGATCCGGCCGTCGGGAAGCTTATCCACGGTAATTTTCTCACCAGGGCGTACACCCAGATGCTTCAGGAGATCCTTGCGTAGGGTGATTTGCCCCTTGGCGGTGACGGTGAGCGTGCTCATGGCATGACCTCATATTGAGGCCATTAATGTAAGGTAGAAATACCTTACCATCAAGAGCCGACGCAGGATTTATGACGGTGGACGTGCGATCAGCCCTTCACGCGCGCAATGAATGCCTCGAACGCGGCAAGCTGCTGGGCAATGACCTTGCGGGTGGGCTCGTCCTTAAGCGCCAACGTCTTCTCATCGAACTTCGTCTGCGCCATGCCGACGAAGACCTCCGGCGTGCCAAAAATGAAGGCATTGAGAAACGTCAGGGCCATGCGCATGTGATATTGCATGCGGGCGCCGCCGAGCGGTCCGCCGGTTGCCGATTGGATTGCGACCGGCTTGTTCTTGAATGGCTGGTCGCTGAGGCGGGACACCCAGTCGAGCGCGTTTTTAAGCGCGCCCGGGATGGTGTAATTGTATTCCGGAGAAATGATGATGACGCCGTCGGCGGCGCGGATGGCGTCGGCGAGCGCGACGACGTCCGCCGGAAAGCCGCTGCTTGTCTGCAAATCGGCATCGTAGAGCGGAAAACCGCGGAACGGCGGCGCTTCCGCGAGCGTCATGCCGGCCGACGCCAGAGGGGGCAGCGCGTTCATGAGCGCGCGGTTGAAAGATCCCTTGCGCAGGCTGCCGCAAATCATGATCGTACTGATGGTCATTTCGGTATCCTTAAATCGCCGGATGTCAGTCGGATCGGCTTTTTCGATAGCCGAACTGGACCGCGGCGGGAAGTACGACGCAGCGACATATGCAGCATGCACCGGCCGCACAGGAAAAGTTCACCTGGGAGCGCGGGCGTCTCGCCCGCATCTTTATAAGAGCGGCGGGACGCCCGCGGTCCAGGAGTAGCGCGGGCCGCGCACCACCAATGGGAAGGCAAGTTCGAGAGGCTCGGCACTAAAGGAAGTGAGACGATTCCGGATGGAAACGAGAGCTCACGCGATGCTCTTAGCTTTGCCGCAACCGCCTCTTCACCGGGGAGCAATAACGGTCCCGACCTCCTGGGGGAGATGGGGGGCGGGGACGGAGATCGGGACCGCGCTCTTTTGGGACAGAGCTTAGCCAGTTTAACACGATCCGCGCCAAGCGCACTTCACAGTTGCGCTATTGCTCAGACGAAGGCCGCCACAATTGCGGCCCGATCGTCTTTTTCAAACCGGCGTTAAGGCGCGGTTCTGACGATCGCATCTCAATCGCCAGTATACTTAAAATTATAGCGTGCTCCGATCGCGACCGCCGTTAGGGTAACGTCACCAAGTCTCGAATCCTGCCGCTGATGGGCGTCGCCGTGAACGCACCGTCCTGAGGGTGCAGAAGCGCATGCACCCGTTGCAGCGGGCGCAGGGTCGGTTGGACGCGGTAGTCGATGCGGGCGTTGGGCGCGAGAACCAGGCGGTAGCGCATGAGGATGGCGGCGAGCGCGACCTTGACCGCGGTCGAGCCAAACCAATAGCCGGGACAGCTGTGCGGGCCGCCGCTGAACACTGGAAATTCGAACGCGGTCGGGGCGATTGCGAACCATCGCTCCGGTCGAAACACGTCCCCGTCGGGATATGGATGCGCCATCCGATTGGTCAGGAAGGTGTTGAGAATGACGCGCGCGCCTTGCGGCAGGGGAAATCCGAAAATTTTCGTATCGCGTTGAGCAACGCGTATCTGAAAAGGCACCGGCGGAAGAACGCGCATAGACTCCTTAACCACGGCATCGAGGTATGAAAGATCGCCGGCGCCGCTCAACGACTGCCAAGTGCTGTCGGTCTTGCTGTCCATCTTGCGGCGCAACTCGTCGAGCAATTGCTCAGCGACGCGCGGATGTTGGGCGAGGAGAAGCAAGGTCCAGGTCAGTGCGCTTTGGCCGGCCTCGAACGCCGCAGCGAACAGGGATGGTATCTGCCCCACGATGGCGGCATCGCTCGGCGGATTGCCGTCGGCGTCGGGACTGTTCACGATGATCGAGGCGAGGTCGCGATCGTCAACGGGTCCACGCTTGGCGCGGGCGCATTCCAGAACGCGCCGCTCTAGCAATTCGGATTGGCGCACGATGCGGCCATAGGACGTGATCGGAAGATTGACTCGAAAAGCGAATGCACTGCCGCCCCATTTGTCTTCCATTAACCGGCTGACTGCATCCGCGATAGAATAGCCGTGCTCGCTGTTTCCACCGAACAGCAGTTCGACCGCGAAGCTGCGCATCAGGCGGCGGGGAAATTCCCAGACGTCGATCGTCTTGCCGGCCGGCCAGGAGGCGACCTCGGCTTCGGCGAGCCGGGCCATTTTCTCAGCCAACGCATTGACGCTGGCTCTGCGCAGCGGCGGCGCCACCAGCTTGCGGTAGTGCGCGTGTTGGTGACCGGTCGTGCGGGTGAGACCCTGGCTCAGCCGCCTCGCGGCCGAATTCCTCGGGCCGCCGGGCAACAGGCTGACCCCCCGCCATGTCTCGGGATCGGACAACAGCTCGCGATTGAATGCGGCGCCGGCCGTCAGCACCAGGGGAACGTTCAGCAGGGGAGCGCGGGGACGCCTGATGAACGGCAGCGCTTCCGCAAGCACGATAAAAGGACCAAAGGCGGCGTGGGCGCGACGCGTGGCCATCAGCGGATCAAGTCCGAACCGCAAAGCCCAGCGCCAGGCGGCAGGGCCGGTCACGCGGACGGGCGCGGGCATTAGACGGTCGTCCATATGGGGCCTATTACGCGGTGCGCCGGGCTACGAAGCAATGGCTGAATAGTCCGACCGCCTGCTCATGCAATTCCCAGTGGCCCTCAGTTGGCCATAGGGCGGAAAGCTCCTTGCCGCGGAAGCCAGCGCGGGCGCTGACGACGGCTTCATGAACACCGACCTTGCTAAATCCGACCGCCCACAACAGCCGGCTGGCGCGGACGACATACTTGGCGCGCCGCGGCTCGCAGACCACCACGAGCCGCGCGAGCTGCGCCACGCTCGTGAGGAGGCGAACCAACTCCTCGTCGACGAAATGATGCAGGAACAGGTTGCTGGTGACGATGTCCGGGCTCGAAGGCCGCGCATTGGCGAGAAAGTCGAAGACATCGGTCGCGCTCGTTTCCACGCGCCATCGCAGCGCCGCAAACGCCTCGCGCGTCGCGTGGCTGACAATATCCTGCTTGTCCTGCAGAACGACGGTGACGCCAGGCCAGCGCGGGGCCAGCCGGCGCGCCACCCGCAACATGAATTGGCCGTCCCCCGACCCCAGATCCACAATGGTGCGAGGCGCAACGCCGGCGCCATGCTCCGCCAGCGCGGATGCCACGATGCCGGCGTTCATCATCAACGTATTGGCGCGCCTGACATCGCGCCGCGCCCGGATGGCCCGGGGGTCATCCGCCGGCAATTGATCGAGCAATTCGGGTTCAACGCGGCGCGGAAAGCTCATGGACCGGCGCCCCCTCCCTTACGCTTCCCCGCCCCCACTCTACCCACCCCCCGGGAGCGCGGGCGTCCCGCCCGCCCCTGTTGTGGTGAAGGAAGATGCGGGCGAGACGCCCGCGCTCCCAGGGGAGGGCAGAGAGGGGGAAAGGGAGGGCGCGCGGCCGTCATGCGTTCCACCCCATATGAACGAAAGCGTGAGCTCGTAGTGTCTCTTCGCCCACTCGGCAATCGCCACCGGTCCTGCGACCAGCAAAATGTAGTCGTACGGGCACGGCCGGTCGCTGGCCATGATGTATTGGAAATGCACGCGGAAGAACTTCCATCGCAGACGGCGGTAGTCTTGCGGCGACAGCATTTCCTTGAAAGGAATGCGCCATGTCAGCGGATTGCATCGGCGTGCGCCGACATGGACGCCGACGCCCTCGACCGGGTCACATTTCACGAAGGACATGACGTCTTTGCGGAACGTGCAATCGATCCAGGCCAATGCCGGCTCGACCGCGAGGCGCCGGACGATGTCGCGCATTCTTTGCGCCGCCGGATGGAGGGCGACCGCCGGCATGACGGACCCCAAGGTCAGAAGGACCAACCGGGGTCCTCTGCGGCCGAACTGCGGATCGAATTCGAGCGCGCGTGCGATCACGGCCGACGCGATGACGCAGCCCGCACTGTGTCCGACCACAACAATCTCATCGGCGTCATTTTCCTGAGCGGCCGCCATGAGGCGCCGCGCACCGATATCGATAACCTCATCGAGCCAAGTCGCCTGGCCCCGAGCGAACCTGCGCAAGGTCGCCCAGCAACTGGGGATCTGGATCGCTCCGAAGCGGCGGGCGACGGGTTGCAGCGCAAGGAAAGACGCGAGTGCAGCGAGCAAGGATGTAACGACGCCGACCGGCGCGGACAAACCAAGATGGTCCGTGACGAGGTATCCAGCCGTCGCGCCAATCGCGGCGGCGAATGCCAACCAGGCCAGCAGCACCAATTGAACGAACAAGAGATGCAGGCCAAAGCGCCACGACGCGAGAAAGATGCGCAATAGCGCGCCACTCACGAGATCGCCGATGACCCAGCCGAGCGCGCGCGGGATGTGCCGCACCAGGGGCTCATTAAGGTCGGACCGGATGAATCTTTCGAGGCGAAGAAAATCGTAAGTGGTCGAAACCTGCCAATGCGATGCGCGCGCATCGACGCGCCAGCGCGCAAAATCCCCGGAATCGAAGTCGGTGGGCGCAATCGTCAGCGACACTGGCCAAACGCGCTGGAAGCGGTCGCATTCCCGCTCAAACAGCTTGCCATATCCCTTCGCACCGCGCGGTTCATAACCGGCGACGTAGATGACATGCCGTCGCCGCACCGCGCTGACACTGGTCTTGCGTGCCGCCACCCTACCTCCCCCGCAAGCGGGGGAGGGTAGGGTGGGGGCTTCGCGAAGAGGCAGATCCATGCCGCGATACTCGACGATTGGCATTTTGATCTGATGTCAGAGCTGCGGCAGGCGACTTTGCCCCTCCCACGACCACTCACATACGATCGAAACGCGTACTACCCCGCACCAAAGCTGTAGCCCGGGTTGAGCGGTAAGCGAAACTCGGGGCGGCGTTGCCGTATTGACAGGCGGCCCCGGATTTCGCTGAGTTTACCATCGGGCCGGCCGGAGGCCGGACCCGGTGGCTCAATCCCGGCTACGGTCGGTGGAAACCTGCACTACCCCGCACCGAGGGCAACGGCAACGTTGTAGGTGGCGAAAGCCGCTACATACGCCAGCGCCAGCATATAACCGAAGGTAATTGCCATCCACCGCCAGCTCCCGGTCTCACGCCGGATCATGGCCAGTGTGGAGGCGCATTGCGGCGCAAAGATGTACCACACGAGCAACGCAAGCGCGGTTGCGAGGCTCCATTTGCCGGCGAGTGCCTCGCCGATCTGCTCCGCCGCCTCCTTGCCGCCTTCGATGGAGTAGACGGTTCCGAGCGCCGCAACCGCGACTTCGCGCGCCGCCATGCCGGGGACCAGGGCGACATTGATCTGCCAGTTGAATCCCACGGGCGCCAGAACCGGCGAAAGCGCATCGCCGATCATAGCCGCCAAGCTGTAATTGATCGCCGGCCCCTCGGCCCCTTCCGGCGGCCGCGGAAACGAAGCCAGGAACCAGATCACAACCATCATGAAGAAAATCGTGGTCCCGGCCCGCTGCAGGAACATCTTGGCGCGGGTATACAATCCGATGACGACACTGCGCAGGCTCGGGAGCTTGTAGGCCGGCAATTCGAGCATGAACGGCGGGGTATAGTTTTCACGCAGGAAGAGGTGCTTGGCGACGAAGGAAACGCTCAGCGCACTGATAATGCCGGCCGCGTAAAGACCGAACATGACCAGTCCCTGCAAGCTCAGCCATCCCCACACATGGGTTGCCGGAACGAACGCCGAGATGATCAGCGTGTAGACCGGTATCCGGGCCGAGCATGTCATCAGGGGAGCGACCAGGATCGTGGTCAAGCGATCGCGGCGGTTGTCGATCACGCGCGTCGCCATGATGCCCGGGATCGCGCAGGCAAAACTCGACAGCAGCGGTATGAATGCGCGGCCGTGCAGACCAGCGCCGCCCATGATGCGATCCATCAGGAACGCCGCGCGTCCCATGTAGCCCAGATCCTCCAGCATCAGGATGAAGAAAAACAAGATCAGGATCTGCGGCAGGAAGACGATCACGCTGCCGACGCCTCCGAGTACGCCGTTCTGAATGAAGCTCTGGAGCAGGCCGGCCGGCAATGCCTCGTGGACCCCCTCGCCCAGCGTGTCGAAGCCGGACGAAATAAGGTCCATCACCGGCTTCGCCCACGCGAACACCGCCTGGAACATCACGAATAAAACGCCGAGCAGAATGGCCAGTCCGGCCACCGGATTGAGAAGCACGGCGTCGACCCGCGCGCTCACCGTGTCCGGTCGCGCCGGCATGCCGACGGCGGCGGCGATGATCCGATCCGCTTCGCGCTGAGCGGCGCGCAGCTCGCCGGCGGTCAGCGGTTTCCAGGTGTTTTCGCCCGGCGGCTCCAATCGGCCGGCGGCCATATCGTCCATGCGGCGCAGCAACTCCTCGGTGCCGCCGCGGCGCACCGCCGTCGAAGTGACCACCGGCACGCCAAGCTCGGCCGACAGGCGATCGAGATCGATGTCAATGCCGCGCCGACGCGCAAGGTCGATCATGTTGAGCACGAGCATCAGCCGCCGGCCGACCCGCTTGAGTTCGATCACCAGCCGCAAGGCCACACGGAGATTGGTCGCGTCGGCGACGCACAGCAGAAGATCCGGGGTGGTTTCGCTGACCAGCCGGCCAAGCACGACGTCGCGGGTGATCTCCTCATCCGGGCTGCGGCCCCGCAACGAATAGGTGCCGGGGAGATCGATCAAATGGACTTTGCGGCCGGAGGGCGTCTGCAATATGCCGGCCTTCCGCTCGACCGTCACACCGGGATAGTTCGCGACTTTTTGCCGGCTGCCCGTAAGGGCGTTGAACAAGGCAGTCTTGCCGCTGTTCGGCGTCCCGACAAGTGCGAAGCGCGGAACGCCGATCTCGCTTTGCGTGCTCATAAGGGTCGATTCGATGAAGTCACCAGGATCGCCATCGCCTCGCGGCGTCGAAGCGCGATCGTCGCGCCGTTGATGCGCACCGCTATGGGATCGCGGCCGATCGGGCCTTCATGGAGGACTTTGATTTCGGCGCCCTCGACGAATCCAAGCTCGAGCAAACGTCGCTCGATTTCGGGCGCCGCCAAGCCATGCACGTCTTCACCGACATGAATTGCATTGATCTGCCCGCAGAATCCACGATTTGCCTGGCCGAGAGGCATGCAAGACACAGTTGACGCTACGGTGTCGGTCAATGTCGCCTCCCGCGCGGTAAGCAGCCTATTTGATGTGCGGCAGGTCGTTGATAGCGTCAAGGGCGAAGCCGGAAGAAGCTCAGTAGCTTAGAATAATTGTAAAGGCACCGCGCAACCGCTGACGCGGTAGCGAGGCATCGCCCCGCCGTCATCACGATGACGGGGGAGATTTATGATGAGCGCAGCGCTGTGGAGCACCTGCACGAGAACCGATATTTGGAAGGGTTGATCGTGAGATACGTCTCGATCTCTTAAAGAAGAAAGCGGTCACCGACCATATCGCCAGGACAGTGCTTGCCCGGATCATTGGCAACAGCCTTGGCCGCATCACGCGAACACAACATCCTTGAGAAGGTTTTTGGGGTTGCTGGAGGCCGCTCGACGGCGATTTGGGGTTGCCCCCATCAATTCGCTGGATGCCCTTGCAGACTTCGACCCTAGGAGCCTGTCCGAGTATTAGGTGGATTTCGCTGGCCTGTGAAGGACGAATCAGATTCTGCCTGGGGGCATGAGCAAGACATTCCGGCCTTGGAAGATCGATGAGCCCCTG
>Ga0257161_1000360_pt1 | contig 11992 bp, 8 predicted proteins | sample NR01A_FD_185954 | JGI IMG/M metagenome (GOLD analysis project Ga0257161, IMG submission 185954) | Soil microbial communities from H.J. Andrews Experimental Forest, Oregon, United States - NR-01-A | ecosystem: Environmental > Terrestrial > Soil > Temperate forest > Bulk soil | place: USA: Oregon... | reverse complement strand
AAGGGCGAGACACGTGCGGAGCGATTGGCTTCCAGTCAGCAATTGTGGAATTGGATTGATACCCACGAAAAAGCGCTTGGAATCGGAAGACCATATCTCGATCGAGACCCACCGCATATCGCTCCGATTGATGGCGAAGAGTACGCTAAACACCGCCTCGAGCCGAATATGCAACATGCTGAATCGAAGGCCAAGAAGCACTCGCGGCTCACTCTCCACAACGATCACAGCATGTCGAAGCGCGCAGGAGTGGCAAGGCCTTCAAGGGTGCAATCCAGACAACAAACCCATTCCATTTGATTCGAGTCCCTCGCGAGTGCACAGCTGCTGCCGTGAGAGGGACACACGATAGCCTTCACAATCTCATCGCCGAAGGCACCATGCTTCCGAAGCCCGCTACGGCCTCAGGCGACTGCCTCTTGCCTGTCGAAGAACTCCCGGTGCTGCGCCACAAAGTCGCGAATGTTCGTTGCGGGCCTTCCGATGATTGTCTCGACATCATGCGTGAGACGATCATAACGGTTAGCAGCATGGAGGCGGGCCATGGTCAAAAAGTGTTCAGAGATATGGTCGGACAAGTTTTGCCTACGCAGTACTTGGTCACGCCATTGATCGAGCGGTATGTCGACGTACCCGATCGGTCGATCGAGCGCCTCGGAATATTCGGCTGCGATGCCATGCATATTCTGAGATCGCGGCCCGGTCAGCTCGTAGACCTTGCCAATATGAGGGGTTGGACCCACTAAGATCGCTGCAATCGCTTCAGCCACATCCCTCGCGTCGATCGGCGAGGTGCGTCCGGTTCCAAACGGCAAGCGAATCGTCGAATCCCTGGCAATCGATTCCGCCGCCCATTCCGAGAAAAAGGGGTGCTGGAGGAACACCGTGGGTCGGACATGGACGACGGGCAATCCGGACCAGTTCAGCACTTGCTCGCAAAGCCAATGCTGCCGCTGCTGGGGAGAGTCCGTCATGTGGGTGAGGCTCATCTGCGACACGGTCATTTGCGAGATATTGACCAACACCTCCAGATCGGCGCGCTCGCGGGCCACTGTGGCCGTGGTGACCGTCGCCTCCAAATAGCTTGCAGACACACTCATGCCAAAGTACATGCGCCGGCAACCCGACACGGCACCCGCCACGTCCCGAGCCTCAGTGAGATCGCCGACAACGACATCGACACCATTCGCTCGTAGTGCGTCTGTACGCTCGTCTTCCCGCAGAACCAACGCGCGGACCGGTAGGCCGCGGCGGCGAAGTATCTCGACGATAGCACTGCCCACTCCGCCCACGCGTCCCGGTACACCTGTGACGAGAATAGGATTGTCGGAGGAATCCATCGTCGGCACCCCTTCCGTTTGCCTATTGCGTGCGCCGGGGCGAAGAATTGAGCGCGATGTGCTAAGCGCTGAGCCTGCCACTCACTTCCGGCATCGTCCCAAGTTTAACCTCAACGCGGCGGGCTTTGTTCCCATGCGCAGCGTTGCGCTAACTCTGCGGCGTGTGGCGCAAATGGCCTCTTTTGAGAATGGAATGAAAGTTGGGTTGAAGATCATGCCTCCCCAGGGTACTGGGATCGGATCATAGTTACACTAAAGAGTGCCCTGCCAACGCTTCATGTACTCAATTGCGTGGCAGATCGCCGCCGCATCTAAAGCCGCCTGAGTACACAAAATCAAACTTGAGCCGCGAACCGGTTGGAACCGCATCGCGGCTTGACTCGTTCTTAGTGCCGGAACCCGCGAAGCATCTCGGCAGCGAAAGTTCCCTGAACGCTTTCGTGCGACTTCAATCAGTGTCCCCGAAGTCTTACCCACAAGGTCACCGCCAAGCCTTGATCAAATCAACTATGGAGCGACCATGTCCAGCAAACAATTGTATTCGCTGGCGCGACCGCGCCTGACGCGCGAGAAGCGGTTGGCGCTCTTTGCGATAATTGCCACGTCGTTCCTCCTCCTGCCCGTGGATCTCGCCTCGGCACAATCCCCAGAGCCATCGGTGGTGTACCAGTTCGGTCGTCCGGTCCGCGCGGGCGAACACACCTACGATTGGTACCGCCGCACCCACGCGGACGCTGCTGCTGCTCGCTATGGTGTAAAGGCGAGCGACGTTGGCGACGGCATGGACACTTGGCACTGGTGGGTCGGCGTCGATAATCCCGGGTTTTGGCGCGAAGCTACCAAGGCGACTAGCACAGCCCCGGGCAACCTGCTCGGGGTAGAAGTCGATTTCCTGAGAGTCCTGAACTCGGTTCCACGCAACAAGCGATTTGAGCTGATGGGGCTCATCAACGACCCCGACGCAGTGGCAGCCGACAAGCCGGACCAATACGGCCTCATGCTCGATCGCATGAAGGAAGGTACGCTCACCTGGGATGCGGACACGTTCGGCTATTCCAGCGGCGTCATCGGTTTGCAGCTGTTCGTCAACAAGAAGTTCGACCCGCAAAAATGGTCGCTAGCGAAGTACCTCGACAATCCAGCAAGCGTCGAACCGCCCTATAACGTCGGCATGGCGTGCGCGCTGTGCCACGTCAGCTTCAATCCGATTCGCCCGCCTGTCGATGTCCACGAGCCGAAGTGGGATAACATCGTCTCGAACATCGGCAACCAGTACTTCAGAGAAGGCATGTTGTTCGGCTCTGACATGCCGCATGACTCGTTCATATATCAGTATCTCTCTATACAGGAACCCGGCACCAGCGAAACGTCGCGGTTTTCGAACGACTTCATCAACGGGCCGGTCCAGATCAATGCGATTTACCGGGTACCCGCGCGGGCGAAACTTGCACGTCCCGAAATGATCACAACTGCTCAACGCGACCTATTGGAATCGATGTATCGGCATGCGGGTCTCAAGCCGGACTTCTTCGGCGGGACCCTCGGCGGCACCGCTGGGCAGCCGACGGTCCGCACGCCGCGCGTGCTGGCCGACGGCGCCGACTCCATGGGGCTGCTGATGTCCATGGCCCGTGTCTATGTCAACGAAGGAAGCGGGTGGAACACGTGGGTTCACACGATGGCTCTCAACCCGTTCGATCTGAGAGAGAGCATGGCGCGCAACTTTACGACGAAGGAGTTCGACCTGATCGGCGAGGTGCGCAAGGACCCCAACAGTCCGTGGATGCAAACCGAGCGGCGCATGCCGAATGCGATTACCTTCCTCGGCACGTACGACTCCTACCCGTTGAAGCATGCGCAGGAGGCGGCACGCGACGGCAAGACCTCGAGGAGTGGGCAGTCTTACCTGACAACCGATCCCGCGGTGCTGCGGCGCGGCAAAATCGTATTCGCTGACAACTGCGCGCAATGCCATAGCAGCAAGCGGCCGGCAGATCTGCCGAGCGATCCGAATTGCGAAAGGGGGCGTGGCGGCAGCTTGTTCTCCGCGATGATTTCCTCATCGACAACTACTTGTCGGACGACGAGCGCTATCCAGTGTCCGAGCTTGGCACCAACGCAGCGCGCGCTACCGGAACCAACGCGCTGGCTGGCCACATGTGGGGACAGATGTCCAGTCTCGAGTACAAGGAGATGAAGAAGGAACAGGTCGCACTCCAAGATTACGACAAGGACTTCAACCCAATCGACCTATACAATCCGCTGACCGGCAAGCACGAGATTAAGTTCACGCCGCCGAAGGCCAGTTACCGCACGCCATCTCTTGTCAGTATCTGGGCCACCGCGCCGTATCTGCACAATAACTCGGTCGGTGAGTACAATGGCGACCCGTCAATCGCCGGCCGCATGGCCGCATATGAGGACGGGATGAGCAAGCTTTTGTGGCCGGAACGCCGTCGCGGCGTCGGTTCAGTGAAAGTCACAACAGAGGATAGCCGCTTTCCAGACCTGTTCCCCCTCCTGAAGACGCTTGATCCCGAGCTCGCCGCGTTCGAGTTTGACGCTGAACTGATGCGCGTGCCCAAGGGGACGCCGATCAATCTGCTGACGAACGTGCATCCGAAGGACGTGAAATCCGTTCTGCTCGCTTACATCAATGGGGTCTTGGGCGGCCGGCCGAAATCCGAGTTCAACCAGCTCCACAGCATCAACCATGCGAAAGGGCAGGCGGCCATGTTGAAGCGGCTCCTGGAGGTGAGCACTTGCCCGGACTTCATTGAGGACAAGGGTCATTACTACGGCCACGACCTTGGCGACGAAGATAAGCGGGCACTGATCGAATACATCAAATACTTCTGAGGCGAAGATCGGCCAGGGAAACGTCAGGAATGGTGAAGACGGTCAGCGTCGCCGATTACATCGTCGAGCGCCTTGCCACAGAGGGGATCAACCACTGCTTTGGCGTTGCCGGCGATTATGTGTTTCCGATCTGCGATGCAGTGGACAGCAGCGCGAAGGTGAAGTGGATCGGCTGTGCCAACGAGTTGAATGCGTCTTATGCCGCAGACGGCTATGCGCGCATCCGGGGCGCGGCGATGCTGGTGACAACCTATGGCGTCGGCGAACTGTCGGCCTTGAACGGCGTGATGGGCGCTAAGGCGGAACGATCACTGGTCTTTCACGTCGTCGGAATGCCGTCCTATCAGCACCAGCGTCTGGGCAAGATCGCCCATCACACCCTCGGCGACGGCGTCTTCGGCAATTTCGTCGACTTGTCCGCCGACGCCGCGTGCTGTCACGCGGCCATCAATCCAGGGAACTGCGTCGTCGAAATGGAGCGCGTCATCGGGGAGGCGCGCCGCAACAATCAGCCGGCCTATATCGCCGTGCCGTCAGACTACGCTCGATGCCCGGTTGTGTCGGCCGACGTGAAGCCGATCGTGCCTCGATCAAACGAGGCGGCCCTGCAGAAGGCGATGGCGATCATCGCCGAGCGCATCGCCAATGCAAAGTCCGTCATCGCATTCCCAGCCTTCACAATTTTGCGGCTCGGTTTGCAGAAGCAGGCACAGAAGGCGATCGAAGCACTGGGCTGTCCTTTCGCCACAACGCTAATGGAAAAATGCCTCATCGACGAGGGTCATCCGCAGTTTGCCGGCATGTACGCCGGCGCGGTGTCAGATTCGAAAACGCGGGAAATCGTCGAAGGCGCCGATCTCGTCCTCGATCTGGGCGGCGTCAATTTGAACGACATCAACACCGCGGCCTATTCCACTAAGCTCGATCTGTCCCGATTTATTACCGTCGGTCTCGACGACGTCAGGATCGGAGACGAAGTCATTGCCAGTGTCCGGCTTGCGGACGTTCTCTCGGAACTGGCTAAGCTCAAACCATCATCGTCGCCATACCGGGCAATGCCGCAAGGTCTTGCACGAGCGACGGGGAGCCCGTCCGACAAGATCACGATGGCTGCGCTGTATCCGCGTTATGCAGCGTTCCTCCGCGCGGGAGACACGGTTGTCCTCGAGACTGGCAGCATGAGCCTCGGCCTGACACCAACAATACTTCCGGACGGCGTCAGGGTGGAAGTGCAAGTCCTTTGGGGATCGATCGGTTGGGCGACGCCCGCCGCGTTCGGCATCGCGCTTGCTGATCCGGGCAGGCGTACGGTTCTGATTACAGGCGAAGGCTCCCATCAACTGACCGCGAACGACGTCGGTGCGATGGGACGGTTCGGAGCAAACGTTATCGTCTTCGTACTCAATAATGGCGGTTATCTCGTTGAGCGCGCACTGGAAGAGAACCCGAACTGGACCTACAACGACCTCGCCTCTTGGAACTACACCGAGTTGCCGAAGGCGCTAGGATGCGCAGATTGGTATACGGCGCGCGTGACCACGCTTGGGGAGCTCGACGCTGCGATGAAGGCCGCACGCGCCAGTAAAACCGGAGCGTATATCGAGATCATTGGCGGCAAGATGGACATGCCGCCGGCCCTTGCCTTCGCGCATGGCCGACTTAAAGCTATGTACGGCGACACGCCCTAGCCGAGCAGCGTGGTCCTCCACGCGACACCCGCTTTTCCGCTTTTCCTGACATGAGACAGCGCGACCGCCCGAAGCGTTGAACGCCGGGCTCGTACCCTTGCGGTACCTCCGACCCTCCATATTTCAGCTATCGCATGATGGAACTGGCGCGGCGGCAAGGAGGAGTTTAATGAGCGATTTAGAAGGCAAGGTAGCGGTCGTGACCGGTGCGTCGAAGGGCATAGGTGCGGCTATCGCCAAGAGCTTGAGTGCATCAGGCGCCGCAGTCGTGGTGAACTATGCTTTCGGCAAGGAGGGCGCGGACCGCGTTGTCGCTGACATCAAAGCGAACGGTGGCAAGGCCATCGCTGTTAAGGCCGACGTCACCAAAGCCGCCGATGTGCGGCGGCTGTTTGCCGAAACCAAGAAGGCCTTCGACCGGCTCGACGTACTGGTCAATAATGCCGGGATCTACAAGTTTCTGCCGTTGGAAGAGATAACCGAGGATGAGTTCCACCGCGAGTTCAACATCAACGTGCTAGGTACGCTCCTCGCGACGAAGGAGGCGGTAAAGCACTTCGGGCCGAATGGCGGCAGCATCATCAACATAAGCTCGACCGCAAGCGCAGGAGCGGCGCAGGCCGCGATCTATTCCGGAACCAAAGGCGCGGTGGATGCAATAACGCGCGGGCTCGCCGCGGAGTTAGGTCCGCAAAAAATCCGGGTGAACGCTATTGCGCCGGGCGAGGTCGAGACCGAAGGCACGCACAGCGGCGGCATCATTGGTAGCGATTTCGAGAAGGCGATGATCGCGCGCACGCCGCTCGGTCGCATCGGACAGCCGGACGACATCGCCCGCGTCGCCATTTTCCTTGCCTCCGATGATTCCGCATGGCTTACCGGCGAGCGGCTCACGGCAGCGGGCGGCTACCGATAACATCGCCCGCTACTGCGTTGTTCCATTTTAATCCCGGCTTACCAGTTCCACTACAGCGGACCCGACTGGAACGCGCTGCGAACTGATCAGTTGTGTAGCCGCAGAGGCATCTAGCGCAGTCCTGAAAGATCGCCTTTCCGCTGACCGCCGTTGCCTCGCCGGATGCTTGCTGCCCCGCAGCCGTTTGCGACACCGGTGAATGCAGAACCGCCCGCGATGCTTCACCAAAATTCCCACGCCAGGCACGCGGGCAGGGCTACACGAGATCAATCGGCACCAATGGTGCATCGATCGAGCGGCGTCGTGAATTGGTGGGCCGGTGTCTCGCTGGAAACGTCGATAGGAAACGTGAACTACAGGTTCCTCTAGCTTTTCCGGTCCTTCATCAAACGGGTGAGGCATGGCCCAACCGATCGAAAACCATGGCATTGTCGGCAACCTTCGCACGGCCGCCCTGATCGACCTGGACGGCACTGTCAGCTTCTTTTGCTGGCCACGGTTTGACAGCCCCAGCATCTTCGCCTCGCTCTTAGATGACGAGCGTGGCGGCTCCTTCGAATTGACCCCGCTGCTGGAGGGTGCACGGCATCGACAGCTTTACCTGCCTGACACCAATGTTCTGCTCACTCGTTTCTTGTCACCTGACGGCGTTGCGGAAATTTCAGATTTTATGAGCATTGGCGACTTGGACGCCGGCTCACGGCTCGTTCGGCGAATCAAGGCGGTGCGCGGCACCATACGCTTTAGAATGCGCTGCGTGCCTCGTTTCGATTATGCGAGATTGAATCCCAAGGTCTGCGCAGAGGCAGGGACAGTTATCTTCACAGGCGGCGACAACTTGGCCTTGCGACTTCGTGCAAGTGTGCCGGTCGATGTCAGCGAGGGCACGGCATTGTCGGAATTCGAGTTGGCTGCCGGAGAGTCCGCCTCCTTCATCATGGAGGACGCATCATATGGCGAGGGCAGCATCTCTGCCGATCCAGGGTATGTGAGTGCCGCGTTCAAGGAAACGTCCAACTACTGGCGCCAGTGGGTGCGGCGTTCAACATATCGCGGCCGCTGGCGTGAAATAGTCAACCGCTCCGCTCTTGTCCTGAAGCTGCTGACCTCGAGCGAGCACGGTTCCATGGTTGCCGCATTAACATTCGGACTGCCCGAAGAGATCGGCGGGATTCGCAACTGGGACTACCGCTACACCTGGATACGAGACGCCGCTTTTACAGTTTACGCTTTCCTGCGCCTCGGACATGTGGAGGAGGCGAACGCGTTCGTGCGCTGGCTCGGCGAACGCCAAAGTCGATGCGGCACCGATGGTACGATGCATCTGATGTATACCATGGACGGGCGCGGCGTACTTACGGAAACTGAGCTGCCTCACTTGCGCGGTTATCATGGCTCCGCGCCGGTTCGCATAGGCAACGCAGCGCTAAAGCAGCTGCAGCTCGACATCTACGGAGAGCTGATGGACGCGTTGTACCTTTCGGACAAGTACGGTGAGCAGGTGTCCTGGCAAACTTGGCTAGGCATCACGCGTTCGATGGGATGGCTGACACACAATTGGCAGCGGCCGGACGAAGGCATCTGGGAGGGGCGCGGCCCCCGGCAGGAGTTTCTCCTTTCGCGGCTCATGTGCTGGGTTGCATTCGATCGCGCAATTCGCCTTGCGCGCAAGCGGGGCCTGCCGGCGCCCCTGGTGGATTGGCTCGAAACTCGCGATGCAATCTATCAAGACATCCATACGGCTTTCTGGGACTCACAGCAGGGAGCGTTCGTGCAGAGCAAGGGAAGCACAGCATTGGATGCATCCTGCCTGTTGATGCCGCTCATGCGATGCATCAGCCCTACTGACCCGCGCTGGCTCTCCACGTTGAAAGCAGTCGGAGATCGGCTGCGGGATGACAGCCTGATCTACCGCTATTCCGGTGGGGCAGCGGTCGATGGGTTGCGTGGGGCCGAAGGCACGTTCAACATCTGCAGCTTCTGGTACGTCGAATGTCTCGCCCGTGCCGGCGACGTCAAGCAGGCACGGTTTCTTTTCGAAAAGATGCTAGGTTATGCGAACCATGTCGGGCTCTATTCGGAGGAGCTCGGTCCTGCAGGCGAACATCTCGGAAACTTCCCGCAAGCCTTCACCCATCTCTCGCTTATCAGCGCGGCATATTACTTGGATCGAGCCTTGTCAGGCCAGGATGGCCGCAGTTAAGCTGTTCGATGTCGCAAAACATCCAGGCGCGATGAGGTGGAAGCATCGCGAGAAACGTGTTCGCTTCGCGTCGACACGGTGCATCGCTCAGCACGACATTCTTCAGCCTCGTCGCTGGAAACTCTGGAGGCGCGATTGGGTTCATCAGCATTGCCTGTGTAGCGCTGAGCTTGGTCCTTATCGTTTGGTTTTGGATGCCGGAAACCATGCCGTCAAACGACAAGCAGCGTCCGCGACTTTAGACAGTGACGGGTCAACGGGCCCGCCTTGCGTTCAATCGCAGTCGCACTTGCATCTGCGACAGCATATACGCGCGTTGCGCATGAAGTCGGTCACATCGCGCCGCCGAGTGCAGCCGTGAGGAGCACATCGTTGTCGTTCAAGGTTCAGGTCGGCCCACCCCAAATAGCCATCCACCAGGGCCAGACTGTGCTCGTCACGGGGCTCGACGGGCAGATCGCTTGGCCGAGTGAAAAGGGCCTGTACTTTCTTGACACGCGGATCATCAGCAGTTGGGCGATTTACGCCAACGGTGAGCCGTGGGAGCTGCTGAATGGCGGTCCGATCAACTATTACTCTGCACGCATCTTTCTCACCAACAAGTCCGTCCTCACCGAGGATGGACCGATTCCGCCGCGCACACTGGGCCTGACCATCAGCCGGTCAATCAGCGGCGGCCTGCACGAAGATCTCGAAATCACCAATAACAGCATGAAACCGGTGCGTTTTCAGCTCGAGGTCGCCTTCCGATCCGACTTTGCCGATATCTTTGAAGTTAAGTCGGGCCACATCGTGCGCCGCGGCCAGATCACCACTGAGTGGTCGGAGCGGCGCCAGCGGCTTCGCACTGCGTATTCAAACCGGGATTTTCATCGTGCCGTGACCACGCTGGTCGCGCAGGCACCGCGCAAGGCGGTGTACGCCAATGGTCGGCTCAGTCTTGAGGTCGCCATTCAATCGAATAAAGCTTGGCACACTTGTTTGCTCTACGAGTTGGAGGACGGAGAGCAACTCTTCCACGCGCCGCACCATTGTGTCGGGACGGGCCACAACCCTCGCCATTCCGGGACGATGTCGCGATGGTTGAAGTCAGTGGCCAAGATTGAGACAAGCAACGAAGAATTCTACCGCCTCTTTCGGCAGGCGCTGGAGGACATGGCCGCGCTCCGTTTGCCTATCAGAGAGACGAACCACATGGTCTTTATCCCCGCTGCGGGGCTGCCGTGGTTCGTCGCTCCGTTTGGCCGCGATAGCTTGCTCGTTTCGTTGCAGAATATCTTGATCTATCCGAAATTCGCGCGCGGGGCGTTGGAGGTTTTAGGAAAGCTGCAAGCCAAGGAAGACGATCCATATCGTGAGGCGGAACCGGGAAAGATCCTCCACGAGTTGCGCTGCGGCGAGCTTGCGCATTTCAAGCTGATCCCGCACACACCCTATTACGGCACCGCCGATGCGACACCGCTCTATCTGATAACCCTGCACGCCGCCTGGCGCGCGACCGGCGACCAAGAGCTGCTGGAACAGCATCTGCAGACGGCGGAAGGCTGCCTCGCATGGATCGACCAATACGGGGACCGCGACGGCGATGGATTCCAAGAATACCAAACGCGCTCCTCGGCAGGCTACGAGAACATGGCCTGGAAGGACTCAGGCGATTCGGTCATGTATCCTGACGGCTCGCTGGTTAAGGGGCCGAAGGCGCTCTGCGAGCTTCAGGGCTACGTCTACAATGCTTGGGTCCGCATGGCGGAAGTATTCGATTTTCTTGGCAAGCCCGAGCGTGCGACGGATTTGCGTGCCAAGGCGGCTGCTTTGTTCGCGCGGTTTAACGAAGCTTTCTGGGACGAGGAACTCGGGTTCTATGCCTATGCGCTCGACGGCGACAAGAACAGGGTCCTGACCGTCGCATCCAATCCCGGACACTGCCTATGGTCGGGCATCGTGCCCCGCGAGCGCGCGAAGAGGGTGGTGGACCGCCTGATGGCGCCGGACATGTGGACAGGGTGGGGCATTCGAACGCTATCCGCCGGTAACCCGGCATTTAATCCGTACAACTATCAGACCGGCTCCGTCTGGCCGCACGATAACGCCATCATCGCGATGGGCTTCAAGCTGTACGGCTTCGATGCCGAGGCGGCTCGGGTCGCGCACGACGTCAGTGTGGCAGCGAGCCACTTCCTACTCAATCAGTTGCCGGAACTTTACACCGCGTCCGAGCGGAGCGAGTCGAATTTCCCGGTGCAGTATCTCGGTGCAAACGTACCTCAAGCCTGGGCAGCCGGCTCCGTATTCATGCTCACCCAGGCCTTATTGGGATTCCTTCCGGATGCGCCGCACGGCAGGCTTTATGTCGACCCCGTCCTTCCTGGCTGGCTGCCAGACCTAACGATGCGTGATCTTCGCATCGGCAAGCACAAGCTTGATATCCGGTTCTGGCGCGAAGGCGAGGAGACAGCGTTCCAGGTGATCAAAGGAGACCCAAAGCTCGTCGAGCGCTGCGACATCGCGTCTAAGGCCGCCGAGCTCAGGACCGGCTGCGATTTGATTCCGGCGACTCAGGCGCCAGCACGCGCTAAAGGCAGAGCGTGATCGGTCGGCCCAGCGCTAGCTCGTACTTTTTATGGTGATCTCTCAACCGCGACAATGCGACCTGCTTGCGCCCTCACGGTTCTCAGACAGCCTGTTGCGAGCCCGTCGAGCACAAATCCTGTCAGCATCGACTGCTCCAACGTCCAAGTCGGCAGAGTCGGGCCCTGTGTCACGAGCATCGTCGGTCCACACGGTGATGCGCAACTATACGGGAGATGAAGGAAGGTCCTTCGAGTTCGACAATCAGGTGTTGATCTCAAGCCACCGCAAGCTGCTGTGATCAAAAGCCATGGTGGTGAACGTTGCGGAAAAGTCGGGACATGATCCCGTCAGGCATGGTCGAGAGAGGCGAGCGTAAGCGAACCGCTGCAGAAGTGTCGAAATCTGCTTAGACGAT
>Ga0257161_1000359_pt1 | contig 12006 bp, 12 predicted proteins | sample NR01A_FD_185954 | JGI IMG/M metagenome (GOLD analysis project Ga0257161, IMG submission 185954) | Soil microbial communities from H.J. Andrews Experimental Forest, Oregon, United States - NR-01-A | ecosystem: Environmental > Terrestrial > Soil > Temperate forest > Bulk soil | place: USA: Oregon... | reverse complement strand
GGCGGCCAGCAGGTTGTCATCGAAGGCGTTGCCGAGCGGCTCGGGGCCTACTTCGCGCATCAGCGGATGGCTGGCGAAGTCGCGGCGCGGCACGATCAGCATCAGGCCGAACCGGCGCGGATCGTTGTATGTCACCGTGGCGCCGGACGACATATGGAACACCACGTGGTCATGGGCCGCGGCCGCGGGGCGTGCATGATGGAACTTGTCCGGCACCGTTCCGGCATCCTCGTGGCTCACGCGGAACGAGCCGGACATGCCGAGATGCATCAGCAGCACGTCCCCGGAAGCAAGGTCCGCCGTCAGGTACTTGGCGCGCCGGCCGAGGCCCGTAACGGTCTGGCCTTCCAGCCGCTTCGCAAAGTCGCGGGGCAGCGGCTGGCGTAAATCCGGCCGCCGCGCTTCGACCCGGATGATGCGGGCGCCCTCCATCACGGGAGCAAGCCCGCGCCGCACGGTTTCGACCTCGGGGAGTTCCGGCACTTAGACTTTCCTGTTCACCTTGAGCCGGGGATTTGATAGCGCCTCCGCGTCTGCCGGGCTATGGTCCGCCCGCATAAAGGATTACCGCCATGACGGCACCTAACGGCGCGCCAGCCCCTCCTCGCGATACCCATTTCGGCTTTCGCACCGTCGGCATCGACCACAAACAGGCGATGGTTGATGAAGTCTTCGACAAGGTCGCCCCGCGCTATGACCTGATGAACGACCTGATGTCCGGCGGCCTCCATCGGGTGTGGAAGGACATCCTGGTGACCGCCGTGAATCCGCCCCGGGATGAGCGGCCCTTTTCCGCCCTGGACGTCGCCGGCGGCACCGGCGACGTAGCGTTCCGGATCGCAAAGGCAGCGGGTGCCGGCACCCGGGTCACGGTTTGCGACATCAACGAGGAAATGCTTGCCGTCGGTCGCGAACGCGCCGTGCAACGCGGGCTCGAAGGCCGCGTGAGCTTCATGGCGGGCAATGCCGAGAGCCTGCCGTTTCCGGACCGGAACTTCGACGCCTCCACCGTCGCGTTCGGCATCCGCAACGTGCCGCGGATCGATATCGCGCTCGGCGAGTTCTTCCGCGTGATGCGGCCCGGCAGCCGCTTTCTCTGTCTCGAATTTTCCAGCGTCGATGTGCCCGGGCTCGACGCCCTCTATGATTTCTATTCCTTCAATGTGATCCCGGCGCTCGGCCGGGCGGTCGTGGGCGACGCGGAAGCCTACCGATACCTGGTCGAGTCGATCCGGCGCTTTCCGAAGCCGGCGGCCTTTGCGGAAATGATCGCGGCGGCGGGGTTCCGGCGGGTGGGCTTCCGGGCGTTGACCGGCGGCGTGGTTGCGCTGCATTCCGGGTGGCGGCTGTGAGCCGGCGCGCTCCGTGATCTCTGCACTCCCACACCTGGTTCGCCTTGCCGGCGTCGGCTTTGTATGCGCCCGGGAGGGCATATTCTCGCTTGTGGATCCGGCGCCGCTGCCGCAGCAACTGCGGCTGGTGTGGCGCCTGGGGCGGCTCCTCGAGCGGCCGTCCGTGGCCGATGCGAAGCACCGACTTTCGGCGACCGTAACGGCGCTGGGCCCGACCTATGTGAAGCTTGGCCAGTTCCTGGCGACCCGGCCCGACGTGGTCGGTCCCGCGCTGGCGCGGGACCTGGAGAGCCTCCAGGACAACATGCCGCCGTTTCCTCAAGCCGAGGCGGAAAAGGCCGTTGCGGCGGCATTGGACCGGAAGCTCTCCGACGCGTTCGTAACGTTCGGGCCGCCGGTTGCAGCGGCCTCCATCGCCCAGGTCCATCGCGCCGAAATCGAAACCCCATCGGGCCGGCGCGCGGTCGCCGTCAAGGTGTTGCGCCCTGGCATCGAGAGGCGCTTTGGGGTCGACCTTGCGGCATTCGGGTTCGTCGCCCGCAGTGCCGAACTCTTGTCGGTGGAAGCGCGGCGGCTGCGGCTCGTCGAAGTGGTCGAAACCCTCGCCCGTTCGGTCGCGCTCGAGATGGACCTGCGGCTTGAGGCGGCGGCGCTTTCAGAGATGGCGGAGAACACCAGGGACGATCCGGATTTCCGTGTGCCGCGGGTGGAATGGGACTATACGGCCCGCAATGTGCTGACCATGGAATGGATCGACGGCACGCCGCTCAGCGACCGCGCGGCGCTGATGGCAAGGGAGCTGGATCACGCCAGGCTCGGGCGCGCCCTGATCCAGACCTTCCTGCGCCATGCGCTTCGCGACGGTTTTTTTCATGCCGACATGCACCCGGGCAATCTGTTCGTCGACGCCGAGGGGCGGCTGGTGGCGGTCGATTTTGGCATCATGGGACGGCTGCGCCCGCAGGAACGGCAATTCCTCGCAGAGATCCTGCTCGGCTTCATCACCCGCGACTATCGCCGCACCGCCGAAGTGCATTTCGAGGCCGGCTACGTACCTGCGCATCATTCGGTTGAAAGCTTCGCTCAGGCGATCCGGGCGATCGGCGAGCCGATCCACAATCGTGCCGCCGAAGACATCTCGATGGCGAAGCTGCTCACGCTTCTGTTCGAAGTGACCGGCCTGTTCGACATGCGCACCCGGCCGGAACTCTTGATGCTGCAAAAGACCATGGTGGTGGTCGAAGGCGTGGGGCGCACGCTCGATCCCCGGCTTGATATCTGGACCACCGCCGAGCCGGTCGTGCGGGAATGGATCACGCGCCATCTCGGTCCTGCCGGGCAGTTCGAAGGCGCGGCCCGGGGCGTCGGCGAAGCCGGCCACTTGCTGGCACGCATCCCAGGGCTGCTGCATCGCGCTCTGCGCGTCGTCGAGCAAATCGACCTCGCCACCCGCTCGGGCGTGTCGCTCGCACCGGAGACCGTCTCCGCTCTGGGGGAGCGGGATCGGTGGCGCCGGCGCTGGGGAACGATCGCGCTTTGGGTGATCGCGGCGCTGCTGGCGTGGGGGATTTTTGTGAAATAACGTGCTTCCGGCAGCTCTGCTGCTCAACAGTCGCTGGAACCGATGAACACCAATGACGCAAACGGTCTGCGCGGCAAGCGCATCCTCCTCATCATCGGTGGCGGGATCGCAGCCTACAAATCGCTCGATCTGATCCGTCGGCTGAGGGAACGTGGCGCGCAGGTGCGGGTCGTGATGACGCATGCCGCGCAGGAATTCATCACGCCGCTGTCGGCGGGCGCCATCGCGGGTGGGCACGTCTATGTGGATCTCTTCGATTGGCGCACCGAATTTGACATCGGCCATATTCGGCTGGCCCGCGACACCGACCTCGTCGTCGTCGCGCCCGCCACTGCCGATCTGATAGCCAAGATGGCGGGCGGCCATGCGGACGACATCGCCTCGACGGTGCTGCTCGCAACCGACAAGCCTGTGCTCGTTGCGCCCGCCATGAATCCGCACATGTGGAGCCATGCCGCGACGCGACGCAATCTTGCCCAACTCATTGCGGACGGCGTCGCGGTCGTCGGCCCCAATGCCGGCGAGATGGCGGAGCAGGGCGAAGCGGGCATTGGCCGCATGGCAGAACCGCTGGAGATCGTCGCTGCCGTTAAGTCCCGTCTGGCTGCCCGGCATGAGACCGCCGGATCGTTGTCGGGGCGACGCGTGCTTGTCACGGCCGGGCCGACATATGAGGCGATCGATCCGGTGCGCTACATCGCCAACCGGTCGTCCGGGAAGCAGGGTTTTGCCATCGCACGTGCCGCGGCCGCGGCGGGCGCCGACGTGACGCTGGTGGCGGGTCCGGTGTCGCTCCCCGATCCGCCTGCCGTGACGGTCATCAGAGTGGAAAGCGCACGCGAGATGCTTGCAGAAGTGGAACGGGCGCTGCCGGCCGATGTGGCGGTGTTTGCTGCAGCGGTGGCGGACTGGAGAGTTGCCGAGCCGGTCGCGCAGAAGCTGAAGAAAGGTGCGGGAGGCACGCCGAAGCTCGACCTCGTCGAAAATCCCGACATCCTGGCGACGGTGGCGCACGACAAATCGAAGCGCCCGCTCCTTGTCATCGGCTTTGCGGCCGAGACGGAACACGTCATCAGGAACGCCCGCGCCAAGCTGGATCGCAAAGGCTGCGACTGGATCGTGGCCAACGACGTTTCGCCTGCCACCGGCGTCATGGGCGGGGATCGCAACAGCGTGCATCTTGTCACCCGTGACGGTGTCGAGTCCTGGCCCAGCGAGGACAAGCAGACCGTTGCCGACAAGCTCATCGCTCGCATTGCCGTCACGCTTGCGGCCGCCGCGAAATGAAGGACGTGGAACTGCAAATCCTGCGCTTGCCGCACGGCGCCGACCTGCCGCTGCCGTCATATCAGAGCATCCATGCGGCCGGCCTTGATCTCCTGGCGGCGGTTCCGGCGGCCGCGCCGTTGACGCTCAAGCCCGGGGAGCGCGGTCTTATTCCGTGCGGCATAGCGATTGCCCTGCCTCACGGTTTCGAGGGGCAGGTGCGGCCGCGATCGGGCCTTGCGGTTCATCACGGCGTCACGGTGCTAAACGCGCCCGGCACCATCGACGCGGACTACCGCGGCGAAGTCATGGTGATGCTGGTCAACCTCGGGGCGGAATCATTTGCCGTCACCCGCGGGATGCGCGTCGCTCAGCTGGTCATCGCACCGGTCGCCCGTGCTCGTATTGCCGAAGCGCCGGTACTCGATACGACTGTGCGCGGCGTTAAGGGATTCGGATCGACCGGAATGCAATAATGGTCCCGGTCACTCCGCCGTGGCGCTGGCGAGCGACGCCACGTCCTCCCACTTGTGTTGTTCGGCGGCCAGGAAGGCGGCGAACTCCTCGACCGTGCCGGGGCGGACGAACGAGCCGAGGTTTTCGAGCATCGCACGGGTTTCCGCCTCCGCAAGTACAGCGTTGATGGCGCTGTTGAGCTTGGCCACAATCGCGGGCGGCGTACCGGCGGGGGCCATCACTCCGGTAAATGTGGCAACGATAAAATCCGGCACGCCCTCCTCGGCGAAGGTCGGAATATCCGGAGCTTTTGGATCGCGCGTCTCACTTGCGATCGCAAGCGGACGAATTTTGCCCTGCCGCGCCAACGGAAGGACACCCGAGACTTCGGTGAAATTCATCTGCACTTGGCCGGAAAGAAGGCCCGCGATGACCTCGGGGGCGCCCCTGTATGGTACGTGCTGCATGTCGATGCCAGCTTTCTGCTTCAGCAATTCGCCGGCGACATGGGTGAGGTTTCCGAATCCGACGGAGCCGTAGTTCAGCGCGCCAGGATGGGCTTTGGCGTAGCCAATGAACGCCGGCAGGGTCTGGGCGGGACCTGCCGGATCCACCACCATAACTTCGTGACCCTGGACGAGCCTTGCGACAGGCGCTAAGCGCGTGAGCAGGTCGAAATCGCGGATGTGAGAGACAGCGGGGAAAACCACGAGCGTGCTCGTATTTCCAAAGAGGAGGGTGTAGCCGTCAGGCTCCGACGCTGCGACTGCCTTGTTGCCGATCATCCCGGAGGCGCCGGGGCGATTTTCGATAATGATCGGGTGACCCAACACGTCGCCGAGACGCTTCGCGACGATTCGGCTGACCACGTCGATCGGCCCTCCGGCCGTGTACGGCACAATCGCCTTGATAACGCGATTCGGGTAGGTCTGGGTCGCTCCGCTACTCGTGCCGGCGATAATCATCGCGGCCGCAACAGCCCCAATCCTCCGCTTTGTCATGACGGGCCCCACTTTCGATGACGTGGACATTGTTGCACGCCAAAGCGTTACGGCGTCGACACCTGCTCGCCAGGCACGAGCGTGGGTGTGGGTGTCGATGCCGACGCCGGCGCTTTCGTCAGGACGCGACAAAGTTTCGACAGGGTAGCACGCAATTCATGGCGATGCACCACCATGTCCACCATGCCGTGCTCCTTGAGATACTCCGCCTTCTGGAAGCCGTCTGGCAGCTTTTCCCGGATGGTCTGTTCGATCACCCGCGGCCCGGCAAAACCGATGAGCGCGCCCGGCTCAGCGATATGTACGTCGCCCAACATAGCGTACGAAGCGGTGACGCCGCCGGTGGTCGGATTAGTGAGGACCACGATATAGGGTCGGCGCGCCGCCCGCAGGTTCTGCACCGCGATGGTGGTACGGGGCATCTGCATGAGCGACAGGATGCCCTCCTGCATGCGTGCCCCGCCGGATGCTGCAAACAAGACGAACGGCGTGTTTTTTTGCACGGCCGTTTGCAGCCCCTTGATGATCGCCTCGCCGGCCGCCATGCCGAGCGAGCCGCCCATGAAGTCGAAATCCTGCACGGCAATAACAACGGGAAGGCCGTCGAGCTTGCCGAGTCCGAGCTTGATCGCGTCCTTCTGCCCGGTCTTGGCGCGGGCGTCCCGCAATCGGTCGGCATAGCGCCGCTCATCCCGGAACTTCAGCGGGTCGGGCGGGACCTCGGGTATTGCGATGTCTATCCAGGTTTCGCCGTCGAACAGCGATTTGAGGCGCGCCGTCGCGCCCATGCGCATGTGATAGTTGGAGACCGGGATGACGAACTGGTTTGCCTCGACATCCTTGTAGAAGACGAGCTGCCCGGTATCGGGGCATTTGATCCACAGATTCTCCGGCACATCGCGGCGGTTGAGAAAGCCGCGGATCTTTGGCCGGACGACGTTGGATATCCAGTTCACGACGCTACTCCGCCGCTTGCTGCCGCGCGTTTCGCACCCCGGCCGCGAGTTCTGCGACCAGAGCGGTGACTGCCGCGACCGTGGCGGGCGTTGCCTTGCCGACCGCATCGAGGCTCAGCCGCACCTTCTCGACCAGGGCCGAACCGACCACGACCGCCTCGGCGCCCTGCGCGATGGCGGCGGCGCTCGCCGCATCCTTAACTCCGAAGCCGACGGCCACCGGAAGGTCCGTGTGGCGCTTGATCAATTGGACCGCCTCCACGACCAGGCCCGCATCCGGCGCCGCAGCACCGGTGATGCCCGTGATCGAGACGTAATAGACGAATCCGGAGGTGTTTGCGAGCACGGCCGGAAGCCGTTTGTCGTCGGTCGTGGGCGTCGCGAGGCGGATGAAATTCAATCCCGCCTGTAACGCCGGAAGGCAAAGCTCGGTATCCTCCTCGGGCGGCAAGTCCACAACGATAAGGCCGTCGACGCCCGCAGCCTTTGTGTCGGCAAGAAAACGCGCGACCCCATAGATGTAAATCGGATTGTAATAGCCCATCAGTACGACGGGCGTCGCGATGTCTGAGGAGCGAAAGTTGCGCACGAGTTCCAGGGTCTTCGCCAGGTTCTGGCCGGCGCGGAGCGCCCGCAGGCCCGCCGCCTGAATAGCGGGGCCGTCCGCCATCGGGTCGGTGAATGGCATGCCGATCTCGATCGCGTCGGCGCCGGCCGCAGGCAACGCCCTCAAGATTGCGGCGGACGTGTCGGGATCCGGGTCGCCCGCCATCACGAAGGTGACGAGGCCGGCGCGGCCTTCGCGTTTGAGCGCTGCAAAGCGAGCATCGATGCGGGTCATGGGCGGCGCTGCTGCAAATAGTCGGCTACTGTCGCCAAATCCTTGTCGCCCCGTCCGGACAAGTTCACGACCATTAGATGATCCTTAGGTCTCTGCGGCGCAATGTCTATGACGCGAGCCAGCGCATGGGCGGGCTCCAACGCCGGGATGATGCCCTCAAGCTTGCTGCAAAGTTGAAACGCCGCCACAGCCTCGTCGTCGGTCGCCGAGAGGAATCTCACCCTGCCCAGGTCGTTGAGCCAGGCATGTTCAGGGCCGACGCCGGGATAATCGAGGCCGGCGGAGATCGAATGGGCCTCCTCGATCTGTCCGTCGTCGTTCATCAGCAGGTACGTGCGATTGCCGTGGAGCACGCCCGGCCTGCCGCCCGCAATGGAGGCCGCATGCTTGCCGCTCTCAAGGCCAAGCCCGGCGGCCTCGACGCCGTAGATCTCGATCGCGCGGTCGTCGAGGAACGGATAGAACAGCCCCATGGCGTTGGAGCCGCCGCCGATGCAGGCGATCAGGGAATCCGGCAGGCGGCCTTCGGCGGCCTGCATTTGCTCGCGGGTTTCGTGGCCGATAATGGACTGGAAATCGCGCACCATCGCGGGATAGGGATGCGGGCCGGCGACGGTGCCGATGCAGTAGAAAGTCGCGTCGACATTGGTCACCCAGTCGCGCAGCGCCTCGTTCATGGCGTCCTTGAGGGTTCGGGACCCCGATTCGACGGCACGCACCTCGGCCCCGAGCATCTCCATTCGCTGGACATTCGGCTTCTGCCGCTCGACGTCGACTGAGCCCATATACACGATGCAGGGGAGCCCGAACTTGGCGCACAGCGTCGCAGTCGCAACGCCATGCATGCCGGCGCCGGTCTCCGCAATGATGCGCGTCTTGCCCATGCGTAGCGCCAGCATGATCTGGCCGAGCACGTTGTTCACCTTGTGAGCGCCGGTGTGGTTAAGTTCTTCGCGCTTGAAATAGATCTTGGCGCCGCCGCAATGGTCGGTCAGGCGTTGGGCGAAATAGAGCGGCGACGGGCGGCCGACATAGTTCGCCAGATGGCCATCCATCTCGCTGCGGAATTTGGGATCCGCCTTGGCGTCCGCGTACGCCCTCTCGAGATCAAGGATCAGGGGCATCAGGGTTTCAGCCACAAAACGGCCGCCGTAGATGCCGAAATGACCGCGCTCGTCCGGACCGGTGCGGTACGAATTGAGGTGTTGCACGTTCATGGCCAAGAGCTCATCGCTGAGTTGCCGCACGTTTGCCGTCCACCGCTCCCCTCGCCGCACGAATGAAGCCGCGAATGAGGTCGGGGTCCTTTTCGCCCGGCGCGCGCTCGACCCCGGACGAGACATCGACCCCGCCTGCCCCGGTCACTTCGATCGCTTCGGCCACATTGTCGCGATTAAGCCCGCCTGAAAGCATGAACGGGACAGGCGGGTCAAGGTTCTTTAAGACCCGCCAATCGAATGGTTTGCCGAGGCCGCCGGGGCGCGTCGCGTCCCGCGGCGCCCGCGCGTCGAAAATGAGCCGGTCCGCGATCTCGGCATAGTCCCGTACGCACGCCAGGTCGTCCCGGGTTTCGACCGCGATCGCTTTCATCACGGGCAACCGGAAACGTGTCCTCACGGCGAGTACGCGTTCTGGTGTTTCCCTGCCGTGAAGCTGGAGCAAATCCGGTGCGAGCGCCGCAATGCTTGCTGCAAGCCATTCGTCGGCGGCGTCTACGAACAGCGCCACCTTAAGGGCTTGCCCGTTCACCCGCGCCCCCAATTCTCGTGCGGCCGCGAAATCGACGTGCCGCGGCGACGGGGGGAAAAACACGAACCCGACCATGTCGGCGCCGGCGTGCAGAGCGACGTCGAGCGCCTCAGGGGTCCGCAGGCCGCAAATCTTGATGGTCAGGCTCATGCTCAAGTGAAACCTTTTTGATGCCATGCGCACCGGCACGCAAGATAGCGCGGCCCTCAGTCGCGCGCCGACAGGGTGGGCAACGTTGCAACGCAGGGTGGGCAAAGGCGCGCTCTTGCGCGCTGTGCACACCCCTCCCTCCCGGCGCAAATGGGGATAGGGGAGGGGGCGACGGTGGGCATGCCTGGCTTTGCCCACCCTTACCCGGCATATTGCTACACGGCAGGCAATGTCTTGTTGGCTGGTCCGGTCGGAGGCGTCGGCGATTGGCCTTCGCGCTTGGCCATCTGCCCTTTCAAATACGCCAATTCGCTTCGAATCATGACGTTTTCGGCCGCTAGTCTGATACCGATCTTACGGCGCTTGCCCTGTTTGAGCCAAGCCGCGATGCCGCCGACAACCACGCCCGCGACCAGAACCGTAAATCCCGCAAGATAGAGCGGAACCGTCACGGCAAGGTCCGGATCGGACGGGTCGAACGGGTTGAAGGACACCGTGACAGACTGGTGATTGGCGATCGCCAACGCGACCAGCGCGGCGAAAGCCGGGATCATGACGATTGCCTTCAGGAACCTGCGGACCATCGGCTTTATGCGCACGATCACTTTGCCGCAACTTCCATCTGCAGCCGGTTCAGGCGCTCGCGCATTTCCTTGCCGGTCTTGAAAAACGGCACGGATTTCTGGTCGACGGCCACATGCGCCCCGGTTCTTGGGTTGCGGCCCGCGCGGGCGCGGCGGTTCTTGACCGAAAAAGCCCCGAAGCCGCGTAATTCAACGCGATCTCCCCGGGCCAGCGCCGCCACGATCTCACCCAGAATAGCGTTGACGATATTCTCCACGTCGCGCTGGTAGAGGTGGGGATTCTGTCCTGCAATGCGTTGGACGAGTTCTGACTTGATCATGTTGAGATGCCGTTTTTGAATAGGACGCTTGGTGCGGGCCACACCGCGATCCTCAACCCCTACAACCGGCGTCGACTCAATCAGGTTAATTGCCGGCCGAAGGGTGCCAAAGCATTAACAAACCGTCAAGATTGAGCTTTTCGGCAGCCTGCAGGGCAGCTGCAATTTCGAACTCGGGCGCCAGCGAACCGAGACCCAGAACGTCGAACATTTTGGCAATGCCAAGATGAAGGAACGACAGCTGGCTGAAGCGGGGATGGAGCCGCCAGTCGCGCACCGGCGTTTTCGGATCGATGTTGCCGGACTTGACGAGCCAGTCGATTGCCTCCTGCTCGCGGCCGATCTCGTCAGCAAGCTTGAGCGAAATCGCCTGCCGGCCGGTAAAGACGCGGCCGTCGGCAACCCGATCCAGGTCTTCGCCTTCGAGCTTACGCCGGTCCCTTACGATGTCCTTGAACCACGCATAGGAATCGACCACCAGCGCCTCGATGGCGGCGCGCGCTTCCGGAGTGGTCGGCTCAAGACCATTGGGAGCGGCCTTGAGGGGGGAGGACTTTATCTCTTCAAACTTGACGCCGACCTTGGTGAGCAGGTCGGTGAGATTCGGATACTGGAACAGCACGCCGATCGAGCCGACCAGGGAGGAGTTTTGGGCAATAATGTGGTCCGCCGCCATCGCCGCCATGTAACCGCCGGATGCGGCCATGCCGTCGACCACCACGACGGTCGGTTTTTGCGCGGCAACCCGACGCAGCGCCTGGTGAAGCTCCTCGGACCCGGCCGTGGTGCCTCCGGGACTGTCGATGTGTACGATAACGGCGCGGGTGTTGCGCGAGCGTGCGAGATTATCAAGCGCCTCGGTGCGCTCCTGGTCTCCGCGTATGAGGCCCTGGATGGTCACCCGCGAAATCTGCGGGGTCAGTGGTTGTGCGAGGGATGTGTCGGACCGGCGGGCCATCACGGCGGCGCCCACCACGCCCAGGATGGCGGCCAGCACCGCCGCGACACGCCAGAAGGTCAGTTTGCGCCGCAAGCGGCGGCGGTCGACGACATGGTCTGTTTCGAGCGACATGGGGCTGCTCCGGATTGGTGCAAGCCCGGCGGCTTCAAATCTCTGCAGGCGGGCGCCGGGCGCAATTTGCGGCAAAATGGCCCCGGGAAAACCTCCCGGGGCCGGTTTGTTAACGGGACCTAGAGCGTTCCACTACCACAACGTTGTCATCGCCCTCCCCCGACTTGATCGGGGGATTGACCGGGCGATCCAGTAACCGCCGACCGTGGATACTGGATTGCATCGAAATCGGATGTTTCCGATTTCGACAATTTAATGCCGAAGTCGGGCAAGCCCGACTTCGGGTCAAGCCGGGCAATGACACCGCCAGGGTTAGCTTGGTCGAAAACCGCCCCGCCCTCATAACTCGTCCCGAGGTCATTCCTTCTTCTCGGTGGCACGCTTGAGTGCGGTGCCGAGAATATCGCCGAGCGTCGCGCCGGAATCGGAGGAGCCGTATTGGGCGATCGCCTCCTTCTCCTCGGCGACTTCAAGCGCCTTGATGGAGACCGTCACTTTATGGGCGCGGCGGTCGAACTGGGTGACGCGGGCATCGACCTTCTCGCCGACCGCGAAACGTTCGGTGCGCTGTTCGGAACGGTCGCGGGCGAGCTCCGAGCGCTTGATGAAGGCGGTGAGGTCGGTGCCGACCAGCTTCACCTCAAGGCCAGACTCCTTCACCTCGATGATCTCGCACG
>Ga0257161_1000358_pt1 | contig 12010 bp, 8 predicted proteins | sample NR01A_FD_185954 | JGI IMG/M metagenome (GOLD analysis project Ga0257161, IMG submission 185954) | Soil microbial communities from H.J. Andrews Experimental Forest, Oregon, United States - NR-01-A | ecosystem: Environmental > Terrestrial > Soil > Temperate forest > Bulk soil | place: USA: Oregon... | reverse complement strand
ACGCGCGAGCGTCGGGTCGGTGTGCCGATAGAGATCGAGCAGGCGCATCGTGGTGTCGTCACTCACCGGCGGCAGCCGTGGAGGCACCCACGACAGAACCGGCGCGGGCCCCCGCACCACCAGCGGTGTAATCGGGCCGACCGCGAAGGTGCGCCGGCCGTTCGCGCTTGTGCGAACGCGGTCATCCGGCTCAAGCTTGGTCAGGGCGCGGTTGAGCCAGCCGGTATCGACGCGTCCGGGCCGTGCGAGGCCACTCTCCAGCACGTCCTGCCCGTCGAAATGGGAGCGTTCGCGGTAAGGCGTCGCCACCGCATGCACCACGATGGCCTGGCCGGCCCGATAGAGCCGGTGCAGGTTCGGCATCGCGGGGTTGAGGGCGAAGAAGCCGTCGAGCGGCAGCGCCGGCGTGGCGCCGTCGAGCTTGAGCGCGTTGTCGCCGCGCAGCTTGACCCAATCCGGATCGCCGACCGGCGCCACCGCGGCCAGTCCATCGAGCGCGCCGCGCAACACGATGGTGAGGAAGCGCGGGTCGCGACCCTCGGCGCGGGCGATCTTCGGCACGAATGCCCAGGCGAACAGCGCACCGGAGCCGAGCAGCAACTCGCGACGAGTCGACTCATGAAGCTTGGCGGGCATGGTCATCTCCGTTGGAATTCGGGGGCCATCAGCAGGAGTGCTATCGCCTGCTGCTTGGTCTCGGCTCTTGCCACGGCGCTACGGGTCTCGGCGGAGGCGAGCGGGCCGAGCGCCGTTTCCAGCATCGCCTTCGGGTCGATCCGGTCGATGTAGTTCGGGTTTTGCGCGATGGCGTTGGCTGTATCGAGCCGATGGGCGATGCCATCGATCCAGTCGGCTTCGCCATCAGGGAATCCCTTGGGCGCCGGCGGCCGCCACAGCGGCTCGCCCAACCGGGTTGCCGTGGCGGCGATGAGGCGGACGTCCCCGGCAAATCCAGCGGCACGCGCAGCGGACATAATCCATTCGCTTGGGCACTTGAGCTTGGCCTGCTCCGGCGTCCACGATCCCGGCGCCGCCAGCAACGCCTTCGATACTTGCCAAAGATCGCCGTCGGTCTCGATGAACTTGTTCCTCAGCGCCTCGACCAGCGTAGGGGGCGGCTCGTCGGCGATGAAATGCTGCGCAAGCTTGGTCGCCACATGCAGCGCCGTCGCCGGATGGCGGGCGAGGTCGGTCAGCACCGCCCTCCCTTGCTCCACGCCGGTATCGCGATACGCCTTGCCGAACACCGTCTGCGGGCCGGGCTCGTGCAGGCGCGGGTGGAACAGGAATTCGCCACCGTGGACCGGATTGTCAGTGGTCGTGTAGATCGTCCAGCCGGTGATCACCTTGGCAAAGCTGACGACATCGTCCTGCGTGTAGCCGGCGCGCGCACCGAGGGTATGCAGCTCAAGGATTTCGCGGCCGAGGTTTTCATTAAGACCGCGGTTGCGGTTGATGCCGGCGACGGAGTTGGGGCCCATGGAGCTCGCATTGTCGAGATAGACGAGCATTGCCGGATGGCCTTCGGCAGCGAGCACCAGATCGGCGAACTTGCCGAGTATATGCGGGCGGATCGCCTCGCGCTCATACGCGCCGGCCATCACCGTGCTGATGGCGTTGACGCAGAAGTGATTCGACCAGAACCATACCAGGCGCTCGACGAAGCCGATTTCCGCCGTGATGGCAGCTCTGTAATGCGCTTCTGCCTCGCGGAAAAAGTTCTGCAATATCGGAGTTTCCGGCTCGGGAGCCGGCGGCGTGGCGGCTTTCGCCTCCGCTGGCTTCTCCATTCCGCCATTTTCCATGGCGGCATTTTGCATTGTCGGATTTTCCGCGGCGAGTTTTGCAGCTTCCTGTTTCGCCAGCTCTTTGCGCTTCGTCTCGAGCCGCTGTTTGGCGAGGCGTTCGGCATTGAACTCGAAGGCCATACGGTTCGCGGCGCCGCTGCTCAACAGACCGGCGTCCGGAATCAGGCCGGCATTCGGCCGATCAAGCTCCGCAACCAGCGCGCCTTGTGGATCGGACGCGATCGCCGCGATGGTGCCGGCGCGCGGTCCGAAGCCGAACCGATGCAGTGCGAGTGCCGCTCCACGGAGGTCGGGGGCCATGACGTCGTTCCCTAAAATTGAATTTCAGCGGCAAGTTTTCATGTCGCCTATCGCGACGCTACGCCACTCGCCGACGTGTTTCATTTTACGCCAGCATGGGACTCGCGGCAATATGGGCAGAGCCAAGAGGTAGCCAAGAGGCGGCTTGAGATGACTTCGTTTTGAGCGGAATTCGCCAAGATGTACAAAATGTAATGGTCATCACACGGCTCCGGGGGCCTTAGCGCAAACCAAGTCGCGGCCTTTGCACGATCAACTCGCAAGATCGACTACACCGATCGGCCTTCCGTGGCACCACTCCAGATGTCGGGCCACGCCTAATTTGCTATGCTGCGGCTCCAGGACCAACGAGGGCGTCGATGCGAGCGCCGACGAGAGGCATGCGGTCTATGGCCACACGGACGTCGCGGTGCATTCCCGCCGTCACATTCGCACTGGCGATCTGGCTAGGACCCTTGGCTGCGAATTCCTCCGCGATGGCCGAGGACTATCCCGTCCGCCCAGTGCGGATCATCGTGGGCTTCGGCCCCGGCTCTTCGGGAGACATCGCGGCGCGGGTGCTGGCGCAAAAATTCGGCGTGCTCCTCGGCCAGCAATTCGTGGTCGAAAATCGCACCGGCGCCGGCAGCAACATAGCCACCAATTTCGTCGCTCATGCGCCGAAGGACGGCTACACGCTGCTGCAAGGCACCGTGGCCAATACCATCAATGCGGCCGTCACACCCAACCTCAATTTCGACTTGGCAAAGGATTTTGCGCCGATCGCGCTGTTCACCACCCTGCCCAACATCCTGGTCGTCCACCCTGCGATCGGTGCCAGGAGCGTCAACGACCTGATCAGCATCGCCCGCGCGACGCCAGGGGAATTGTCGTTCGGGTCGGCCGGCGTCGGCAGCGGATCGCATTTCACTGGCGAATTGTTCAATGTGATGGCCGGCACCAAGCTCGTGCACGTACCCTATGCGGGGACTGCCCAGGCTCTCACCGATCTCCTTGCCGGTCGCCTGCAGGTGATGTTTTCGCCGGCTTCCACGGTGCTGCAACACGTCAGCGAGGGCAAGATCACGGCCCTCGCCTCGACTGCGTTGCAACGGGCGAGCGCCGCACCGGATCTGCCGACCATTTCGGAGGCCGGGATTCCAGGATTCGATACCTCTGGCTGGTTCGGCCTGCTGGCGCCCGCCGGAGTTTCGCGCGATATCATAGAGCGTCTAGCACATGCCACCAACGAGGCGGCGAAATCGCCGGATGTGATCGCGTCGTTGCGTCGGCAGGGTTTCGACATGGAAGTCGGGAGCCCTGAGGAGTTTGCCGCGTTCCTCCGTAACGATCTGGAAAAATGGTCTCGCGTCGCCGCTGCGGCCGGGCTCAAGCGGTAATATCCAACGCCGGACTTAGTTCCGATCGTTTTGTGACGGTCGAATGCGCTGAAGAATTTTGCCGCGAATTTCCGGATCGTTTTGCGCCACCTCGAGAATGGCGGAATATTCCTCCACCGAGAGGCCCTGATCCGCGACGGCCTTGGTAAGAGCGTTGTTTGCTTCGACGACAATGCGCTCCTTTTCGGCTTGCACGCCCGATTGATCGGCTTGCGTCGCTACTTCGGCCAGTCGCTGCCGATAAGTTTGCTGGAGGGCCGCCACACGCTCAAGCGCTGCCGCCGCTGCGTCGAGCTTCTCATCCGTGATGCTGCCTGGTGCGGGAATCGACAGCCCCGGCGAAGGAGCCTCGGCCTGACCCTTTTGAGTTTGAGCGTTCGCAATCGGAATGGACGAAAACCACGCGGACATCAGAACCGCTGCGGAAAGGAACTGTGTCAACAACCTCATACTTGACTCCTTTGCACGATGCGCCACTCACTTCGAGAACGGCTGGGAGTGGCCCCGAAACAGGGCATAAGACAAACAGCGCGTTCGAACAGCAGTTCCGGTCCATTTTGGGACGCTGGCATGCCGATAAGGCATGTCGGGGACGCTGAGAGGTCGGGGACGCTGAGAGCAAGTAACGCACGCCACATGCGTTTTTGGTGCCGATGAATGCCCACACGTTTTCAAGGATTTGCGGGGCGACCTGGCTCGATTTTGCTCCAAAACGACAAAGCGCGCCCAGCGGCGCGCTCCGCAAGGCTGCCAGGGGAATCTCGCCTATTTCGGCGGCGCTCCGCCCTGGCTTTCGAGCTTCTTGCGCAACTCATCGGCGCGCTTCTGCAAGTCCTCCTGCAGTTTCTTTTGCTGCTCCTCGAACACCTTGGGGTCGGTCGGCGGACCCTCGTTGGCTTTCTGGAAGCTGTTGCCCGAATTGTCGGCAAGCGGAAGCGGAAAACTGATCGCGGCCGCGGCAAGATTGATCGCCTGAATGACCAGCATCTGGCCTTTCTTGAGTTTGCCGACGAGATCGGGCGTGGCTTCGTAGTCGGCCATGCAGCCATTGGCGAAACAGGTAAAGAACGCGCCGCTGATCGCGGGCTCCTTATCGATAATGATGCGGGTACCGTATTGCAGCTGAAGCGGACTCGGCAGCGTGACGCGGAACAGCTTCTTCGGCTCGCCTTCCGGCTCAATCAACGCCGCGGCCACGACGGGCTGACCCGCCTCGGTACGGGCGTCCTTGCCGGTGAAGCAGACCTCCTTGGCGCCCGCGTCATTGCCTTTGCCGCAGAATTTCGCCCACGGCGAATAGATGAGCTGAGGCATTTCGGGCGCAGCGCCCGGCGCCCCCGCTTGCGGAGCAGCACCCGCTGCAGGCGGCTTCTGTGCGGCAGGCGCCGCCGGCTTCGGAGCGGCAGGAGTCGCCGGCTTCGGAGCGGCAGGAGTCGCCGGCTTCGGAGCGGTGGGCGGCGGCTGCTGAGCTGACGCCATATCGACGCTAAAGCCCGTCGCTGACAGCAGCGCCGCCGCAACCGCCGAAACGGCTATCCTGTGCGCGTTTGAAATCGGTGCGGACAGTTTGCGATGAGTCATCAGGAATCCTCGTATCTCGCTTAGTTGCGGCCTCAACGCGATGATTTGGGTATCGTTCGCCACCGCTGTCTCTGCGTTAATTGCGGCGGCAACGTGGCCTCCCCCACAGGCCTGATAGCCTAATCGCGAGCCTCGCGAAAGCCTTGTTTTGAAAAGGTTGTTATCGACACCGAACGCAAAGTAAAAAGGCATCTGCCTCTTCAATATACATCGCCGCCGCGATAACATCCATGATCGCGACGATGCGAAAGAGCACGCGACGCGTCGATGTTCAGTTGATGTCGTCAGGCGATGTTGAGTATTTCGCGCGAAGCTTCTTCCAGTTCCGGTGCGGCGCTTCGCTCTGTTTTGGATCGGAGGGGCGGCATTCATTGCCCCGCGGCGGTTAATCATGGGACTCATCCGTGTCCGGCGACGGAATGCCGATGGCGGCGTCTGCGCGGGTGTCATGCCAGGGAAAACGGCCCCAGCGTCAGTGAAGTACCCTGTGATACTGATGTCGGAGGATTCGCATGAATCCGCAAAGTGAGCTTGCCATGTCCGGTCGCGGTTGCGCTCAACGTCGATGCTGTGCCGGCCTTGCGGTTTTCCTGGCTGCCGGCGGCTTGATTTTTGGAGCCCCGTGCGCGGCGGCCGCAAAGTTCGCCATGGCGATGCACGGCGAACCAGCGCTTCCGCCCGACTTTACGGCGTTCCGCTACGTCAACCCGGCTGCGCCCAAGGGCGGCCGGCTCACCCAAGGTGTTCTCGGCACCTTCGACAGCCTAAATCCGTTCATCGTCAAAGGGCTGCCGGTGCCTGCCCTCCAGATCCGGGGACCCGTGATCGAAAGCCTGATGGCGCGCGGGTACGACGAGCCGTTCACGCTTTACGGCTTGCTCGCGAACTCGATCGAAACCGATCCCGATCGCAGCTACGTGACTTTCGAGCTCGATCCCAGGGCGACATTTGCGGACGGCATGCCGGTCACCGCCGCGGACGTCATTTTTTCATGGCAATTGTTGCGCGATCACGGCCGCCCAAACTACCGCACGTATTACCTGAAGGTTACGGCGGCGACGGCGCTAACCGCACGCGCCGTCCGCTTCGATCTCGCCGGTAACACGGACCGCGAATTGCCGCTCATCCTCGGCCTCATGCCGATCCTGCCTCAGCACGCCGTCGATTCCGAACACTTCGAGGAAACTTCGCTTGCCCCGCCGCTCGGCAGCGGCCCCTATCTGGTGGCCGAGGTCGATGCCGGCCGCAGCGTGACGTTCCGCCGCAATCCGGGCTACTGGGGACGCGACCTCGCGGTCAACCGCGGCCTGTGGAACTTCGACACGGTGCGGCTTGATTTTTATCGCGACGCCAGCAGCCATTTCGAGGCCTTCAAGAAGGGCCTTTATGACGTGCGCACGGAGTCCGACCCGGGCCGGTGGGAAACGTCCTACGATTTTCCGGCCGTGCGCGACCATCGTGTCGTCAAGGAGGAGTTCGCGTATGGCCTGCCGAAGACCATGACGGCGCTGGTGTTCAACAGCCGCCGTGCTGTGTTCGCCGACGTACGTGTGCGCGAAGCGATCTCGATGCTTTTTGATTTCGAATGGATCAACCGCAACTTCTTCTTCGGCGGCTATCGCCGCACCGCGAGCTTTTTCGAAGATAGCGAGCTGTCCGCCCGCGGCCGGCCTGCCGATGCGGCGGAACGCGCCCTGCTGGCGCCGTTTCCGGCGGCGGTGCGCGACGACGTGCTCAAAGGCACCTGGTCGCCGCCGATATCGGACGGCACCGGGCGCGACCGCGATGCGCTGCGCCGCGCCCTCGCGCTGTTGCATGACGCCGGCTACGAACTCAGCGGCACGGCACTGCGCCATCACGGGACCGGCGCGCCGCTCGCCTTCGAGATTCTGCTGCCCGACAAGGATCAGGAACGGCTGGCGATCGCATTTTCGCAGAACCTCAAGCGCGCCGGCATCGAACTGCGCCTGCGTGTGGTGGACGCAGTGCAGTACGAGCAGCGTCGCACCAATTTCGATTTCGACATGATCCAGAGCCGCTGGGACCAATCGCTGTCGCCCGGCAATGAGCAGGCGTTCTACTGGGGTTCAGCCGCGGCCGACGAGCCCGGCTCGCGCAACTACATGGGGCTCCGCAGCGCCGCCGCGGATGCCATGATCGCAGCCCTGTTGAATGCGCGGGAGCGCGACGCGTTCGTCGCCGCCGTGCGCGCGCTCGATCGCGTGCTGATGTCCGGCATCCATGTCATTCCACTCTACCATCTGCCGACCCAATGGGTGGCGCGATGGTCCGCCATCCGTCATCCGAGCGCCACGTCGCTGTCCGGCTACTTGCCCGAGACGTGGTGGCGTGAACCCGCCAAGCCTTGAGCCAATCCATGATCCTCGGGTCCCCGCCACCATGAGGCGCTCGCGCGGCTCGGCCAAAACCCCCTGGTGGTCGACGCGTTCCGGCAGCGCCGTATGGCCGATGCCGCCCGCTCGGCGGCGTGAACCGGGGGCGGATCGACGGTAGGCAGGGGGCATCGATCGCCAGACTCGCTGAATCAAGCATAACATGTTGATTTCAGGGAAACAGTTGTCGCCAGCGGGATCGCTTCGGCGCACAATTCTCGTAAAACTCCCCCGGCAATAAGGCGTCGGGCGCAAGGCACGGCAGTTGGCAGACCAAACGGCCTGATTGCTTGATGCAACCAGCCGCGGCCGTCGCCCGATGCACCTTTTTTGCCGCGCACCGGCGATGTTGCGATGACCGCCTGGCCTCCCTATTATGTGAGCCTTGAAACGTCGGCCTTTGGCGACCATACGTGTGGCGAAACCACCCGTGGCGACCCCGCGGCCGTCCCCATTCACTCAAATCTGCGAAACGCTCATGCTTCGAGGTCTACGAAAAGCCTCTTCAAATTGGCTCGGCAAGGTCATCATGGCGTCGGTGGTCGGCTTTCTGATCATCAGCTTCGGCATCTGGGGCATTGGCGATATTTTCCGCGGTTTCGGGGCCTCGACCGTGGCCAAGGTCGGCCGCACCGAAATCTCGGCGGAACAATTCCGCTTCCGCTACAATGAGCAGCTGCAGCAGCTCGGCCGCCAGGTCGGCCGGCCGATCACGCCGGACCAAGCGCGGGCCTTCGGCCTTGAGCAGCAATTGCTCGGCCAGATGATCGCCGCCGTGGCGCTCGATGAGCGCGCACGGCAGCTTCGGCTCGGCATTTCGGACGCCGAGGTGGCGAGGCAGATCACGGCGGATCCGGCATTCCGCGGCTTCAACGGCCAGTTCGACCACAGCACGTTTCTCCAGCGCATCCGCGACATTGGCTATACCGAGCAGCGTTTTGTCTTCGAGCAGCGCCAGAGCGCGCTGCGTCTCCAGATCGCAAAGGCGATCGGCGCCCAGCTGACGCCCCCCAAGGTAATGGCAGAAGCCGTCGACCATTTTCGCGACGAAGAGCGAAGCGTCGACTACGTGACGCTCGATACCGGCAAGGCCGGCGACGTTCCGGCGCCGACACCGGAGCAGCTGGCGGCCTATTTCGACGAGCGCAAGGTCGCGTTTCGCGCCCCCGAATATCGCAAGGTGCAGCTGATTACGGTATCCCAGCAAGACATCGCCGGCACCATTGAAGTCGGCGAGGAAGAGGCCCAGCGTATCTACCAGGATCGGCTCAAGCTCTATGCGACGCCGGAGCGCCGGCAGGTCGAGCAGATTTCGTTTGCCAATGCGGAGGACGCCAAGCATGCGTCCGAGCGCGTCGTCGCCGGCCTTTCCTTCGACGATCTCGCCAAAGAGCCGGAAATTGCGGACAAATTGGCCGACCTCGGCACCGTCACCAAGGCCGACATCATCGATCCGGCGGTCGCCAACGCCGCCTTCAATCTTGCCGAGGGCGCCGTCAGCGGCCCAGTTACCGGGCGGTTCGGAACGGTGATGTTACGGGTGCTCAAGATCGAGCCATCTTCGTCAAAATCGTTCGCCGAGGTCGAGTCCGACCTCAAGCGCGACATTGCGGCCGAGCGCGCCAAGGCCGAGGTGAACAAGGTCAGGGACAAGATCGACGAGGAACTCGGCGGCGGCGCGCAGCTCGAAGAGATCGCCAAGAAGCTGAATCTGAAGCTGCGCACCATCGAGGCGGTCGATCGCTCCGGGCGGACACCCGAAGGCGAGCCGGTCGCCGATCTACCGACCGGGGTCGACGTTATCAACAGCGCGTTCAGCACCGAAATCGGCAACGAGAACGATCCACTGCAGCTCCCGGGTGGCGGATTCATCTGGTACGACGTCGCTAACGTAACGCCGTCGCGCGAGCGCAAGCTCGACGAGGTCAAGGACCAGGTCGAGGCGCGTTTTCGCCAGGACGAGATCATCAAGCGCATCAATGCGAAGACCACGGAAATCGTCGGCAAGCTCAAGTCCGGCGCCTCGCTCGCCGAGGTGGCGGCGGCCGACGGCCTCACGGTCGAAACCAAATCGGGTCTGAAGCGTCAGGGCACCACACAGTTGCCTCCCCGCGTGATCACGGAGGTTTTCCGCACCGCGAAGGATGCGGTGGGCAGCGCCGAGGGCCAGAATGCCACCGAACGCGTGATCTTCCGGGTCACCGACATCAAGGTTCCGACCTTCGACGCAAATTCCGCCGACGTGAAGAGACTCATCGACCAGCTCAAGGGCGCCTACAACGACGAGCTTGTGAACCAGTACGTGACGCGCCTGGAAAACGACCTCGGCACCGATATCAATCAAGCCGCCCTCGCCCAGGCCGTTGGCCGCGCGTCAAACACATCGTATTGAGAGCTTCTTCGCGGCCATGCAGATCGAGCCTCCCGCCGGCGCATTTGCCGCGACCTATGCTCGCGGCGCCGCGCAGGTCGTGTGGACCACATTGGTCGCCGACCTCGAAACGCCGGTCTCGGCCTTTCTCAAGACCGGCGCCGACAAGCCGCTGAGCTTCCTTCTCGAATCCGTCGAGGGCGGCGCGGTGCGCGGGCGCTATTCGATCATCGGGCTCGATCCCGACGTGGTCTGGCGCGCGCGCGGCGACACGGCCGAGATCAACCGCACCGCGCACCAAGACCGCAACGCGTTCCACCCCTGCGGCGAGCCGCCGCTGGCGGCGCTGCGCACCTTCATCAACGAAAGCCGGTTCGTGCTGCCGGACAGTCTGCCGCCCATGGCGGCCGGGGTGTTCGGCTATCTGAGCTACGACATGGTCCGGCTGATGGAAGAGTTGCCACCGCCCAATCCGGACCCGATCGGGATTCCGGACGCCATCCTGGTGCGGCCGACCGTGGTGATCATTTTCGATTCCGTGCTCGATACGCTCACGCTGGTCACGCCGGTACGCCCGACGAAGGAATTGGCCGCGGATGCAGCGTTGGCGCGCGCGGTCGACCGGCTGACCGTCGTAGTCGACGCGCTCGACAGGCCCCTCGCCAAGGAGCCTGCGAGCACGGTGGCCGACGCACTCAAGGTCGCGCCAACCTCGAACACCACGGCGGCGGAATTCCGCGCCATGGTGGCGCGGGCGAAGGAATATATCGCGGCGGGCGACGTCTTTCAGGTGGTGTTGGCGCAGCGCTTCGAAGCGCCGTTCACGCTGCCGGCCTTTGCACTCTATCGGGCGCTGCGCCGGGTCAATCCGGCGCCGTTCCTGTTCTATCTCGACTATGCGGGCTTTGCGGTGGCGGGCTCGAGTCCGGAAATTTTGGTGCGCACCCGCGACGACACCGTGACGATCCGGCCGATCGCCGGCACCAGGCCGCGCGGGCCGACGCCCCACGAGGACAAGGCGCTCGAAGAGGAACTCCTGGCCGACCCCAAGGAGCGCGCCGAACATCTGATGCTGCTCGACCTCGGCCGCAACGATGTCGGCCGAGTCGCCGCCATCGGCACCGTCACGGTCACCGACCAGTTCTTCATCGAGCGCTACAGCCAGGTGATGCACATCGTCTCCAACGTCGAGGGCAAGCTCGATCCCCGCCACGACGCCCTCGATGCACTCGCCGCCGGCTTTCCAGCCGGCACCGTGTCGGGCGCGCCCAAGGTGCGCGCCATGGAGATCATAGACGAGCTGGAAAAGGAAAAGCGCGGCCTCTATGCCGGCTGCGTCGGCTATTTTTCCGCTGCCGGCGACATGGACAGCTGCATCGTGCTGCGCACCGCGCTGGTCAAGGACGGCAGGATGTACGTGCAGGCCGGCGCCGGCATTGTGGCGGATTCCGATCCCGCGAGCGAACTGCAGGAGTGCATCAACAAGGCCAAAGCGCTGTTCCGCGCCGCCGAGGAGGCGCGCAGGTTTGCGAGCGGCGCTGGGAAGGGACAGTAGGGTGTGTCATGATCGTCCTCATCGACAACTATGACAGCTTCACCTTCAACCTCGTCCACTATCTCGGCGAGTTGGGGGCCAGTGTCGTGGTGCATCGTAACGACAAGATCGCCGCTTCGGACGTGGTCGCGGCAGCGCCCGACGCCATCGTGCTATCGCCGGGCCCGTGCACGCCCAACGAAGCCGGGATCTGCCTTCAATTGATCGCCGAGGCGTCCCCCACCATTCCGGTGTTCGGCGTCTGCCTCGGCCATCAGGCGATCGGTCAGGTGTTCGGCGGCCATGTGGTGCGGGCGCCGGTACCGGTGCACGGCAAGCTCTCCGAGATGAACCACCGCGGCGAGGGCGTGTTCCGCGGCATCAACGGGCCGTTCCGGGCGACGCGCTACCACTCTCTGGTGGTCGACCACGACACCATGCCGAACGAACTCGCCGTGACGGCCGAGACCGACGGTCGCCTTGTCATGGGCCTCGCCCATCGCAAGCTTCCGGTGCACGGCGTGCAGTTTCATCCCGAAAGCATCGCATCCGAGCACGGACATCTCATTCTGAAGAATTTTCTCGAAATCGCGGCGGCCTGGAACGTCGCGACCGGCCGGCGCCAGTAAGGCGGGTTCTCCTTA